>ONZX01001222.1_pt1 | contig 13480 bp, 14 predicted proteins | sample 1671831 | NCBI WGS metagenome assembly ONZX01 (sample SAMN06348197, study PRJEB24527) | human gut metagenome | reverse complement strand
CATGGCATTGTCTGGATTTTCCATGGTAAGAATATCAAGAAAAAGAGGAAGCTTCTTCTCATCCTCGTCAACAAAATATCCAACCTGCTCAATTGTATCTGCTGTCTCTGTATCATTTTCAATTTTAACTTCAAGCGGTTCATGCATAAACTGCGCGGCAAGCGCTTCAAGACGTTCTCCCATAGTTGCAGAAAACAGCATAAACACTGGCTTTCCCTCAAGATGCATCAAAATATTTTTGACATCTTCAATAAAGCCCATGTCCAGCATCAAATCAGCCTCATCAATCACGACATAACGCACCTTCGACAGATCAAGTGTGCCTCTCTTACAATGATCAAGCACACGTCCCGGCGTACCAACTACGATATGTGTCTTTTGCTTTAGAGTTAAAATCTGCTTTTCCATTGGGAAGCCGCCGTACAGCACCGGAACCTTCAGACGCTTAAAACGGCCAATAGCGTAGAGTTCGTCCTTCACCTGAAAGGCAAGCTCTCTTGTCGGCTCTAAGACAAGTGCCTGCGCAGTATTCTGCTCCCAATCGGCAAAATTGCAGATCGGAATCGCAAATGCTGCAGTTTTTCCGCTTCCTGTCTTTGACTTTGCAATGATATCGCGTCCATTTAAAATGGATGGAATCACAGCGGTAGGCAGGATAAAGGAAATTGATGACAATGCAAAGATTATCATGTGTTCATCAATGGGATATCAGGAAAAAGTTTTGGATGCCATTACAGCAGGGGCAAAAGATTTTATAATAAAACCTTATGAGGCAGCTAAGGTCGCTAAATCGGTAAAAGCAGTATTAAAGTTAGGCGAGGAATAAAATGACATATTTAGAAGAGTATAAAGAGGGAAATAAATTTTCAGGGATTTATTTGTGCAAATCCAAACAGATATTAAAAACTAAGGCAGGAAAAACATATTATTCACTGATTCTTCAGGACAAAACCGGAACTATTGACGGAAAAGTCTGGGAGTTAAATGCCGGTATAGCAGAATTTGAGAGTATGGATTTTATTATGACGGATGGTACCGTTACTTCATTTCAGGGTGCACGTCAGGTAAACATAAATCGTATAAGAAAGGCGCAGGAGGGAGAATATGACCCTAAGGAGTACATCCCTGCAACAAAGTATGATATTGAAGAGATGTATTCGGAACTTAAAGGTATTATAGCTACCATTAAAGAGCCGCACCTTAGACAGCTTACGGAAGAGTGTTTTATAAATGACAGGGAATTTGTAAAAGAATTTAAAGTTCATTCGGCAGCAAAATCGGTGCATCATGGATTTATCGGAGGACTTTTGCAGCATACACTTGCAGTCACAAAGATGTGCGTATTTCTTGCAGACAATTATCCTATACTTGACAGAGATTTGCTTGTCACAGCAGCAATTTTTCATGATATAGGAAAAGTCACTGAATTATCAGATTTTCCGATGAATGATTATACAGATGACGGGCAGCTTCTTGGACATATATTTATAGGAGCTGAACTAATCGGAAATAAGATACGCCAGATAAGCGGATTTCCGCCTGTGCTTGCAACAGAACTTCGCCACTGCATACTTGCACATCATGGAGAACTTGAATATGGTTCACCGAAAAAGCCTGCTATAGCGGAGGCGATGGCACTTAATTTTGCGGACAATACAGACGCAAAACTTGAAACCATGACTGAGATATATGACAAGGCAAATCCGACAACTGAGTGGCTTGGCTTCAACAGATTTGTCGATTCAAATATCAGACAGAGTACAGGTAGTGTGGCAAAGAGAAAATGATTAAAAAAGAAAAAGCTGAGAAGCTGATTATTTTGTTTATAATTGGTTTGTCGGCTTTTGTTGATATTTTGCGGATATTTTAAAGAGGTTTTATAGAGGAAAAAATATTATGAATAAGGAAAAAAAATTTGTGTGTAATAAGAATGACGAGTTCGAGCTTGAGATTACCGACCTTGGCAGTACAGGGGAGGGAATAGGTAAGATTGACGGATACACACTTTTTGTAAAAGATGCTCTTATAGGAGACAAAGTAAGAGTTAAAGTTATGAAAACGAAGAAAAATTACGGATATGCGAGAATGCTTGAAATAATAGAGCCGTCTGAATACAGAGTTGAGTCTGAATGTCCGGTGGCAAGGCAGTGCGGAGGATGTCAGTTGCAGCATTGTTCATACGAAAAGCAGCTTTCATGGAAAGAAGAGAAAGTAGCTAACTGTCTTAGAAGAATAGGCGGTGTTCCTGTTTACACAGAGGAGAAATATAGGAAATATAAAAATGCGGAAGAACAGCAAAATGCAGAAAACACTGCTGAAAGCAAGACTCCGATAATAATGGAGCCTATTCTTAGGATGGACAAACCTGTTCATTACAGAAATAAAGCACAATTTCCGGTTGGGTATGATAAAGACGGTAATCCTGTTGCAGGATTTTATGCGGGAAGAACACACAGCATTATACCTCAGACGGACTGTCTTATACAGCATGAATGTAACAAACAGATTGTAGAAACTGTTCTTGAATTTATGAAGAAATATAATGTTACGGCATATGACGAAAAGAAGAACAGAGGGATAGTACGACATATACTTACAAGGGTAGGAAAAGCAACCGGTGAAGTTATGGTATGTCTTGTTATAAATGCCAAAAAGCTGCCGCATTCAGAAGAATTTGTTGAAATGATAAAAAATTGTGGAATTAACCTTGAGATAAAGAGCATCACTGTTAATATAAATCGTGAAAATACGAATGTTATTTTGGGAGAAAAAGTAGAGACACTTTACGGACAGTCATATATAGAGGACTATATAGGTGATATAAAATATCGTATATCGCCGCTTTCGTTTTATCAGGTGAATCCTGAGCAGACAAAAAAACTTTACCAGACGGCTCTTGAATTTGCAGATATAAAAGAGGGCGAAGTGGTATGGGATTTATATTGCGGAATAGGAACAATATCACTTTTCATGGCGAGAGAGGCAGCGAAAGTATGCGGAGTTGAGATAGTACCGCAGGCAATAGAGGACGCAAAGCAGAATGCCAAGTTAAACAATATAACAAATGCGGAATTTTTTGTCGGGGCAGCAGAGGATGTTGTTCCTACGCAGTATGAAAAGAGTGGCGGCAGACTGAGAGCAGATGTAGTAACACTTGATCCGCCAAGAAAAGGCTGTGATGAGAAACTGCTTGATACAGTTGTTAAGATGGCACCGTCGAGGATAGTTTATGTAAGCTGTGACCCGGGAACGCTTGCAAGGGATGTAAAGGTGCTTACGGATAAAGGATATGAGGTAAAAAGAGTCAGAGCATGTGATATGTTTGGCGGAAGTTTTCATGTGGAGAGTGTGGTCTTATTGTCCAAACAGGATCCGGTATCTTTAAATTAAAGGTTATGATAAACTAATCATCCATTTACGCCTCTTAAAAATAATTAACGATACAACAAGCCTGAATATTTCTTCCGTGGTAAGCAGCGTATACACCCACACAATACCCCATTTAAATATATATGCTGCAAGCAGACACAATGGGATTCCGATGCACCATGTACCAACGATATCAATCGCCATGATGATTTTAGTATTGCCTCCACTTCGTATGATACCGCCTCCAAGTATCATATTTTCCAGTAACACTATTTCCGTCTCACATTCTGCTCCATCGCGCATCGCCTCCAGGCATTCAATTGCAATTTTTGCTCTGAGAGATGCCTCCTGATGAATCGTTGTAAGTGCAGGATTACTTTCTCTGCTTGCCATGTTGTCATCAAAGCCGATTATCTGAATATCATTTGGAATTTGTATGCTCTTTCCCTGTAAAAAACGCATAAATTCCAATGCATAAAAATCTGACACTGCAAAAACAGCGGTAACGCTGTTTTTTAACAGCTCCTGAAATTTTTCCTCATAAAAGAGCATTCTTCCACTTTTTTTCTTAGGTATCTGCCATCTCAAGAAAACACTGGGATCTCACTTATATCTGATGTTGTTTTTATCATCAGAAAATTTCCTCTTTTTCTGATATTCTAATTATATGTTACAACAGAAATGTGGGTTTTACAAAGGTTAAACGTGTAACCCATAACAAAATTTATGTCAGATTTTTGTGACATTTTACTTTAAACAATGAAATCATCATCTGTAAAATATTGACCGCCCACCATTGGCAGTTTAGAAATGATTGGTGCGTATTTTATTCAGAGGATGGAGTTGACAGTTCCAAGGATGCTGAAAAGCCGAGTTTTACTTCAAATGTTGTTCCACCATACGCATTTTGATGAACGTCAATCTTTCCGTCATGTGCCCGCACAATCTCGCGTACCATTGCGAGACCAAGACCTACGCCACCAATTTCACGACTTCTTGATTTGTCAACCCGGAAGAATGGTTCAAAAATTTTCTCACGGAATGCTTCATCAATCCCGCTTCCCGTATCTGCAATTGTAATAACAATATCGTTTCCTGTTTGTTTTGCCGACACTATAACTTTTCCGTTTACATGATTATATTTAATCGCATTTTCAACAAGATTATAAAGCATACGGTAAATTAAAATATCGCTGCCCGTAAGCATCAGCTCATTACTTATGATATATTCTTTATCATAAGTTGTATCCTGTGGCGCCTGTATTAGTGCAATACCTTTTTCAAGTGCTAACGGTTCCAAATCTGTCAGTACTTCCTCAATTAGTCCGAAAAGTTCAATCTTGTCATTGCGCATTATTGTCTGTAACTCACTCATATCCAGAAGTGTTTTGACCAATTTGCTGAGACGCTCGTTTTGCTCCGTTATCATTTGTATTGTCTCTTGAGCTGCGTCTAAGTCTGCATCATTTTCTGTCGAATGATAGAGATCAAGTTGAGCTTGGATTAATGCCAAAGGAGTCCGCAGTTCATGTGCTGCATTGCCGGTAAACTGGCGTTGTATCTCGAAAGATTCCGAAAGCCGCAAAAGCATCTTATTATAAGAAGTACGAAGTCTGTCAAGTTCTGCAATTTTAGTTTCTTCAATTGTATAGTCTGTCAGATTTTGTATCTGAACCTTCTCAACGGTTTCTGAAAATTCTCTGAGTGGCTTTAATGCCCGTCCGCTGATAAAATAAGTGACTGCTCCACCAAACAGTGCCACAACGACAGTAATCAGAAGGCTTTTGGTTCTGTAGTCTGATTTTGAATTATAAACTTTTGTGGAAAATTGTGCTACAAAGTCATCCCATTCATTATCCGGAATATCAATGTATACTGCTTCCGGTTTTGTGCCATGATCAGTTACAGACTCCTGAAGCGTATCAAAGTAATAGACTCCGTTCTTATACAAGAAAAATGTAAGGCATCCGCACAATATGGTAATCAGTACGGTAGTAAGTATCGTCAGTCTCCATTGGAGAGATATTTTTCTCATGGGTTTTCTCCTTATCCTATTTTATAGCCTTCACCGATTTTATTGACAATCGGATCATAATCAAGTCCTGTTTTCAGTTTCTTTCTAAGAGAGGACATATGCACTCTGATTGAACCGCTAAAACTATCTACAGAAGAATCCCAAACATGCTCAATCAGCTCTTCCTGACTGACTGGTCTTCCCTGATTCAGAAGAAGATACTCCAGTATTCCGTTTTCTTTTCTGGTCAAAGTTATAGGTTTGCTGTTTGCATATGCAACTCTTTCTCTGGTATCAAATCGAAGGCTGCCACATTCCAGACAGATATTTTTCTGTACAAACGTTCTTCTTGTCAAACTTCTTACGCGGGCTTCCAGTTCCTGCAGATGAAATGGTTTTTCCATATAATCATTTGCACCGGAATCTAATCCCTCAACTTTATCTGCAATCTGGCTTCTTGCGGACAAAATCAATACCTTTGTTTCTTCATTTTCTTTGCGAAGTTCCCGGAGAATCTCCATTCCATCCATTCCCGGAAGGTTAAGATCAAGTACGATTAAATCATACATTTCAGCATAAATCATATCTAATGCTTTTTCACCGTCGTTACATGTATCTACCTCATAGCCTGCCCGGTGCAGACTTTTTGCAATCATCTCACATAATTTCTTTTCATCTTCAACAACTAATAATTTCAATTTATTTTCCTCCGTATTCTTAACAGGAATTTTACATTCTCTATTGTATAATGTATACATCGAAAGGTCAATGAACTGAATTTAAACGGTAACATTGAAATAGTATTGAAAGGAGTATTTTATGAAAGGTGAAAGAGTATCACAGTTTTTATTACTTGCGGCAGGTCTGATATTTTTCATTGTTGGAATTTTTCGTGGAGAAGCGGCAGTTGTATTAAGTAAGGCAATAAAGTTATGTATGGAGTGTGTTGGAATTGGATAAGAAAAAGAAATTTAAAAAAAATTATATAGTCCGTTTTAGAGGACTGATTCAGGCAGCTGCAACGCTGCTGACCAATATTCATATCCCAAATCTTTTTAAAGGGAAGATTTATCAGGGAAATGTAAAGACAATGTGTGTACCCGGACTGAATTGTTACTCATGTCCTGCTGCCACAGGTGCATGTCCGATTGGTGCTTTCCAGGCTGTAGTAGGTTCATCAAAATTCAAATTCACCTATTACATTACCGGATTTTTTATTCTTATAGGAGTTATGTTAGGAAGATTTATCTGTGGTTTTCTCTGTCCGTTTGGATGGTTTCAGGATCTGCTGCATAAACTTCCGGGAAAGAAGTTATCAACAGCAAAGCTGAAACCTCTGCGGTATCTGAAATACATAATTTTGGCTATATTTGTTATACTGCTTCCGGCATTTGTAACCAATTCACTTGGTATGGGAGATCCGTTCTTCTGCAAGTATATTTGCCCACAGGGAGTACTTGAAGGCGCAATTCCGTTGTCACTTGCCAATTCGGGAATACGTGCTGCACTTGGACATTTATTTACTTTTAAGTTTACAGTCCTTGTGCTTGTTATCATCTTAAGTGTTTTGTTTTATCGTCCATTCTGTAAATGGATTTGTCCACTTGGTGCCATATATTCACTGTTTAACAGAGTTTCATTTCTTAAGATCCATGTAGATCACAAGAAATGTGTTGGCTGTCAGAAATGTAGTCATGTCTGTAAAATGGATGTCAATGTAACAGATACACCAAATCACCCGGAATGTATCCGGTGTGGGGAATGTATGAAAGCATGCAAAACAGGTGCAATCTGCTACCAGTATGGATTTTCAAATAAAAAACAGGATGACGATAAATAAGATAAAACTAATAAAATTTAAAGGGAGATTTAAAATCATGAAAAACAAATCAATTAGAATGAATTTAATCAGGTTAAAAAAGGTAATTGCAGCAGTTCTTGTCATTTCAATATTTTTCGTATTCACAGGTTGTGGAAAATCATCTGATTCTGCTGCTACTGAAAACAAGAAACAGAAAGCCGCTTCGACAGCGGACGTCAGCAGTTCAGATGAACTCAACAAAAAACGGGATAATCTTTACCAGCAGGAAAATCAGTTTTTTGCCGATCACAAAAATGTATGGGACAAAGCATTTAGTTTTATGAGTAAAAATACTGCAGGGGATGCCCAGAGCGAAAACTATGCAGACTTCCTTGCAAGTACGGTAGAAGCAAACAAAGATTCATTTTCCGAAGAAGAATACAAAACTTTGAGCAAAGATATTGAGAAAATTCGTGGTATTGAAGAGGAGATTGCAAAGGTTGAGAAAAAAATCGCTGCTGCCAAATCTTCCAACAGTGCATCTTCTGAATCAGGGGAATCAACAGGTGTGTTCCACGATTTTAAAGGGAAAGATTTGGATGGAAACGATGTAGACAACAGTTTTTTCTCTAAAAATAAAGTTACAGTTGTAAACTTTTGGTTTAGCGGCTGTAAACCTTGTGTTGGAGAGTTATCTAAGCTGAATGAATTAAATGAGACATTGAAAAAAATGGGTGGCGAAGTTGTTGGCATCAATACTGATACTCTGGATAACAATGAGGCCGGTATCAAAGAAGCAAAAGAAATTTTAAAAGCTCAAGGCGCTTCTTATAAGAATCTGACTTTCGACTCTGATTCAACTGTTGGAAAATATGCAGGCAACATCATGGCATTTCCTACAACAGTTCTTGTAGATAAAGATGGAAATATCGTTGGAAAGCCATTTATGGGTGGAATTGATGATCAGTCAAATTATGACAAGCTGATGAAACAAATTAAGTCTGCAATTGGACAGAAATAATTTGTTTTATATGGAAAAAAGCTGTAAGATAGTAAAAGAAAAGAGGTAAAAGAAAAGAGATAAAAGAAAAGAGGTAAAACATGAATATTGAGGAAATGTTGGATATCAATGACTGTCCATTATGTGACGGAGGAGCATTGTTAGAGGAAGAATGCGGATGTGGTTATTATGTTATGTGCATGGAATGTGGATGTCATTCAGTAACAATTGATTTTCATTCAGAAGATGAAAGATTGGAAGCAGCCAAAAAAACGGTTATGCTTTGGAATACTGGAAAAGTAATTTCAAGCAGTCCGGGGGAATAAAAGCTGAGTTGTTACGGAATAAAGCGATGCTATTACAAAATGTAATGACAAACATAACAATTTGTGATAATATATCTCATTGAGTGGTCAGATAAGACATTGACCGCTAAAAAAACGAATGAGGAGAATTATCTATGAGTGCAAATGTATGTATTATCATAGCAATTGTTGTTTATCTGGGAGCAATGTTGTATGTAGGATTTGCTTTCAGCAAAAATAACAGTAATGCCGAGGATTTTTATCTCGGAGGAAGAAAAATGGGACCTTTTGTGACAGCGATGAGTGCAGAGGCGAGCGATATGTCGAGCTGGCTTCTTATGGGACTTCCGGGAGTTGCTTACCTTTCGGGAATATGCAGTGCCGCATGGACTGCCATAGGTCTTGGAATAGGAACATGGCTTAACTGGTTCTTTGTATCAAGAAGACTTCGCAGATATTCAAGTAATATCGGAGCTATTACGGTTCCTGACTTCTTTTCAAAGAGGTATCATGACAGGAAAAATATTATCAATGCCATTGCGGCAATTGTTATTATAATATTCTTTGTACCGTATACAGCTTCAGGCTTTGCAGCATGCGGAAAACTTTTCCACACATTATTTGGTGTAGATTATATGGCAGCTATGATTGTATCTGCACTTGTTATCATAGGATATACAATTATGGGTGGTTTTGGTGCAGTTTGTACTACAGACCTTATACAGAGCATTGTAATGTCACTTGCACTTGTAACAGTTGTTACATACGGTATCAATTCAGCAGGTGGATTTGCGGCAGTTATGGATAATGCGAGAGCACTTCCGGGTTATCTTTCATTAAATAATACATTTGATGCGGCAAACAATGCGTCAAACAGTTTTAGCTTTATTTCAATAGTATCAACACTTGCATGGGGAATAGGATATTTCGGTATGCCTCATATTCTTGTAAGATTTATGGCTATTGAGGATGAGAAAAAACTTACACTTTCAAGAAGAATTGCAAGTGTATGGGTTGTTATCGCCATGACAGTCGGTATATTTATTGGAGTTGTTGGACTTGCCATGACAAAGGCAGGTTCGCTTGAAAGTCTTGCAGATAGTGAGACAGTTATCGTAAGAATCACCGGTCTTATAAGCAGCCATGGTGTAATTGCGGCGCTTATAGCGGGTGTTATACTTGCAGGAATACTTGCAGCGACAATGTCGACATCAGACAGCCAGCTTCTGACAGCGGCATCAGGTGTATCACAGAATATACTTCACGATTTCTTCCATGTAGAAATGGATGAAAAGAAAAGCCTTTTAACAGCGAGACTTACAATAGTAGCTATTGCGATTGTTGCGGTATTTATGGCAAGAGATCCGAATTCAAGCGTGTTTGGTATAGTATCATTTGCATGGGCAGGATTCGGAGCTGCTTTTGGAGCAGTAATGCTTTGTGCATTATTCTGGAAAAGAAGTACACTTGCAGGTGCGATATCAGGGATGGTAGCAGGAGGAGTAATGGTATTTGTATGGAAATACCTTGTGCGTCCACTCGGAGGAGCATTTGACATATACGAATTATTACCGGCATTCCTTGTATCATTGATTGTAATAATTGTCGTAAGTCTTCTTACTAAAAAGCCTTCAGAGGAAGTGTTAGCTGAATTTGATAAAGCGGCAGAAAAGTAGAGTGTATATAAGTATTTAAGTGTATATAAGTATTTATTAGAGAATTTAATTTATAGTGTTATTTCAAAATAGCACAGAAAAAGCAGGGATTGATTTGCAGACCAAAGGTTACAAATCAATCCCTGTTTTTTCGTTAATTTGAAACACAAAAATTCTTCAAAAACTTGCCCCACACCCCAAAATTTAATATAATTATCGGGTAATTGCGAATTTATATCTTGACAAGAGCATTAAAGTAGCGTATATTACTAAACATAGTAATTCATATTAAAGAGATAGGAATTATATGTTTAGTAGGAAAGGTGATAAAGATTATGAGATTTAATACAGCATTATTACATAGTGCTGCACCGGGAGATAAGGCTACAGGAGCTACGCTTACACCTATTTACCAGTCCAGTGCATTTTATCAGGAATCAGCTTTACAGCATGAAAAACTTTTTGCAAACAAAGCACCGGGTTTTTCATATACGAGAATTGGAAATCCGACGATAGCGGCATTTGAAGACAGGATGACTGTTCTTGAGGGTGGTATGGCATCCATTGCCTGTGCATCTGGTATGGCAGCAGTATCATGTGCTTTATTAAATATTACTCAGGCAGGTGATGAGATTGTTGTCAGTACAGGTTTGTATGGTGGAACCATCGACCTTTTCCATGATTTTGAAGCTTATGGAATTACTACAAAATTTGTAGATATAAATAATCTTGAGCTTGTAAAATCTGCCATAAACGAAAAGACAAAGCTTGTATTTGCTGAAACAATCGGAAATCCGAAACTTGATGTCGCTGACATTGAGGCACTTGCAGCCATTGCACATGAAGCACAAATTCCACTTATTATAGACAATACGGTTGCGTCAGCATATCTTACACAGCCGTTAAAACTTGGAGCTGATATTGTTATCAATTCAACATCAAAGTATATAAACGGAAACAGTGATGCGATAAGCGGTGTTATCACGGATGGCGGAAAGTTCAAGTGGGATTTGGAAAAATATCCCGGAATAAAAGAATTTAAAGTGTTTGGAAAACTTGCATTTACAGCGAAACTCCGCAACGGATTATTTAGAAATATAGGAGCATGTATTGCACCGCAGACAGCATTTTACAATCTTCTCGGAATGGAAACACTCGGTCTTAGAATGGAGAGAGCCTGTAGTAATGCACTTAAACTTGCTAAACATCTTGAAGAATATAACGACCTTACGGTCAATTATCCGGGACTTGAGAGCAGCAATTGGCATGAGACAGCACTCAGAGTTCTTCACAATGGATTTGGAGCTATCATAACAGTAAGAGTAGGAAGCAAGGAAAGAGCATTCTCGATAATGGATGGTCTTAAAATTCCAAAAATCGTGTCAAATATAGGTGATACAAAGACGCTTATAGTTCACCCTTCATCAACGCTTAATGTTCACAGCACTGAGCAGGAAAAGAAGGATGCTAATGTTTTTGATGATATGATTCGTATAAGTGTCGGAATAGAAGATATAGAAGATCTTATTGAAGATTTCGACAGAGTACTAAAAGAAAATTAAAATACCATCAAATGTGAAACTTCTTATATAAATGTTTCGCAAACAAGGAGGAAAATATGGCAGTTGATTATGCAGCATTAAAAAAAGGCGGATTTATGCGTCAGAAACAGAAGAATAATTTTTCACTCAGATTACAGGTTGTAGGTGGAAATCTTACAGCAGAAAATCTTATAAAGATTGCTGAAGTAGCTGAGAAATACGGAGACGGACATGTACATCTTACATCAAGACAGAGTGTTGAAATTCCATTTATCAAACTTGAAAATGTAGATGAAGTTAAAGAAGAACTTGCAAAGGGCGGATGTAAGCCGGGTGTATGTGGACCAAGAGTTCGTACTATCACAGCCTGTCAGGGAAATCAGATTTGTCCGGGTGGCAATATTGATTCTTATGATATAGCAAAGAAACTTGACAGCAGATATTATGCAAGAGAGCTTCCACATAAATTTAAATTTGGTGTAACAGGTTGTCAGAACAACTGTCTTAAGGCAGAGGAAAATGATGTAGGAATTAAGGGAGCTGCAATCGTTGACTGGAAACAGGATGCATGCATAAATTGTGGAGTATGTGAGAAAGCCTGTAGAGAGGGTGCTATCACTATAGCTGATGGCATAGTTAAAGTTGAAGAGTCAAAATGTAACTACTGCGGCCGTTGTGCCAAAGCCTGTCCTACTGACGCATGGGATGTCAAGACAGGATATTTTGTATCATTTGGCGGCTTGTTTGGAAATCAGATTGTTAAGGGAAAGGAATTACTTCCTGTTGTTGAAGCAGAAGAACAGCTTTTCAGAATTACAGATGCGGCTATTCAGTTCTTTGATGATAATGCGAAACCAAGTGAGAGATTTAAATTTACTTTGGACAGAGTAGGATTAGATAAATTTGAAAAGGTTATAAAGGAGGCATATAATGGCTGATTTTGAAATTGATGAGAGAGTAGATATTACTGATGTTGTCTGCCCTATGACATTTGTTAAGGCAAAAGTGGCAATGGAAGAAATCGAAGTAGGACAGGTGCTTGCCGTTACTATGAATGAGGGTGAGCCGGTTCAGAATGTTCCAAGAAGCTTTAAGGAAGAGGGACAGCAGATTCTTAAACTTATTGACAATGAAAATGGAACATATGACCTTATTGTTAAAAAGGTTGAAGAATAAAAATAAAAAGTGGTATGTCATTTGAAAACAGCATATCAATTAAAAACAGGAGGGCGAGTAATGGCAAAGAGAGTTTCTAAAGATGATTTTGATAAGGAAGTATTACAATCAGAACTTCCGGTAATTGTAGATTTTTACTCAGATTCATGTATTCCATGTAAACAGCTTTCACCTATTCTTGGTGATATTGAGGATGACTACGAGGATAAAGCAAAAGTTGTAAAAGTAAACATCAATTTTGATGAGGAACTTATGGAAAAATATGAAGTCATGGCTTCGCCGACTCTTGTATTTTTTAAAGGCGGAGAAGAAAAAGACAGAACAAGAGGTCTTGTAAAGAAAGCCGAGATAGAAGAAAAACTTTGTGCTTTATTGGTATAAAAATATATAAAATAAAAATTAAAAGCAGGAGGATATTTAAAATGACTATTACAATAGCAGGCGAGAAGAAAGAATACGCAGAGGGAACAACTATTGCACAGATTATTGAAACTGAGAAGGTAGAAAATCCACTTTATGTAACAGTTTCATTAAATGATGATTTTGTTGATAAAGACACATTCGATACAACAACAGTTAAAGAAGGAGATTCTATCGAATTTCTTTATTTCATGGGAGG
>ONZX01001221.1_pt1 | contig 13481 bp, 10 predicted proteins | sample 1671831 | NCBI WGS metagenome assembly ONZX01 (sample SAMN06348197, study PRJEB24527) | human gut metagenome | reverse complement strand
AAACTGGCAGTGCCGTCTAAATGGATCCGAAGCTTTTTTAACGACCGGTATAATCTTGCTTTTACGGTGTTTACATTTTCGGCTACCGCAAGGGCAATGTCCTCTAATTTCATATCTTCAAAATAGCGAAGGATGATGATGGTGCGGTTTTTCGGTTCCAAATGGTTCAGTGCTTCTTTTAAGTCAAATTCCTCATATGTATCTTCTGTTGCCGTTTCAGGAAGTTCCTCGGCAGGCTGCTCTTTTGTCCGGCTTCGCAGCAGGTCCAGGCTTGTATTTACTACGATCCGGCACAGCCATGGAAAAAGTTTTTCTGTATCCTTTAAATTTTTACACTGTGTAATGGCTTTACAGGCACTTTCCTGGACGATATCCAAAGCGTCTGCTTCGTTATGTACATAACTGTAGGCCAGGCGGTAAAGGCGCTCATATTGGTCAATGAGCATTTTTTCCGTCTGCGCGGTTATTTGTTTTGTCTGATCAGAATGGTTCATGATATGTTCTCCTTTCATGTCTTACACTTATTAGACGCATGAACCGGGAAAAAAGTTGCAAAAGATATTATAATCTTCATAAAATTTACTGCAAGTCCTTAAGAAGTTCTTCATTGAGTTTTTCAGGGAATAATGTTATATTGGAAAAAAGATAAGATACAGGGGATAGATAACTTGGAAAAGCGAGAACGAAAGGTGATAACCTTTCCTATGGCGGCCGTTTTTATGGCAATGATGATCGGTATTCTCACCGGTCTTGGAAGCGGCTATTGTATATGGGGAAGAGAGCCTGAAAATACAATTGATCTGAAAGCAGTGGAAATGCCTGACTGGGTACAGCAGGATTTTTTGCGGAAAAATATTTTTTCCCGCCCGGATGTGACCCGCAGGCAGGTGAAAAATATTGTGATCCATTATGTGGGAAATCCGGGAACCAGTGCAAAGGCTACCAGAAACTATTTTGACGGTCTGGCAGACCAGGATGCACAGAAAGAGGGGGTTTCTTCCAGCAGCCATTTTGTAGTGGGACTGGACGGGGAAGTGATCCAGTGCATTCCCATTGATGAGGTGGCATATGCCAATGCTCCCAGAAATGACGATACGCTTTCCATTGAAGTCTGTCATCTGGATGATACAGGCAAGTTTAATGACGCTTCTTATGAGTCAGTGGTGAAATTGACAGCATGGCTCTGCAAACAGTTAAAACTTAAAAGTTCCGATGTGGTCCGTCATTATGATATTAATGGAAAACAGTGCCCGAAGTATTATGTAGAAGATAAAGAAGCCTGGAAACAGTTAAGAGAAGATGTAAAAGAGCAGATGAAGGCAGATTAATGGAGCCGTCTTGCAAATGTCATTGGCACGATACATGGATCTGTAAAAAACTCTGTAAAAAAAGCGGAGACGGCCCTATAATGGGAGCATCTCCGCTTTTCTTTCGTGGAATACTGTATAATAGCGGAAACCATATTCTTTTAACATTTCCCGGCAGTAGTCAAAGCCGATGCCTAAAGTTTCCGGCGTATGGGCGTCAGAGCCAATGGTGATCCCTTCACCGCCCAGTTCTTTATAGAGACGGAAAACATCAGCACATGGATTGGTGTTTCCAAGTCCATAGCGGATGCCGCCTGTGTTACATTCCAGGCATTTTCCATTTTCAATAAGAAGTTTTAAAAGAGGACGGATATAGGGTTCGTAATCATTCCAGGAATAAAATTCATTTTTATGGGGAGCATATCTTACAACATAGTCCAGGTGGCCATAGGAGTCGAAAGTATCAAGGAGGTTTTGTACCCGCTTAAGGGATACTTCAAAAAATGCACGAAATCCTTCTTTTTCCTCGAAATGTTTCCAGTATTCCCTTTCATATGGATCCATCCGGTCTACGAAATGGCTGGAACCAAGGACAAAATCAAATTCCTTTCCCAAGGTTCTGGCAAAATCGTGGAGATACTCACCTACATGGTTTTGTAATCCTAATTCGATCCCTATATTTAAACGGATCCGTCCAGCGTATTCGTCCCGTATTTTGCGTAAACTTTCTATATAAGAAGGAATGTCTAACGTAAAATCGTCAGGACAGAATTCGCTGCCGTAATCATGATGATCGGTAATACAGATCTCTTTCATTCCAAGGGAGATGGCTTTTTCTAACTGATCCCGTACCGGGGTTTCGGAGTCTGCGGAAAATTCTGTGTGGAGATGGCAGTCATAAATGGCATCCATAGTGATATGCCTCCTTTTTATCATATTGCGTTTGTATCCATAAAAGCACATATCTGCCCCACGGGGAGTGCGGCAGCTGTATTCGTCTCTCACATTATACTCATAAACTGCCACAATAACAAGTCTATGCCCCACCCTTCTATTGAGAAAATAAAAATGCGCTGAAAATTAATGGAATTTATGAGAGAAAATAGTCAGAATGGCAGAAACAAAAAAAAGGCTTGCTATTTTGGATAAAATTGAGTACAATGTAGGCAGTTGATTAATATTTAACAAATAATATTTTTTTAACAAACTAGGAGGAATTGAATCATGGCAGTAAAAGTTGCAATTAATGGTTTCGGACGTATTGGACGTCTGGCTTTCCGTCAGATGTTCGGAGCAGAGGGTTACGAGGTAGTAGCAATCAACGACTTAACCGATCCTAAGATGTTAGCACATCTGTTAAAGTATGATACAGCACAGGGTGGATACGCTGGACGCATTGGCGAAGGCAAGCACACTGTAGAGGCTGGAGAAGATTCCATCACAGTTGACGGCAAGAAGATCACTATCTACAAAGAGCCAAAGGCTGCTGACCTTCCATGGGGCGAACTTGGCGTAGATGTAGTATTAGAGTGCACTGGCTTCTATACTTCCAAGGAAAAAGCACAGGCTCATATCGATGCAGGCGCTAAGAAGGTTGTTATTTCCGCACCAGCTGGAAAAGACTTAAAGACCATCGTTTACTCTGTAAATGAGAAGACTCTGACAGCAGAAGATACCATCATCTCCGCTGCATCTTGCACCACCAACTGCTTAGCACCTATGGCTAAGGCATTAAATGACTATGCTCCAATCCAGAGCGGTATCATGAGCACCATCCACGCTTACACCGGCGACCAGATGATCCTTGACGGACCACACAGAAAGGGCGACTTAAGAAGAGCACGCGCAGGCGCAGCTAACATCGTTCCTAACTCTACTGGCGCAGCTAAGGCAATCGGCCTGGTTATCCCAGAACTGAACGGCAAGCTGATCGGTTCCGCACAGCGTGTACCTGTACCAACCGGTTCTACCACAATCTTAACAGCTGTTGTTAAGAAGGCAGATGTAACTGCAGAAGAGATCAACGCTGCTATGAAGGCTGCTGCATCTGAGTCCTTCGGATACAATGAAGATCCGATCGTATCTTCTGACGTTATCGGTATGAGATATGGTTCTCTGTTTGATGCAACCCAGACTATGGTTTCCCATATCGCTGATGATCTGTATGAAGTACAGGTTGTTTCATGGTATGACAACGAGAATTCTTACACCAGCCAGATGGTAAGAACTATCAAGTACTTCGCTGAGTTAGCATAATCCAGATCATAAATCCAGATTTTAAAGACTCATAAGGGGTCCGGTCTTTAGGACCGGGCCCTTTTTTCGCGAAATAAATTTATCTATTTGCGAGTTTACTGAAAGGAGATATCCACCATGTTAAACAAGAAATCAATCGATGATATCAATGTAAAGGGAAGAAGAGTTTTAGTCCGCTGCGACTTCAACGTACCGTTAAAGAACGGCGAGATCACAGATGAGACCCGTATCGTAGCAGCTCTGCCAACCATCCAGAAGCTGATTAACGACGGCGCAAAGGTTATCCTGTGCTCCCACTTAGGAAAAGTTAAAAATGGCCCGAACGAAGGCGAGTCTTTAGCTCCAGTAGCAAAGAGACTATCTGAGAAATTAGGCAAGGAAGTTGTTTTCGTATCTGATTACAATGTAACCGGCGAAGCAGCTACCAAGGCTGTAGAAGCTATGAAGGAAGGCGATGTAGTTCTTCTGCAGAATACACGTTTCCGCGGCGCTGAAGAGACCAAGAACGGCGAAGAGTTCAGCAAGGAACTGGCTGATCTGGCTGATGATTATGTATGCGACGCATTCGGTTCCTCCCACAGAGCACATGCTTCTGTAGCAGGCGTTACCAAGTTCATCTCTGCAAAGGGCGGCTCCAACGTAGTTGGTTACTTAATGCAGAAAGAGATCGATTTCTTAGGAAATGCAGTTGAAAATCCAGTAAGACCTTTCGTTGCTATCTTAGGCGGTGCTAAGGTTGCTGATAAGTTAAATGTTATCTCTAACCTCCTTGAAAAGTGCGATACACTGATCATCGGCGGTGGTATGGCATTCACCTTCTTAAAGGCTGAAGGCAAAGAGATCGGTAAGTCCTTAGTAGACGATACCAAGTTAGATTACTGCAAGGAAATGATGGCAAAGGCTGAGAAGCTTGGCAAGAAGCTTTTACTTCCAGTAGATGCTGTAGTAGCAGCTTCCTTCCCAGATCCGATCGATGCTGAGATCCCTGTAGAGAACGTTTCTGTAGACGCTATCCCAGATGACAAGATGGGTCTGGATATCGGTGCAGAAAGCGCAAAGCTGTATGCTGAAGCTGTTAAGAGCGCTAAGACCGTTGTTTGGAACGGACCGATGGGCGTATTCGAGAACCCTGTTCTTGCAAAGGGAACCATCGCAGTAGCTCAGGCTTTAGCTGATACTGACGCAACTACCATTATCGGTGGTGGTGACTCTGCAGCAGCAGTAAATCAGTTAGGATTTGCTGATAAGATGAGCCACATCTCTACCGGCGGCGGCGCTTCTCTGGAATTCCTGGAAGGAAAGGAACTGCCAGGCGTAGCTGCAGCAGATGACAAATAAAGATAACTGATATTGCAGGCGGCTGTTTTAGAAATAACTGGGGATAAAAACAGACCGCCTGTGAGTCGTGTATGTGTATAAAGGAGACGGAAGTTATGGCAAGAAAGAAGATCATCGCAGGCAACTGGAAGATGAACATGACACCTTCTGAGGCAGTTGCTCTTGTAAACGAATTAAAACCATTAGTAGTAAATGATGAAGTAGATGTAGTATTCTGTGTACCGGCTATTGATATCATTCCGGCAATGGAAGCAGCAAAGGAAACCAATATCCAGATCGGTGCTGAGAACATGTATTTTGAGGAAAAGGGCGCTTATACAGGCGAGATCTCCCCAAACATGTTAAATGACGCAGGCGTTAAGTATGTGATCATCGGCCACTCTGAGAGAAGAGAGTACTTTGCTGAAACAAATGAGACCGTAAACAAGAAAGTATTAAAGGCATTTGAGCATGGAATTACTCCTATCATCTGCTGCGGTGAATCTTTAACTCAGAGAGAGCAGGGCATTACCATTGACTGGATCCGTCAGCAGATCAAGATCGCTTTCTTAAACGTAACAGCAGATCAGGCAAAGACAGCTGTTATCGCTTACGAGCCGATCTGGGCTATCGGAACCGGTAAGGTAGCAACCACAGATCAGGCTGAAGAAGTATGCGCAGCGATCCGCGCATGCATCGGTGAGATCTATGATGAGGCAACTGCACAGGCTATCCGTATCCAGTATGGCGGTTCTGTATCAGCAGCAAGCGCACCAGAACTGTTTGCACAGCCGGATATCGATGGCGGCCTGGTAGGCGGCGCTTCCTTAAAGCCAGACTTTGGTAAGATCGTAAACTATAACAGATAATTACTCAGGACGGCGGTAAATTTGACCCAAAAAGGAGCGTCAAGCTTGCTTGTAAGCGCCTTTTTGGGGCAGATTTCACATTGGAGTGACCTCCGATGCTTCTTGTGCGGCAAAGCCGTGCAAGAAGATGCGCCGTCCGGGTGGTTGCGAATTTAGCCCTGGGGTCGTGAAAACGGGTCTCAGGGCATTTGTATCCATTTTATAAAGCCTTAGTAAAAAAGGCAGATTTAAGAGGAGAAAACAGATATGAGCAAGAAACCAGTAGTATTAATGATCCTGGACGGCTATGGACTGAATGATAACTGTGAGCACAACGCAGTATGCGAAGGAAAAACTCCTGTTATGGATCAGTTAATGAGCCAGTGTCCATTTGTAAAAGGCCAGGCAAGCGGCCTTGCAGTAGGACTTCCGGAAGGACAGATGGGTAACTCCGAGGTAGGACACTTAAATATGGGCGCAGGCCGTGTTGTATACCAGGAGCTGACAAGAATTACCAAGTCGATCAACGACGGTGATTTCTTTAATGTACCAGAATTTTTAACAGCAGTAGAAAACTGCAAGAAAAACAATTCCGCTCTGCACCTGTTCGGTCTGGTATCTACCGGCGGTGTACACAGCCACTTAAATCATATTTACGGCCTGTTAGAGCTGGCAAAGAGAAATGGCCTGGAAAAAGTATATGTACACTGCTTCTTAGACGGTCGTGACACACCACCGGAATCCGGCAAGGAATTTGTTACTGAGCTGGAAGCAAAGATGGCAGAGCTTGGCACAGGCAAGGTAGCATCTGTTATGGGACGTTACTATGCAATGGACCGTGATAAGAGATGGGATCGTGTAGAGTTAGCTTACAAGGCTCTTACAAAGGGCGAAGGAAATACAGCAGCAAGCGCTACTGAAGGCATCCAGGCTTCCTATGATGCAGGAAAGTCCGATGAGTTCGTTGTACCATTTGTAGTTACTGAAAACGGAAAAGCACTGGCAACGATCAATGACGGTGACTCCGTTATCTTCTTTAACTTCCGTCCGGACCGTGCAAGAGAGATCACCCATGCATTCTGCGATGACAATTTTGACGGTTTTGCAAGAGAGAAGAAGTTAGACCTGGTATATGTATGCTTCACCGATTATGATGAAACCATTACCAACAAACTGGTTGCATTTAAGAAAGAGTCCATTACCAATACCTTTGGCGAGTTCCTGGCAGCAAACGGCAAGAAGCAGGTAAGAATTGCTGAGACGGAAAAATATGCTCACGTTACCTTCTTCTTTAACGGCGGCGTAGAAGAGCCAAACGAAGGGGAAGACCGCATCCTGGTTCCTTCTCCAAAGGAAGTTGCTACCTACGACTTAAAGCCGGAGATGAGCGCTTACGGCGTATGCGATAAGTTAACTGAGGCGATCAAGTCCGGCAAATATGATGTGATCATCATCAACTTCGCTAACCCGGATATGGTTGGACATACCGGTGTGGAAGCAGCAGCAATCAAAGCAGTAGAAGTTGTTGACGAGTGCGTAGGACGCGCAGTTGACGCTTTAAAGGAAGTAAACGGCGTTATGTTTATCTGTGCTGACCACGGAAATGCAGAGCAGTTAGTAGACTATGAGACGGGAGAGCCATACACCGCTCATACTACCAACCCGGTTCCATTTATCCTGGTAAATGCAGACGCTGACATGAAGCTTCGTGAAGGCGGCGCACTGTGCGATATCGCACCGACCCTGATCGAATTAATGGGTATGGAGCAGCCAAAAGAGATGACTGGTAAGTCACTGATCGTTAGAAAGTAATAAGTAAAAATAAGCAGACGCGCCTTTAGGGCGCGTTTGTTGTATATATAATGTATGGGTCCATGAAACGGCCTACTAAATGTGACGGGAATTATAAATGCATTGCATCAAAAATCCGGAGGCAGCCCATGTGGGCCGCCCCCGGATTTTTTAGGAGTAACTGCTATAAATAAGAGGTGATTGCGTGCTTTCTTATTAGAAGCCCTTAATGAGTTCGCCGTTCTTTGGCTCGAAACGTCCGGTGAAGAAGCGGAGAACTTCTGGCTCGTAAACCCATTTCAGACCGCTGATGTCATGTCTTCTCTGGTACAGGCCGATGATAGCGTCAGCAACATAATCCATATGAGCGTATGTATAAACACGACGCGGGATTGTAAGACGAACGGTTTCCAGTTTCGGAACGTGGTTTTCACGGGTATGTGGGTCACGTCCTGCAGAGATGATGCCGCGCTCCATTGTACGAACGCCGGAGAACTCGTAGATTGCTGCGGAGAGTGCCTGAGCTGGGAAGTCCTCTTCCTGATCTAAGTGATCTAAGAATGCTCTTGCATCTACGAAGATCGCGTGTCCGCCGTAAGGTTTAACCATTGGAACACCTGCTGCGTCTAACTTTTCGCCCAGGTAACGGATCTGGTTTACACGGTGGCTGATGTAATCGAAGTTCATGGACTCGCGAAGACCAATAGCCATTGCTTCCATATCTCTTCCTGCCATACCGCCGTAAGAAGGCATTCCTTCAAACTGTACAACCATTCCAGTTGCGCGAACATACAGATCATGATCGTTCATACACAGGAAACCACCGATGTTGGTTAAGCAGTCTTTCTTACCAGACATTGTACAGCCATCGCCGTAGGAGAACATTTCATGAACGATCTCTTTGATGGTCTTGTTCTCGTAGCCAGGTTCACGGGTCTTGATAAAGTATGCGTTCTCAACGCAACGGGTAGCATCGTACATAACCTTGATGCCGTATTTGTGAGCCAGTTCGGAAACAGCTTTGATATTAGCCATGGAAACAGGCTGTCCACCTGCCAGGTTTACGGTAACAGCGAGGCAGATATAAGGAATGTGCTCTGCGCCAACTTCGTCGATCAGTGCCTGGAATTTATTTAAGTCGATGTTGCCCTTGAAATCAAGGATTGCACTTGGATCGTGAGCTTCGTCGATGATAACATCACGGAAAGTAGCACCATTGCGCTCCTGATGGAAACGGGTGGTAGTAAAGTACATGTTGCCTGGAACATAATCGCCTGGCTTGATGGTCAGAGAGGAGAGAATGTTCTCTGCGCCACGTCCCTGATGAGTAGGAACTACATATTTAAAGCCAAACAGTTCACGAACAGTTTCTTCCAGGTGATAGAAGTTGCGGGATCCACCGTAAGCTTCGTCGCCTAACATAAGGCCAGCCCACTGATGATCACTCATTGCATTGGTTCCGGAGTCAGTTAAAAGGTCGATAAAGCATTCTTCAGACTTTAATAAGAATGTATTGTAACCAGCAGTCTTGATCGCTTCTTTACGCTCTTCTTTGTCTAAGCGTGCCATGTTCTCTACCATTTTGATCTTGAAAGGCTCCGGCGCAAATTTCATCATATCCATGTTCTTCTCCATTAAAAAATCCTCCTATTATATAGTTTTTATATAGTTTTTTGCAGCGCAACATTACGCTTTTTGCTTAATTAATAATATGTTTTTATGCTTTTTTCTTCTTATAATTAGTTTCGTAATCCTTTAAGGCATTGATGGCCTGGCCGGAGAGTGGGACGATCGCGATCATATTAAATACTGTCATAAGGCCTACGCCAAGGTCGCCAAGTTCCCAGACAAATTCATAGGCTGCCACGCCGCCGATAAAGAGCATGATCAGTAAAAAGATCTTGTATCCTGTCTGAGCTTTCCAGGTATCGCCGAATACGTAAGATACGTTGCAGCGGGCATAATAGAGAATGCCAAGGAAAGTGGAAAAGCTGAACAGGAAGAGTACAACTGCGATAAATACAACGCCTGCATATCCAAGGTGATGGTTCATAGCTGCCTGTAAAAGGTCCATTCCCATAAGACCTTCGATCTTTTCAGCCGGAGCTAAAAGCATCAGGAATGCGGAACAGCTGCAGATCACTAATGTATCGATAAAAACACCAAGTGCCTGGATAAGGCCCTGTTTTACCGGATGGCTGACTTCTGCTGCGGCTGCAGCACATGGAGCAGAACCACTACCTGCTTCATTTGAGAAAAGTCCGCGCTTTACGCCGTTCATTACGATTACACCAAGTCCGCCGCCGGCAAACTGTCTGATACCGAATGCCTGGGAGAAAATGTTTCCAATAACAGATGGAAGCAGGGTGATGTTCTTAATGATAACGAACAGAGTTACTAAGAAGTAGGCGCCTGCCATAACAGGAACTACCATATCTAAAACCTTAACAGTTGCGTTCTTGCGAAGAACGATGACTGCGGACATAGCTACCAGAATGGTAGCAGTTGCAACCTGCGGGATACCGAATGCGTTCTGGAAGGAAGTGGTAACGGAGTTTCCGATTACCTGGCTGATACCTGCCCAGCAAAGCAGTCCGGAGAGTGCGAATGCGGTTCCTAAAAGACCGTATTTACAACCGCGGGTGTAATAAGTCTGTTCATCATCTGCCACATATTCGGCTTCTTCTTTTACGTTCTTTACGAAAACATCTTCTCGTTTGATTTTTGTCACCAGTCGGATACGGTCCATTACATAGGCAGGACCGCCGCGATAACCGCCGTAGAGTGGGTCTTTTTCTTTGTAGATCTGTGCCAGGGTAGACTCTACGAAGCTGCTGGAAGAACCAATGAGTGCGGTCAGCCACATCCAGAAAACAGCTCCTGCGCCGCCAAATGAGATAGCAGCAACAACACCGGCTAAGTTACCCATACCTACGCGGGTAGCGGTAGCAACGATCAGTGCCTGAACACCGGATATAGAGTTTTCATCTTTTTTTGCGTCGTCTTTTTCCAGTGTGACCCGGATCATTTCCGGGAACAGGCGGAATGGAAGAAATTTAGTTTTAAATGTAAAGTATAAACCCGCTGGAATAAGGATCAATACCAGAAGAGAAAGACCAAACTGAACTTCTCCCCCTGAGAATTCCAGGATAATTAAATCTCCCCATAACAGATCATTGATAGCTCCCACAAGTTTGATGATCATGTGGAGTATTCGGTTGATGAGATACACCTCCTTTTGTAATGTGTGAATTGAGGTTCACGTTGCGTCAAACCGTCAGGGCCCTCTGACATGTCTTGCACGATCATACATCTGCAGCAACCGCTGGCGGCTGGTTCTACAGATGATGTTTGATGCGTGATGCGGGATGCATCACATATCTTGTAATTCATATAATACACTATTTTGCACAAAAGTCAATGGTTATTTTAAAAAAAATTATGCAAAATAAAAAAGAAGCCGACCCTGATGGCGCAGAAGGATGGGACAGGAAGAAAAAAACGGGAAATGTGTGACGGGCGGATACACCTGTAGTTGTGATACGGAAAAAGAATGCGAGGGGCAATTTTGAAAATATATTTTGACCGTTTGCTAAAATTGTAGTATCATGAAAAAAGTAAGTGGATCCATGCGTGATGCACTGATAACAGTACAACAGAATAAAGAAAATAAGAAAAACAATTAAGAAAAGAAGGAGGCGGGGGCTATGCCCGAAAAAATCATTAAACAGACACTCAGTGAACAGATCTACAACATTCTGAAGGAAGATATTCTGTCTGGTAGGATTTTAATGGGCGATAAGCTTACCAATCGGGAACTTCAGGAGCGGTTTCAGGTTTCATCCACACCCGTGCGTGACGCCATTAACCGACTGTCAAAAGATGGACTGACCCAGGAAGTATCAAAAAGCGGAGCACAGCTTATCACCTTTGATTATTCCTACGCCAACGAACTCAATGACTTCATCACATTTTTAGCCTGTAGGGCTGTGATGCTTTCTTCCACAGAGCCTGATACAGAAAAACTGGTAGAAAAGCTTCAGATGTATGAAGAAGAAATGGCAGGAGCCAAAACATCCATGGAATACTTTGAGGCGGATTTTCGCTATCATAAGGTATTCTTTGACCATTGCGGAAACCGTTTTATGAAGGAAACCTATAAGCAGTATAATTTTATCCGGACCCTTCTTATACGTTATGCCATCCGGACCGAAGATGAACGGGATCTGGGGATCAGACAGCACCGGGGGATCACTCAGGCTTTTCAGAAAAAGGATTATGAGAAGGCAAGAAAGCTTATGGAAGAACATTATCTGTCCGGTATGCAGTTAGCAAGAGAGCATTACCGGGAAGGGGATACTTTCAGAGAAAATAAAAAATGATCAGAAATATTGGGAAACATTAAGGAGACAGTTATGAGAACAGCAATCGCTACAGACAGCAACAGCGGTATTACACAGGAGCAGGCAGCAAAATTAGGTATTTATGTGCTGCCTATGCCTTTTATGATCAATGGGGAAATGTTTTATGAAGGTGTGAACCTGACCCATGAGGAATTTTTTAAACGGATGGAAGAAGGGGCAGATATCACTACTTCCCAGCCTTCCCCAGGTGAGGTAACTGACTTCTGGGATAAGCTGTTAAAGGAATATGATGAAATTTTATATATTCCCATGTCCAGCGGTTTAAGCGGTTCCTGCCAGACAGCTATCATGCTGGCAGATGATTACGACGGAAAAGTACAGGTGGTAAACAACCAGCGTATTTCTGTTACCCAGGAGCAGTCAGCACTGGATGCAAGGGATTTAGCTGCAAAGGGATATGAGGCAGCCCAGATTAAAGAAATCTTAGAACGTACCAAGTACGAGAGCAGTATTTATATTACCCTTACTACTTTGAAATATCTGAAAAAAGGCGGACGTATCACTCCGGCTGCTGCAGCCCTGGGAACTCTCCTTCGCATTAAGCCGGTTTTAACCATTCAGGGAGAAAAACTGGATGCATTTTCAAAGGCACGTACAGCCAAGCAGGCCAAGACCATTATGCTCACTGCACTGGCAAAAGACTTAGAAGAGCGTTTTCATGACAAGAATGCGGAACATACCTATCTGGAGATCGCCCATACCTGCAATGAAGAAGGGGCAAAAGAGCTGGAAGAGGCTTTAAAAGAGCAGTATCCAGGTGCCCCGATCACCATAGCACCTCTTTCTTTAAGCATTGCCTGCCACATTGGACCAGGAAGTTTTGCAGTAGCCTGCTCCAGTAAGCTGAAGGAGCTGGAATAATTTGGAAAAAGAAAAATGGTATGAAAAGTTAAAGGCACAGGGACAGAGTATTACTGTCCCCATGACTCTTTTGATGATCGCAGTGGCTGTTATCCCTCTTTTATTACAGACATGGATCCTCATCGGCTCTTTTAAGCAGAACCAGATAGAAGCCAGGAGCATTGAGATACAGAACCAGTGTGTGATCTTAAGCAACCGAATGACCCGCTCCGGGTATATGACGGCGGATAAGGCCAATAATGTAAGCCTAGATGCCCAGATGCAGACCATAGCGGATCTGTATAATGGCCGTATCGTTATTGTCAACAGCAGTTATAAGATCATGACAGATACTTTTAATCTGTCTACAGGAAAATATTATATATCCGAAGAAGTTATCCGCTGTTTTAAAGGGGAAAGCGGCAGCAGCTTTAATAAAGAGGGTGGATATTTTTACCAGACTATCCCTGTTTATGATCCGGCAGATGAGAAAAAGATCCAGGGAGTGATCGCAGTGACTGCTTCCATGGAAAATGTTGTGTCGGTAACAGAACGGGTAAAAAGCAGTGCCCAGCTGTTCTTTCTGTGTATGGCACTGGTGGCAATCCTGTTTTCCATTATGTCAGCTCATTTCCTGGTGCGGCCTTTTAGATCGGAAGAGCGTCGTGTAGGGAAAGAGTGTAGATCTCGGTGGTCGC
>ONZX01001190.1_pt1 | contig 13752 bp, 11 predicted proteins | sample 1671831 | NCBI WGS metagenome assembly ONZX01 (sample SAMN06348197, study PRJEB24527) | human gut metagenome | reverse complement strand
CACGAGCGGGGGCTCCTATCTTTTTAGTGCCCTCGGATTGGGTCATAGTGTCTGTAGGGGATGGGGCCGTCGCCGTTCTCGACATAGCGGGCTATGGCCTTGACAACGGAGTCGCTGATGTAGATGTGGCCACCCTTCTCGTTGGGTCGATCGTTTCTGGTGGAGAATGCAGCCGAAACCTCGCCTTCCGCAGACGCGTCCACGGTGGAGCCGTTCTTGACGACGATGTCGTCCTGGTAGGTGAAGAGGGCGATGGCGCCACCGTATCTGCCTTTACCTGCACGGACCGTCACGTTTGCATGATCGAGGGTGATGCCCTTGTGGGCATAGACGCCATATTCAACACCGTTTACGTTGAGGGAGGCGTTTGTGGCTGCGAGGCTGCCCTTGGCCTCGACGGCAGCGTCTTTCTCGGAGCTTGCCTTGACCTGGCTGCCGTCCGAGATGTTGATATTGCCGCCGCTCCAAAGGGCCTCACCATCAGCTGAGCTTGCCTCGACCGTCCCGCCACCCTTGATGGTGAGGTTCTTGTCGGTTCCAATACCCTTGTCCTCGGTAGCCCTGGCGGTGACGGCTCCGCTGTCGTCAATCGTGATATTGCCGTTTGCCCTGATGCCATCCGATGCACCCGTGGCGTTGACGTTGCCCGAACCTTTGATAGCGAGATCACCCCCGGCATTGATGGCATCAAACCCAGTGCTCGTGGCGTTGACGGATCCGGCTCCGTCGATGTTGATATTACCCGTGGAGAGGATAGCGTCCTCAGTAGATGTCACGCTGAGCGTGCTGCCCGCGTCGCCTTGGATATTGAGCTCGGCATTCTCGTTAGTGCCATGAGAAACGTTGATGCTTTCGATCCATTCGGCAGTGACGATGTTGGTTCCTGAGTAATTCACGTTGAGCTTGCCTGCGGCCTGGATCTCGCCGCCGTTATAGTTGTTGAGCTTCAAGTCGTCGGCGCCGTCCCACGACCAGGTACCGGCTTCGTCGCTCGCCGCGGTGTTGTACTTGTTGCCGCCGACCTTGACCCATTCCGCTGCGAGCGAGACGCTCGGCATGAGCAGCGAGCTCACCGTGAGCGCGCATACGGCTCCCACGACGATGCGGCGCGTCACGCGGCGCCAGCTGCCGTGCGCGAGTCTTATGCGACGGCGAACGTCGGGTTCGGCAACATGGGTTCCGGCGGTAGTGTCATTGCGTTTGGGGGTCGTGAACAAGGCTGCCATGGTTGCTCCCGTTCTCATAGGGCCTATACGACTAGATTCAGCGTATCTGCTGGATGTTGCCGGCGGTAGTGCCGTTTGGAGGGCAAAATGGCCAAAATGGGGGAGAAATAGGCCGCACGCCGGCGCAGGGATCGGCGCTAAAAGAAAAGCGCGGGGCCGCATGGCGACTCCGCGCTTTATTGTTCAGCTTTTGCAGCCTTGCCCTCACGCTACGAAGAAGTAGACGAGGAAGGCAAGGGCCGTGATCCACCCGTCCTGTGCGAAAAAGTGTTTACGAGCGTTTGCGACTCGCCAGGGCGCCTGTGACGATAGCGGCCGTTCCTACAAGGGCGGTCGCTATGATGGCCGCGCTCGAGGTGTCGCCGGTTGCGGCGAGGATGCCGGTGGTTTTGGCTCCCGCGGTTGCAGCCGCAACGGTCTTGGTCGTCTTCGTGCCCTCGGACTTGGAACCCTCGGGCTTTGTCTCGCCTGGCTTCTCCTCGGGTTTGATCTCCTCGGGAGGCACGATGACCGTGCTCTTGGCGACAGCTGCATCGTAGGGGGAGTCAATCGTGGCATCGCCCGTGCCGATGGTCTGCCCCGCCTCGTAGACGATGCCGTCGCTGAGCTCTTCCTTGTTGCGATAGTCAATGACTTTGCCGCCTGCAGGCGTCTGGATGATGGCGTCCTTGATTTCGATGGTGCCGATCGCCTTGCCGTCCGCGCTCATGGCAAGGGCGAAGATAGCCGCCGTGTCTCCCTCGGCCGTGACCTTGCTGCGGACGATCGAGATGGTCGCGGGCGTGATGCCCTTCTCGGTCTGCGCGAAGATGCCGATGTTCAGGCCCTCGGACTCAGGGATGATTTCGTCGTTTTGGTCTCCACTGTAGTGGTCGGGGCCGTCGCCGCCGGTCTCGGCATAGCGGGCTATGGCCTTGACAACGGAGTCGCTGATGTAGATATGGCCACCCGCTTCGTCGGAGTAGAAATTACTGGTGGAGATTGCAACCGAGAACCTGCCTTCTGCGAGCGCATCCACAGTCGAGCCGTTCTTGATGACGATGTCGTCCTCATCGGTGAAGAGTGCGCTGGCTTCCCCGCCATCTGAGCTTGCGCGGACCGTCACGGTCGCGCCATCGAGCGTGATGCCCTTGTAGACATAGATGCCATACCCAACGCCACTTGCGTTGAGGGAAGCGTTCGTGACCGTGAGGCTGTTTTTACCGTCGATGGCGGCGTCTTCCTCGGAGCTTGCCTTGACCTGGCTGCCACCCGAGATCTCGATGTTGCCGTCGGCCCAAATCGCATTGTCTTTGATAGAGCTTGCCTCTACCTTGCCGCCGCCCTTTATGATGAGGTTCTCGTTAGCATCGATACTCTGATCGTCGGTGGCCTTGGCGGTGACGGTTCCGCTGTTGTCGATCGTGATGTTGCCGTCGGCCCTGACGCCATCAGAATCGCCCGTGGCGTTAACGTTTCCCGAGCCCTTGATGGTGACATCGCCCCCGGCATCGATGGCATCGTGCTCGGTGCTCGTGGCGTTGACAGTGCCAGCGCCGTCGATGTTGATGTTGCCGACGGAAGTGATGGCGTCACGAGAAGAGGTCACGTTGAGCGTGCTGGACGCGTCGCCCTGAATATTAAGCTCGGCGTTCTCGTTCGCGCCATCCTTAACCTTGATGCCGCGGCCGTTGTCGTTAGTGACGGTGTTGTTGCCCTCGTAGCTCACGTTGAGCTTGCCCGCTGCCTCGATCGCGCCGCCGTTATAGCCGTTGAGCTTCATGTCGTCGGCACCGTCCCATGACCAGGTGCCGGCGGCGTCGCCCGCCGCAGTGCCGGCGTTGTACTGGGCGCCGCCGACGTTGACCCACTCCGCCGCGAGCGAGACGCTCGGCATGAGCAGCGAGCTTACCGTAAGCGCGCATACGGCGCCTACAACGATGCGGCGCGTCACGCGGCGCCAGCTGCCGTGTGCGAGCAGCGTGCGACGGCGCAGGTCGGGCTCGACAAAATGGGCTCCAGAGGTTTTGTCATTGCGCTTGGGGGTCGTGAACAAGGCGGCCATGGTTACTCCCATCCTCATAGGGCCTATGCGGTTATATCCAGCATATCTGCAGGATGTAGCCGTCGGTAGTGCCGTTTGGAGAGCAAAACGTCCAAAACTTGCGAAGCAATACATCGCGTGTCCGTGTGGTGCCTGGCTTTAAAAGCAAAGCGCGGAGCCGCTCGATGCGACTCCGCGCTTTGCTGTTTGGTATTGCGAATCTTGCGCCTACGCTACAAAGAAGTAGACGAGGAAGGCGAAGGCTGCGATCCACATGAGCGGCTTGATCTTGGAGGCCTCGCCCTTAAAGAGCGCGACGATCACGTAGGCGATAAAGCCCAGGCCAATGCCGGCAGAGATGGAGTAGGTGAAGGGCACGCCGGCGACAATCATGAACGCCGGGAAACCCTGCGACACGTCGGACCAGTCGATCTCGGAGGCCTCGCTCATCATGAGGTAACCGACGTAGACCAGAGCACCGCAGGTGGCGGCGCTGGAAACGATGGTGACGATGGGGGAGAAGAACGCGGCGAGAATGAACAGCACGCCGGTGGTGACGGAGGTGAGGCCCGTGCGGCCACCGTCGGCAGCGCCAGAGGTGGACTCGACGAAGGTGGTGATGGAGGAGACGCCCATAAAGCCACCGGCAGCAGCGGCCACGGAGTCGACGACCAGGATGGGACGGATGTCCTCGACATTGCCGTCCTCGGTCAAGAACTCGCCCTGCTTGGCGACGGCCATCGCGGTGCCCATGGTGTCGAAGAAGTCGCTCATGAGCAGCGAGAAGGCAACGACGAGCAGCATCGGGTCGGTCAGGACCTTCACGATGGCAAGGTTGCCGTCGGCAGTGCTGGCAAACGGGGCGCCGAAGGTCGAGAAGTCGAGCGGTGCGATGAGGCCCTCGGGCGCATGGGTGACGCCCAGCGGGATTCCGGCGATAACGGCGACGATGATGCCGATGAGCAGCGAGCCCGGCACGTTGCGGGAAGCCAGGGCAACCGTCACGACGATGGAGATGATGCCGACGATAAAGGTGGGGGAGGCGATGTCGCCCAGGCCGACGAGCGTACCGGCGCCAGCGGTGATGATGCCGGCGTCGCACAGGCCGATCATGGCGATAAACAGGCCCAGACCCACCGAGATGGCGTGGCGCAGGACCACGGGGATGGCGTCCATGATGGCCTCGCGCAGGCCGCACAGGACGAGCAGCAAGATGACGATACCTTCGAGGAAGATAACGCTCATGGCAACGTGCCAGTCACCGCCGCACATGGTGGTGGTGATGCCCGCGATCATGGCGTTGATGCCCAGGCCCGACGCGCAGGCGAGCGGGCGGTTGGCGAAGATGCCCATGCAGATGGTCATGATGCCGGCGCCCAGGCAGGTGGCGCAGGCGAGCGCTCCCGCATCGATGCCAGCGCCCGAGAGCACTGCGGGGTTGACGGCGATGATGTAGGCCATCGCCAGGAATGTTGTCAGTCCAGCGCGAAGTTCGGTCCCGATTGTGGACTTGCGCTCACTGACGTGAAATAGTTCGTCCATGCATACCCTTTCCTTGTTCGGCCCCGAGTTTAGGCCGATTGACACGAACTCACCTACTATATCGCCTTTGAAAGGTTGATGTTCCTCGCGTGTTGAAGTTCGGCGCTTTGTAGCAGACGGACGGTATTATTCGCATGAAAATGTGTAGGTACCGTATACTTAAGCGGTTACAACGACCCCTATGGAGGAACGTATGATTAAAGAGCTCTGCCACGACGAGGCTATCCTGTCCCAGCGTTGCGAGGTTGCGACCGTCGAGGACGAGTCGGTTGCTCAGGACCTGATCGATACCATCAAGTCGCTCGACGATGCCGGCTGCCTTGCCGCCAACCAGATCGGCGTTACCAAGAAGGTCTGCGTCTACCTGGACGACGCCGGCGAGCCCCACGTGCTCTACAACCCTCGTCTGGTGTTTGGCCTGGGCGCCAGCAAGATGGAGGAGAGCTGCCTGACGCACGACGAGATCACCAAGTCCACGCGCTACATCAAGTGCAAGGTTGCCTTTGACCAGATCGTCGACGGCAAGATGAAGGAGTGCCGCCGCGATTACGCAGGCTTTGAGGCGCAAATGATCCAGCACATGATTGATCACTGTCTTGGAAAGTTGGTCTAAGGGGACCAAAGCACCGCACCTCGTCGTTTTTAGTCCGGGTATGACATTGTTGTCATGTCCGGACTTTTTTGTTTAGCGCTCCTTTGTTTGGTGACAATGAGCCTAGTAAGAACATTGAGCTAGGAGGCGCTATGTGCACGAGCATTCGATTTACCGATAATTCCGGCCACATGTATCTGGGCCGCAACCTCGACTGGAGCTTTGGATACGGCGAGCAGGTTCGCGTGATGCCCCGCGGGTTCCACATCCCGTATTCGTTTATCGACGATGCGACGGCGGCGCATGCGGTAATCGGTATGTGCATCGATTACAAGAACTATCCCATGTTTTTCGACTGTGGTAACGATGCGGGTCTGGCTGTGGCGGGGCTCAACTTTCCCGGCTATGCCGAGTATGCCGAGGGCCCGGTTGATGGAAAGACCAATATCGCGGCCTATGAGTTTCCCCTGTGGGTGGCAGCGACGTTCTCGACGGTCGATGAGGTCGAGGCCGCGCTGCGCGACACGGTGATTGTCGCCAAATCTGCCGGAGAGGGGCTGGGCGTGTCGCTGCTCCATTGGATTATCGGCGACAGCCAGCGCAGCATCGTGGTTGAGATGATGGCTGACGGCCTGCATGTATACGACGATCCGGTCGATACCCTTGCCAATCAGCCGACCTTCCCGTGGCATATGGAAAACCTGCGTACCTATATCACCGCCACCAGCGATTTTCCGCAGACGGCGACATGGCGCACCGCCGAGCTCAAGCCTTATGGTGCGGGCGCCGGCATGCGCGGTATTCCGGGCGACTGCTATTCGCCGAGCCGTTTTGTAAAGGCGGCGTACCTCAATGCCAATTACCCGCAAAAGGGCAGCGAGGCCGAAAACGTCGTCCGCATGTTCCGTTCGCTCGAGGGCGTGGCGATGATCGAGGGAGCGTCCAAGATGGGCGATGGCAAGTTCGAGAAGACCATCTACACTGGATGCTTTAGCGCGCGCACGGGCAATTATTACTACGCGATGTATGGGGATCCGTCGATTCGCTACGTGAGCCTGATGGATGCCGAGGGCGCGAGCCCCGATAGGCTCGTGGTTCCCGAGCCGCGCCGTTCGTAGCTCACTGGTTCGTTGCGACATAAAACGGCCTCGCACCTCTTATGAGATGCGAGGCCGTTGTCGCCAATGGCTGGTGGCGTGTTAGAAGTTGGCGTCGTTGAACTGGTTGCTCTCGAGTCCGTCGAGTTGCTGTTCGGGCGTATCGGCGACGCTCTCGAGCAGCTCGGTGGGATCGACGTTCATGCTCTTGCCGGCCTCGTTGCCGTTGACCAAGTCGTCCGAGAAGATGTCGACCTCCATTTCCTCGGCCTCTTCGATCTGAACCTCGAGCGGCACCTGGGTGCGCACAAGTTTGACGGCCGGGCGCATGCGAGCAAAGAGCGGTACGTACTCAATGATGATGGCCGCGTTCTCGAGACCGTACCAGCGTGCCGGGCTTCCGCAGGCGCGGCGGACGGCGTACTTGATGGCCATCACGCGGTGGTCATTGCGGTTGATGTCCGTTTCGGGGGCAAGCATCTTGCGCAGCATGCAAAAGCGGAAGCCACCTACGTTGCCGCGCGTCTCGTAGATGGAGTAGGTGTGATGTTGCGGCGGCAGCTCGCCCGATGCCATCAGGTCGCCGACGATCTGACGCAGATAGGCGTTGACGCGCTGGTTGACCTTAAAGCCCAGGTCCAGGCGCACGCGGAACAAAAAGTCCGTGCCAAAGGTCTCGACGGAATACTCGTGCGTATAGGGTTCGTCGGTAACGTGCACGTTGATGAACCAATATGCCTTGGCGCGCTTGGGGTGCTTGTCCAGGATGGAATAGAGCACGTCGCGGTCGAGTGTGAGCGGGTCGGGGCTGTTGGTGAGAAATACCAGATTGTCGGCGAGCACGGGATAGGTCTCGTCATTGCGCAGGCGATTGAGCTGGTCGATGTACTTGGAGACGGGCAGCAGGATCGTCTGCGTGCGCTCGATGGCGGTGCCGCGACGCCACACATACATAAGGCCAAACAGCAGTGCGGCCAAGAAGATCATCACATAGCCGCCGTCAAAGAACATGGTGAGGCACGAGGCGAAAAAGCACAGCTCAATGGCGCCGAAGAGCAGGGCGAAGACGCAGGCGCCCAGCTTGTGCTTGAGAATGCCGGCGATATAGCTCGTCAAAAGCGTGGTGGTCATAAGCATGGTCACGGTAATGGCGAGGCCGTAGGCACTCTCCATGCGCTCGGAGTTTTGGAACAGCAGCACGATGAAGATGCAGCCGACCCACATGATGTTATTGACGAGCGGAATATAGAGCTGGCCCTTGGTGTCGCTGGGGTAGTGGATGCGCAGGTGCGGCATAAGGTTGAGGCGCGTTGCCTCGGATACCAGCGAGAACGAGCCGGTGATGAGCGCCTGTGAGGCGATGATGGCCGCCACGGCCGAAAGCACGATGGCAAAGGGGCGTAGGGGCTCGGGGAGCATCATATAGAACGGGTTGACGATATCCATCGCGAGCATCTGGGGGTTGGAGTTATTGGCGAGCAGCCAAGCTCCCTGACCCAGATAGTTGAGGATAAGGGCCGCCTTAACAAACGGCCAGGATGCATAGATGTTTGCCTTGCCCACGTGACCCATGTCCGAATAGAGCGCCTCGGCACCGGTTGTCGATAGGAAGACAAAGCCGAGCACCATAATGCCCGAATGGTTGATGGGCGAGAACAGGAACATAATGCCGCGGATGGGGTTGAGCGCGCGCAAGATGGACAGGTTGCCGAGTATGTTGAACAGACCGGCGCCTGCCAGGAACAGGAACCACAGCGTCATGAGCGGGCCGAAGAGCTTGCCGATTGACGAGGTGCCGGCGCGCTGCATGGCAAATAGGCCGCAGATAATGATGATGGTGATGATGATGACGTTGGTCTGGCCGTCGCCCAGCAGCGCATGGCCCCATTCGATGGTGCGCAGACCCTCGATGGCTGTGGTGACCGTGACGGCGGGGGTGAGGATGCCGTCGGCGAGCAGCGCCGCGCCGCCGATCATGGCGGGCAGAATCAGCCATGGTGCCACCTTGCGTACGAGGCTGAACAGGGCGAAGATGCCGCCTTCGTTGTGGTTGTCGGCCTTCATGGCGATTACCACGTACTTGACCGTGGTCACGAGCGTCATGGTCCAGATGACGAGCGAAAGCGCGCCCAGGATCATGTCCTCGCTGACGGTACCGATGCCGCCGTTGTTGGCGACGATTGATTTCATGGTGTACATGGGGCTCGTGCCGATGTCGCCATAGACGACGCCGAGCGTTACGAGCAGCATGCCAGCGGAGAGGGGAATGGCTCCGTGCCCGCCCTGCCCATGCTGGCCTTGGAGGTTTGCCTCCAGTTTGTTGTGTGCCACGTGGACTCCCTTAGACATCCGGTTATCTGTCTAGGACAAAAAACTTTATGCCGTCTTTATACATACAAGAGCAGTTTGGCACATCGGGTTATTTTAGACAATAATCCTCAGCTGGGGATTATTTATCTACGCAGGTAGCATTTCAAAGCAGGGGCTTTTAAGCACGTGCTGTCTGGGCGATGCCAGCCTTGGCGTTTGCGCGTTTGCCGGCGAGTTCGCAAAAAATCGCGCCGCCGATGATAAGCGCGGCGCCCATCAGGCGGACCGGTGTTATGGCTTCACCCAAAAGGGCGGCCGAGAACACGACCGCCGAAAGCGGCTCGAGGTAGCCGACGACGGCGACGGTCTGGACGGGCAGCTTGGCGACGGCGCTAAAGTAGAGCAGGCAACCAATGCCGGTGTTGACGACGCCGAGCATAGCGACGGCGCGCCAATCAATGCTGGCGGCGACGCCGGCGGACAGGAACGAGGGAGCGCCCTGCGTGATGAGCGTGAGGGCCAGTGCGGTCACAAAGGCGGCGCTCACTTGGAGTGCGGAGTTCTCGAGGCCCTCGATGTGCGGCGCACCCTTGCTGGCGATGACCATCAATGCATAGCAGAAGGCCGAGGCGATTCCACAGACGATGCCCGCAATGGGCATATTGCCGCCTAGACCTTGCGCTGCAATGAGAAAAGCACCGCAGGCGACGGCGACAAAGCCGGCGATTTTGCCGCCGGTCAGCTTTTCGCCAAAAATGAGCGGGGAGAGGGCCATAACGATGATGGGGCCACAGTAATACAACAGCGAGGAGATACCAACGCCGATCGTCTGATAGGCGCGGAACAGGAAAATCCAGCTGGCGCCCAGCGCGGCGCCCGAGACGATGAGCGCTGCGGCCTCGCGGGGGCGAGACGGAGCCTGCAGGTTATGGCGCTTGGTTATGAAGAGGATGGCGGCAAGGGTGAGAGCGCCCAAAAACGTGCGCAACAGTACGATATCGGAGCTCGGCAGCGCGATGGCAGCGGCGATGATGCCGTTGGAGCCAAACAATAGCAATGCTGCTAAGTACGTAAACAATCCGTTGTTCATGTGCTGACATCCCCTCTATATCCGAACATGTTCACTATGGGTGAACTGGCTTTAGAAGAAAAGCGAATATAATGCATGGATAACATGACAAAAACTCATGTAAAGGTGGAGGGGTGCCGTGGAAACGAATATTCAAAAGATGCAGGTTCTGCTCGAGACCGTGCGGGCCGGCAGTTTTACGCGCGCCGCCGAGCGGCTGAGCTATTCGCAGTCGGGCGTGAGCCGCATGGTGGGCGACCTTGAGACCGATTGGGGTTTTAAGGTGCTCGACCGCAGCCGCGAGGGTGTGGTGCTTTCTGCCGATGGGCGGCAGATCATGCCGGCGGTTGAGGCGCTCTGCGAGGAGTTTGGCCGCCTGCAGCGACACGTGGACGAGATGCGTGGGCTCATGCGCGGCAAGATCTGCATTGGTACGTTTTCGAGTGTGGCGACCCACGTGCTGCCACCGGTCATAGCGCGTTTTCGCGCCGATCACCCGGACGTCGATTATGAGTTGCTGATGGGCGATTACTCAGAGATTGAACAATGGGTGGCGGAGGGGCGCTGCGACCTGGGCTTTATCCCGCGTGAGCCCCGAGAAAACGGCATGGCATCACGGTCTTTAGTGTGTGATGAGCTGATGGCGGTGGTGCCGACAGATTCGTTGCTTGCCACGGCGGAGTTCGTCTCTCTTACCGATTTGGCAAGAGAGCAGTTTATTCTGCTGGAACGGGGTACCGATGATGAGATTACGCCGCTATTCCGTCGGGCGGGGCTGGCGGTGCGCTCAAAACTGTCGACTTGGGATGACTATGCGATTATGGCTATGGTCGAGGATGGCCTGGGCGTGAGCATTCTTCCCGCGCTCATCTTGCGTCGCTGCCAGTTCGATGTTGCTGTGCGTCCGCTCGAAGGGCATCCCCATCGGCAGATCAACGCCATATATCGAACGGCCGATGTTTCGCTTGCCGCCGCTCGTTTCCTCGAATACCTCTAAATGCGTGCACGTCGTTATCGCCTTGGGATAAATCTCGAGGTCTTGCTCATTTTATTTTTGAAATTGAACTTTTCGAAATAGCACGGCGTTATACTGCTGCCTAAATTGAACTCAGGTTCAATTCGTGTTGTATAAATTGAACTTTGCCAGCAAGGAGGTTCTAGTGGCCCAAGAGACGTTTAGCGATCGTCTGCGACAGGCTATGTCCGATCGCGACGTTCGCCAGTCGGACGTGATCCGCGCATCGGAGATGCTCGGCAAAAAACTCGGCAAGAGTCAGATGAGCCAATATGTGAGCGGCAAGACGATTCCGCGGCGCGATGTGGCTGAGCTGCTCGCCCGTATTTTGGAGGTCGATGTTACCTGGCTGCTTGCCGGCGACGCCGATCAAGGCGAGGCATCATCACCCCGCAACGATTCCAAGCCCGAACCCCATCCCTCAGCTCAAATTGCAAGGAGCACCACCATGCGTACTTTTTCTAAATCCACCAAGCTCGATAACGTCCTGTATGACGTGCGCGGTCCCGTCGTCGACGAGGCCGCCCGTATGGAGGACGAGGGCGAGCGCATCCTCAAGCTCAATATCGGCAACCCGGCGCCCTTCGGTTTCCGCACGCCCGATGAGGTCATCAAGGACATGCGCCAGCAGCTGCCCGACTGCGAAGGCTATTCCAACTCGCGTGGCCTGTTCTCCGCGCGCAAGGCGATCATGCAGTATTCGCAGATCAAGGGCCTGCCCAACGTTCAGATGGAGCATATCTACACGGGCAACGGCGTGTCCGAGCTCATTCAGCTTTCGATGAACGCGTTGCTCGACAATGGCGACGAGATTCTGATCCCCAGCCCCGACTATCCGCTCTGGACGGCGTGCGCAACCCTTGCCGGCGGTCATCCTGTGCACTATCTGTGCGATGAGCAGGCGGATTGGTATCCCGACCTGGAGGATATGGAGTCCAAGATCACGAGCGCGACCAAAGCCCTCGTTATCATCAACCCCAACAACCCCACGGGCTCGGTCTACCCGCGCGAGGTGCTCGAGGGCATCGTCGAGGTTGCACGCAGGCATCAGCTGATGATCTTTGCTGATGAGATCTACGACCGCCTGTGCATGGACGGCTACGAGCACGTCTCGATTGCCTCGCTCGCTCCCGATCTGCCCTGCGTCACCTTTAGCGGTCTGTCCAAGTCGCACATGATCGCGGGCTATCGTATTGGCTGGATGGTGCTTTCGGGCAACCAGCGCTGCATGAGCGACTTCATCATGGGCATCAACATGCTCTCCAACATGCGCCTGTGCTCAAACGTGCCGGCTCAGTCGATCGTTCAGACGGCGCTCGGTGGCCATCAGTCCGTCAACGACTACATCCGCCCCGGCGGCCGTGTCTACGAGCAGCGCAACTTTGTGTATGAGGCGCTCAACAAGATTGACGGCATCTCGGTGGTTAAGCCGCGTGCGGCGTTCTACATCTTCCCCAAGATGGATGTGAAGAAGTTCAACATTACCGATGACGAGCAGTTCGCCCTTGACCTGCTGCACGAGAAGAAGATCCTGATCACGCGCGGCGGCGGCTTTAACTGGGCTGAGCCCGACCACTTCCGTATCGTGTACCTGCCGCGCATGGAAGTGCTCAAAGAGTCCCTCGAAGACCTCGCCGACTTCTTCGACCATTACCGCCAGAGCTAGTGGGATAGAAGTTCCGCACTATGAAAAGCTCCCTGCAGTTGTTTTGCTGCAGGGAGCTTTCTTGAATCGGCGGAACTAAATAACGATTCCGCAACAGTGGTCGATTTCGTGTTGGATGATCTCGGCGGTGTAGCCCGAGAAGTTTTTGATGCGGTGGACGTAATTCTCGTCCAAATACTCAACCTTAATGCGGCGATAGCGAGTACAGGGGCGCTCGCCGGAAAGCGAGAGACATCCTTCGCTCGTCTGATAGGAATTGACCTGCTCAAGAATTTGAGGGTTGTACATCAGCAGCGCCCTGTTGCCGTCCTTTACGCAGATGATGCGTTTGCGCACGCCAATCATGTTGGCGGCAAGGCCCACGCACTCGTGCTCATGCTCATGGAGCGTATCCAGGAGGTCCTGCCCGGTCGCGGCATCGTCGGGTCCCGCGTCTTCGGAAGGCAGGCGCAAAAAGAACTCGGATTTCATGATGGGCTTAATCATGGCGGGCTCCTTAAGGTGGACACGTTTGGTTCAGGTCATGATACCGCGACATGTCGCATTAATGTGTGCACATAGATTCTGCAGCTAGATTGGATGGCGACACCATAAACTAATGGACGTTTTGCCGAGAGGCATGAATGTTTAAAGCGCAAAGAGTGCGCGACGGGCCCCGCGAATGGGGCGATGATGCCCGAGAGGGCCAAGAAGGAGTCTCATGTCTGAGAACGAAGAGATCATGAACGAGACCGAGAACGAGACCATGGCTGCCGAGGTTGAGGCAGTCGAGACCGTGGAGACCGAAGCTGCCGAGGTTGAGGCTGCTGACGAGGTTTCCGCCGAGGAGGAGGCCGAGGTTGTCGAGGCCGCCGTTGATTACGATGACGAAGAGCTGATGGACAAGATGCAGAAGGCCGCCCGCCTGCTGCGCAGCCGTCGCTTTGCTATTTCCAAGGAGGAGGAGGCCAAGGCCGAGCGCATGGCGAACATCGAGCGCGCCATCAAGCTTCTTGACCTCAAGCCCAAGATGGAGCAGAAGGAAATGTCCGACCTGCTGGGTATGCGCCTTCGTGAGCTCGATGGTCTGATGGCCGAGGCCGAGGCTGCCGACCTGGTCGGCCGCATCGACGACGCCGAGGGCGATATGCGCAAGATCGTCGTCTTTGCTGCCGAGGATGCCGCTGAGGGCCTGGAGATCGGAAGAGCGTCGTGTAGGGAAAGAGTGTAGAT
>ONZX01001182.1_pt1 | contig 13817 bp, 10 predicted proteins | sample 1671831 | NCBI WGS metagenome assembly ONZX01 (sample SAMN06348197, study PRJEB24527) | human gut metagenome | reverse complement strand
CGGAACTTCGAAATATCGAGCCGCAGCTGCGAAAAATCGGTATTGCCGATCAGCGCCCCGATCGGCGGCATCAGGATGTCGTTCACCAACGACGAGACGATTTTGCCGAATGCACCGCCGATGATCACACCGACGGCCATGTCCATCACATTCCCCTTGAGGGCGAACTCCTTGAATTCTTTTAGAAATGCCATAAGTCTAAGGTTTAATTATTTGATGGTACAAATATACTGTTTTATAATAAAAGCAAATTATTTTATTTTTATGTATGATAAATTTTATTTATTATACACAACAAGGAGGTACCATGCTCGGTTCAAAAATAGAAACTCTGCTGGCAGTAGCTGAATTCCAGAATTTTACAAAAGCGGCTGCTTCTCTCTCCCTTACCCAGCCGGCAGTCAGCCATCATATCAATCAGCTGGAAGAAGAACTGGGAGTCACCCTTTTTATCCGCGGAAAAGGCAGTTTAATGCTGACCCCGGAAGGTGAGATCGTCTTAAAATATGCCCGAAGGATCAAAGCGCTGTATGGAAAGATGGAGACGGAGATCGATAATTCCAGAAAACAGCTGACCAAAGTCCGCATCGGCATCACCCACACCTCGGAAAGCAACCTGATCACGGAGGTTCTGGCCCGTTGCAGCAATGCTGATAATAATTTTTCAATAACAATTATTACGGATACCATAAATAATCTTTATGATATGTTGGATAATTACGAGATCGATCTGGCTGTTGTGGACGGAACGCCAACCGGGCATTCCCTCTGTTCCCTGATGTTAGCTACCGATTATCTGGTGTGTGTTATGTCCATCCGGCATCCTCTGGCCAAACGTGCCATGGTCACTTTATCAGAATTAAAACAGGAACGGATGATCCTGCGGCTTCCTACTTCTGATACACGCATGCTTTTTGAGTCCACATTAAAAAGCATCGGGGACTCCATTGACAATTTCAACATCACTCTGGAAGTTGACAATATCGCCACTATAAAAGACCTGGTACGAAAAGGACTGGGCGTTTCCATCCTGCCTCAGAGTGCCTGCGCAAGAGAACAGAAAAAAGGCAAAATGGCCGTTCTTCCTATTGAAAACTTAAGTATGATGCGTGAGACCAAGATCGTATACAAAAAAGACTTTACCCATATGGATATCCTTCAGGAGATCACCCGGGTATACCATGAAACGGCAAGAAGTTACCAATAATAGACATTTTCCACTGTTTTATAGTTTTACAAATCATCAAAAACAGTGTACAATAATTAGACTGGCCCTTTAAAGCGTTTAAGTGTGTTTCAACGTTTTAACAGGTCCAAAAATGAAAATGACTGGAGATAATTTATGATCGTTCATATAATCGAAGCTGTTTACCACTTTTTGTGGGGAGATCTGGTTACACTGCACCTTTCAGGCACTTCCATTGGTATTCCTCTTCTGGTACTGCTTCTGATCCCAACAGGTATTTATTTTACCTTCCGTACTAACTTTGTATCCGTGCGTCTTTTTCCGGATATGGTGCGTTCCCTGACAGAAAAGAAAGGAAATGGCAACAGCTTATCACCGTTACAGACTCTTTTCGTATCTACCGCTACCCGGGTTGGTATGGGAAATCTGGTGGGCGTAGTGGCTGCTGTTTCTGCAGGCGGCGCAGGTGCTGTGTTCTGGATGTGGCTTTCCGCTATTTTAGGCTCTGCCACTGCTTTTATCGAGGCAACTCTGGCCCAGATCCATAAAGAGGAAGATTCATTGTACGGCGGCTATCACGGCGGTCCGGCTTACTATATCCACTATTATGCAGAAAAAGTCCGTGGAAAGAAACTGAACCACTCTGTGATCGCAGTTTTCTTCGCCTTATCCGGACTCTTATGCTGGTGCGGCATCAGCCAGGTGATCAGCAACTCCGTTGCCTCTGCCTTTGAAAATGCTTTTTCTGTACCACCTATCATCACCACTGTGATCCTGGTGATCTTATCCGCCATTATCGTGCTGCGTAAAAATGCCACCATAAAGGCACTGGATATCATTGTTCCTATTATGGCAGCTATGTATTTTATCATCACTATTTTTATCATTGTGACCCATATCGGACAGCTTCCAGGCGTATTTTCCAGGATTTTTAAAGAAGCCTTCGGACTTCGTGCAGTAGCAGGCGGTGGTTTTGGAGCTGTACTGATGAATGGTGTAAAACGTGGTCTTTTCTCCAACGAGGCTGGCTCCGGTTCTGCTCCCTGCGCGGCAGCTGCTGCTGATGAAAAGGAACCGGTTAAAATGGGACTGATCCAGGCTTTAGGCGTATTTATTGATACCATTGTGATCTGCAGCTGTACTGCCTTTATCCTGCTCCTTGTCCCGGAAGAACTGACCCGTGGCCTTATGGGAATGGAGCTGTTACAGACTGCCATGAACTACCACCTGGGAAGCTTTGGTGTGATCTTCGTAGCTGTGATCCTGGCCCTGTTCAGTTTCTCCACTTTCCTTGGTATCCTCTTTTATGCCCGTTCCAATGTGTCCTATCTTTTCGGAAACCGCTGGCTGTGGCAGACTCTCTATAAGATCCTGGCCCTGATCATGCTCTTCATCGGCGGCATCCAGGCTTATACAGTGGTGTGGGATCTGGGAGATGTTGGCATCGGACTGATGACTATTTTTAATCTGGCAGTGCTCTTTCCTCTTTCAAATGAGGCCTTATCTGCGCTGGCTGAATATGAGAAAAAGAAAAAATATGAATAGCTAAAAAGGACAGAAGGTTGATCACCTCTGTCCTTTTCTTTTCCGAATTTACTTTTTTCTTCTTTTTAATATTTCATGCCAGTACACAGGCACTAACAATGCGCTCGCCCCGATCCATGCAAAGGGCGTTGCAAAGCAGATCCCTACATAACCGATGATCCCTGCAAACACAGTGGTGGATGTAATACGAAAGATCAGTTCAATGATACAGGCTGTAAAGGGTGTCCAGCTGTTGCCCATACTCTGGATGGCAGAACGATAGATCTGCAGCACTCCAAGAAGCAGGTAAAAAGGCGCTACGGTCATCAGATAATAATCAGAATACCAGATGATCTCTGCTGTGGGCTGTGTTACAAACATGGGCACGACCAGATGGCGTCCGAAAATGATCATCACACACATAAGAGCATTTGCAATGCTTGTCTGAAGCAGGCAGGCTGCCGTTCCCTTGCGGATACGGTCCCACAGACCGGCACCATAGTTCTGGGCCACATAGTTGGAGATGGCGATACCAAAAGCTGCATTCATAAGTACAGAAAACTGATCCACTTTCGTCGCTGCCGTATATCCGGCAATTGCCTCTGTTCCCAGTGCATTAACGGCTCCCTGCATGGCAAGCTGGCCGATGCACATAACAGACATCTGAAATCCCATACTCATGTGAGTTTTTATCACAGAACCAAGATTTTGAAAATCTTCTTTCTTCAGTCTAAGTATGAGGAATTTTCTCACGCCTATCACTGTACATAATATTGCTGATAAAAGCTGGCTGAGTACCGTTGCCCAGGCAGCTCCTGCTACTCCCATTTTAAACGGGACAATAAATACTACATCCAGGACAATGTTTAAAAGAGAGGAAAATACAAGGAAAACCAGGGGTGTACGGCTGTCTCCCAATGCACGAAGAATATTGGATATCATGTTATAAAAGATAGTCGCACCGGTTCCTAACAATACAGCAAACATATAATCATAAGCCATATCGTAGATCTTTTCCGGTGTTTTCTGCCAGTACAGGATCTGATGAGCCAGGCCGCAGCAGATCGCCATGATAACCAGTGAGAAAAAAACACATAGAATAATAGACACTGCCACACTGCGACGCATTCCTTTTTCATCTCTTGCGCCAAACCTGTGTCCCAGACAGATACCAAAACCGCCGGTAATACCCTGGATAAAACAGAGTACCAGATAAATAACAATCGCCGTAGAACCAACTGCTGCCAAAGCGTCTGCTCCCAGCGTCCTGCCTACGATCACTGTATCTGCCAGAGTATAAAATAACTGAAACAGATTACCACCGATAACCGGCAGTGAAAATTTTAAGATTACGGAAAATGGATTTCCCTTTGTCAAATCCTATGCCATGACTTTTACTTCCTTTTCATGTTTTTCCCCAATCAAACCAATACACTTTATACCTTCTGTTTTCCCCGTGTAAAACAGTCTGTGATCAGCCTCCATAAAGGAAGGGCATACAGATAACACCCTGCAAACAGCGCAGTCCCAGGTGCTCCCATAGAAGCTAAAGGAACAGCGCCTGCAATGGACCATGGAATCAGCGGTGCGATCACAATGGTACCGTCTTCCAGATACATGGCCATTTTCTCCTGATCTGTCACCAGCTTATTACAAAGCTGCTCTGTTACCAGTGTAGCCAGCGACTGGTTGCAGGACACTGCACAGGCGATCACAGAAACCGGAAGTACAACGGCAAAAGGCGCCAGCTTTTCTCCTGCTTTTATGATCTTTTCCTGTAAAGGCAGCAAAAGCCCTGTTTTCTCAAAAATACCGGAATAACAGGAAGACAGGCACACTACAGCTACCACTTTTATCATGGACTGGATGCCGCCCCCATTTAGCATTTTACTGATCTGGGCATCCTCTGAAACATAGCCAAATACCATAGAGTATAAAGTTTCCGTAAGAGGACGATGCTGGTAGACCAGACAGATCACAAATGCCAGAAAAATACTCACTGCCATAGCCTTTTTCACTTCTACTTTGCATATTGCTAAAATAAAAATGGCTGCTGCCGGGATCAGAGGGATCAGTCCCATACGGAATTCTCTTGAAAACAGCTCCCCTGCTCCTGCTGCCGCACTGCCGGAAGCAGACTGCAGCCATCCCATTACCAGGTATGCCACACAGGACATCACAAAAGGAACGATAGAATCTTTCATCAGTTTCGGTATATTTTTATACATATCCGTATGGGTCACTTCTGCCACAAGCAGAGTGCTGGTGGATACAGGCGAACACCGGTCCCCGAAAAAGGCGCCGGATATAGCTGCTCCGCCTGCAAGGGCAAGGCTTATATCCATTGCCTGGGCCATGGCAATACAGATGGCTCCCATAGTGGCTGCCGTTCCAAAGGAAGTTCCGATCAGAAAAGATACCAGGCTGTTTAACAAAAAGGTAAGCAGCAAAAATACGGAAGGTGTGATCAGCTGCACACAATAGCCAACAATAGCCGGGATCGTTCCTGATGATCTCCATAACCCTGTAAGAACTCCGATGATCGTCATAGTGATCAGCACATTTTTTACTGTATTTACGCCTTTTAAACACATTTTCCCCGTCTGTTCCAGGGTAAATCCACATTTCAAGCTGTATGCCGAAAACAGGATCAGACCTGCTATCAGGGCATACAAAATAGGGACACCTGCCGCCAGCGCACCGATCAAAAGCACTGCAAACAGTGTCAGCACCGCCAATTCCATTCTACACCTCGTTTTATCTTCTGTAATTTTATTCTAAACCGCTTTTAATGCCTGTTTCTGGAACATTTCTCCGCATCAATGGCCAGCACAAACATCAGCACATGAAGGGCATCTTTCGGATCCGCAATATCCAGTATATAGGTATCCGTCATATGGAACAGTTCCTTGGAGATCACTGCCACTTTCCGCCCATCGGACGTCGCGATCGTATAGTCCCACTCCATAAAACTTCCCTGGATCTCCCAGCCGTTAAAATCAATATTGTAACACGGCTTTAAGAACGAAAATTCCTTGCTGAGGCAGCCTATGTACTGCGGACCTTCATACAGCTCAAACTTTGGCAGAAAAGTAAATACCCGCTCTTTCACTGTCCCCACTTCACGGCCGGCCACATCATATATCTTCAGGCAGTGTCCCCAGGAAAGCTGACCTTTCACTGTGTATACAGTATTCTCATTTTCATCATAAATATCATAGCTGTCAAACCAGGAAAAGAAGCGTTGACGGAACAGAAGTTTCATAATGTAACCCCCTTTTATAACCGGATTATTTTACACGGATCAGTTTTGCTACGGTTTCACAGTTAGCAGTTGCCGGGAACATGTCTACAGCTACTGCCCTTTCCAGCTTATAACCTCTCTCCTGTAAAATCACCAGATCTCTTACCAGGCTGGTTGGCTTACAGGAAATGTAGACCAGATGATCCACACCAAAATTAATGATACGGTCTAATGCCTTTGGATGGATGCCGTCTCTTGGCGGATCTAAGATGATCAGGTCTGGCTTTTCGGTTATCTCATCGATCACCTTTAATACATCTCCTGCAATAAATTCGCAGTTATGCAGACCATTTGCTTCTGCATTTTCCTTTGCTGCGCCTACTGCCTCTTCTACGATCTCCACCCCTACTACCTTCTTTGCTACCGGTGCAATGATCTGGGAAATGGTTCCGGTTCCGCTGTATAAGTCGAAAACTACTTTATCCTTTGTTTCTCCTACATAACCTCTGGCTGTCTCATAAAGCACCTCTGCTCCCAGAGAATTGGTCTGGAAGAAGGAAAATGGGGTGATCTGGAATTTCAGGCCCAACAATTCTTCATAGAAATAGCCTTTTCCATAAAGAACTGTAGTTTCATCGCTCTGTACCACATCTGCCAGAGTATCATTGCGGATATGAAGGATACCTGCAAAACTTCCCTCCATTTTAAGAGCTAACAGTGTTTTCTTCCACTCTTCCAATAACACTTTTTCTGTTTCTAAGGACTGTGGCATTCCTTCTTTGCCGGTCTGTCCGGAAGTAACCAAAGCTACCAGGATCTCACCTGTCTTAACAGCTCTACGCACCAGCAAATGTCTTAAATAGCCCTCATGCTGCAGCTTTCTGTAATAGCCCATGCCTTTTTCTGTAAAATACTCTAAGGTAGCTGTTAATATTTTACGGAAATCCTCATGGACAATATGACACTGCGGGGTATTTACAATGTCATAAAAACTGCCTCTGCGGTGCATTCCCAGTGCCAGGGGACCACCCTTATATTCATCACCAAAAGAGAATTCCATTTTATTTCTGTAGCCATCAGAAACGGGGCTTCCCTTGATACCTTCAAATTCATAGGACTTGCACACACTGTCTAAAAGTGATTTGATCTGTCCCTCTTTGATCTTTAACTGTTCTTCGTATGGAAGGCTCTGGTACAGACAGCCGCCGCATACGCCAAAATGAGGACATGCGCCTTCCTTTCGTTCCAGTTCAGAGGCTTCTAACACTTCTAAAAGCCGTCCTTCACATTTTCCATTTCTTTTTTTATTGATCACAAACTGTATTTTCTGTCCAGGAATGGCATTTTTCACGATCACTTTTTCCTCGCCTACATGAACAATACCTTTGTTTGGGAATTCTACCTTTTCTACAATCGCTTCGTAAATCTCGCCTTTTTTCACTTTTCTACTCCTTATTTTGTATTCTGTCACTTTAAATATTTCAGTCTATCACTTATTTATCACAAATATGCCCGAATAGCAACCTATACCTAAGAAAAGCGTGTCCCTTTTATATGAGACACGCTTTTAAAATTATAAGATTTTACACCTGTTATGGCTTCTTTCTTATTTTATTCAGCTTTTTCCTCAGCCCTCTCTTCTTTCTTTTCGCTTTTCTTCTCTTCTGCCTTTTCATCCTCGAAGAAGTCATCGTCGAAGTCATCATCGAAATCGTCTTCAAAATCTTCCAGATAATCAGGGGTAAAGAAACGGTAAACTGCGTATGCAATACCTGCTACTGCTGCTACTGCACCGATAATAGCCAGTACCCAGAGAATACAGTTCTTTTTCTTTTCATCTTCTTCTCTCTTGTGGATCAGTTCGTTGATACGGCTGGTATTCATCAGTTCTTCTACACGGCTTAAAGCCTCTTTTCCCATGGTATCCCATCTTTCTCTGTCAAATCTGTTCATAGCAGGTCCATCCTTTCTGCACTTATTTTCCTTGTTATTTAGTATACCATAAACTCTTACTTTTTACTACTGTTTTCAGACACGTTCCAGCTTTGCAAATCCCGCTAACATCTTCTTCTGGCCACCTTTGTCAAACTCTACCGTGATCTCATAATCCCTTGCCCCGTCTATGATCTCTTTTACAGTTCCTTCGCCAAATTTTGCATGTTTTACACGGTCCCCTTCTTTGTAGTCAAGGGATGCTGCTTTCTGGACTGTAAATGTCTTTCCAAAGCCCGGCTTTTTCTTTGGCTCTAAGCTTTGCATGCTGCTGCCAAAACCGCCCATTCCAGAACTTTTACTGCTTCCCGTTGGTGATGCTGTTTTAGAAGCATAGGCATTATATCCCATTCCAAACCGGCTGACACCGCTTTTAGTGCCCTGGTTCCATGGAAGTCCTGACTCGTCAAAGTCATCCTGCTTTCCTTTTCCAAGGACCGGCTGCAATTTATCCGTATCTAAAAGTTCCGGCGGGATCTCATTAATAAAGCGGCTTGGCTTGGACCATCTGGTCTCTCCGTTTACCATGCGCTGTCTGGCTGCTGTGAGCACCAGTTCCTTCTTTGCCCGGGTGATACCTACATAACAAAGCCTGCGCTCTTCTTCCATTTCTGTCTTATCACCAGACATAATGGACATCATTCCCGGGAAAAGCCCGTCCTCCATACCTACTAAATAGACCTTTGGAAATTCCAGGCCCTTGGCACTGTGAAGGGTCATTAAGGTTACCCTGTCTTCCGAGTCATCTACATTGTCAATGTCCGCAACCAGCGCCACCTGCTCCAAAAATTCATCCAGTGTAGGATGTTCACTGTCTTCTTCGTAGGCAGCTGCTTTGTTGATCAATTCCTCAATATTTTCCAGACGGGTCTGGGCCTCGATCTCGCCCTCTTCCTGAAGTTCCTCTTCATAACCCGTATCTTCCAGAATATGATCGATCAGATCTTTAATAGAGTACTCTTCTGAATGTGCCATCGCCCGGAAGGCTTCCATCTGGGCAATAAAACGGCTGATCTTTTCTGCCGCCTTACCGATACCCGGGATCTGTTTTGCCTCTTTTAAAGTATCATAAAAGCTCATTCCATGTTCTGACGCAAAGGCAGTCACCCTTCCAATGGTAGTGGCGCCGATCCCCCGTTTCGGCACATTGATGATACGGATCACGGAAAGGTCATCCACTCCATTTGCAATAGTCTTTAAATACGCCAGTACATCCTTGATTTCTTTTCTCTGATAGAAGTTGACTCCACCTACCAGTCTGTAAGGGATATTATAGAAAATACACCGCTCTTCTATCAGTCGTGACTGTGCATTGGTCCTGTAAAGCACTGCCTGATCCTGATAGGAATATGAACTGTCACGGATCTGGCGGGCTACAAAATCCGCCTCATCCCTTGCTGTATCAAACTGCTTAAATAAGATCTTGTCTCCTTCACCGTTGGCTGTCCACAGAGTCTTATCCTTTCGCCCGAAGTTATGACGGATCACTCCATTTGCCGCATCCAGGATATTCTGGGTAGAACGGTAATTCTGCTCCAGTTTGATCACCTTTGTACCTGGAAATGTATGCTCAAAGCTTAAGATGTTCTGGATATCCGCACCTCTGAACCGGTAAATAGACTGGTCATCATCACCCACTACGCAGAGATTGCGGTACTTGGAAGCCAGGAGGCTTACCAGCTTAAACTGGGCCATATTGGTATCCTGGTACTCGTCTACCATGATATATTTAAAACGTTCCTGGTAATAGTCCAGTACCTGCGGGTTATTCTGGAACAGTTCTACAGTCTTAACGATCAGGTCATCAAAGTCCAGGGCATTATTTTTGCGCAGCTGCTTCTGGTATTCTTTATAGATCTCCCCTGTCTTCTTTTCCCTGAAATCCGCTCCTGCATTTAACAGAAACTCTTCCGGAGTGATCAGCTTGTCCTTTGCAGAAGAAATAGCTGCCAGGACAGACCGTTCTTTAAACTGTTTGGTATCAACATTCATTGCCTTAAACACCTGACGCATCAGGGTCTTCTGGTCATCACTGTCATAAATGGAAAAACTGGTGGTATAGCCCAGACTTTCAATATGACGGCGCAGGATGCGCACACAGGAAGAATGAAAGGTGCTGACCCATATACTCTCTGCTCCAAAGCCAACCAGGTCATCCACACGTTCCCGCATTTCCCCGGCTGCTTTATTGGTAAAAGTGATCGCCATGATGTTCCATGGATTTACCCCACATTCATCGATCAGATAAGCGATCCTGTGGGTCAGGACCCTTGTCTTTCCGGAACCGGCGCCTGCCAGTATAAGAAGAGGGCCGTCTGTATGTAAGACTGCCTCTTTTTGTTTTGGATTTAATGTATCATAAATGCTCATATTATTACCGCCTTTTTTTCTCTGGAGTCATTATAACATCCCTGTACCTATCCTGCAAGCAGGCACAAAAACAAATGTTCTCCCTAAACACAAAAATGCCATGTTCCAGGCGTTCTCCATACAGCCTGAAACACGGCATTCTGTTCTTATTTTCTCCGAACCCTTTAATAAAGATCGGTCATTTTCATTATTTAGCCCTTTACAGCACCTTCCATCATACCTGCTTTCTGGAAACGTTCCAGGATCAGATACAGTATAATGATAGGAATGATAACTAATGTGGTACCTGCAAGGATAACAGGCCATGGTGTAGACAAACCTTCACTGACTGGCAGTAAGGAAATGGTTACCATCAATGTGTATTTTGCCTGTTTTCTTAAGTAAAGTAATGGCCAGAAGAAGTCATTCCATCTTGCGATCAGTGTGATCGCACCCCAGGAAGCCATAGCCGGCTTGATAACCGGAAGGATGATCTTCATAAAGATACCAAAATCCGTACAGCCGTCAATTCTGGCTGCTTCTACCAGTTCATCCGGAACATCGGTGATATACTGGTTCATGTAGAAGATACCAACTGCTGTTGCAATTCTTGGGATAACTAAAGACCAGAGGCTGTTGATCAGTCCCACTTTTTTCATGATGATGAACAGTGGTACAGAACCAACTTCCGGCGGTACCAGCATGGTAGCAATTACAAAATAGAATAAAACTGTCTTTCCCGGGAATTTATACTTTGCAAAAGCAAAACCTGCCAGTGCACAGAAAAACAGGGAAGTTACAGTACCCATAATGGTGGTAAATACACTGTTAAATGTATTCTGGCCTACAGGGATCATCTCAAACAGACGTTTGAAATTGCCCAGTGTAGGATGAGTTACAAGAATTGAGTTAAAGCCGGTAATGCTTTCAGAAATGTCTTTGATAGAGATCAGGCACATCCATACAATAGGGAACAGACATACAATAGTGATCAGCACCAGTACCCCATATGTGATCGCGGAAGACATTGCTTTTTTATGGTTCATGTCGGTTCTCCTTTCCTAAATTTCTCCCTGCTTATGACGCACGATAAACTGGATCACAGATATAACGATCAGGATCAGGATCAGTACTACGCCAATAGCAGATGCATATCCCATGTTAAATACATTGAAACCAGACTCATACATGTACTGGAACAGGGATGTATTGGATGTACCAGGACCTGGCAGGATATAGGACTCATTGAACAGTTTCCACATATCTACAGTCAGAGTCACGGAACAGAAGAATAAAATATTCTTTAAAGATGGCAGTGTGATGTACCAGAACTGCTGAAGTCCGGTTGCTCCATCTACAGTTGCTGCCTCATAGTAATCTTTTGAAATATTCAAAAGACCGGATAACAGGATCATGGTAAACCATGGTGTATATCTCCACACATTCAGGATGATAACAGGGATCTTGGAATACGTGGTACTTGTAAGCCACGGGATCTTACTGCCACCAAATATGGTAAGCAGTTCATTAAACAGACCTACATTTTCATCAAACAGCATACGGAAAATAAGTCCCATAGCGATGGCTGCACAGATATTTGGCAGGAATGTAGCTGTTTTGAAAAATGCTCTTGCGCTGTTGCTCTTTAAAAAACGGCTGTTTAACAGACATGCAATCAACAGTGCACAGAATAAAATAAAGACGAGGCCTGTCAGCCAATAGACAACTGTATTTCCAAGTGACTCCCAGAACATGTTGTCAACCATCATTTTCTTGTAATTGCCCAGACCGGAAAATTCCGGATCCCCAATTCCCTTCCAGTCAGTAAAACTGATGTAGAATGTCCATATGGTAGGAACCAGCTGGAATACGAAAAACAGGATAAAAAAGGGCAGAATAAACAGATAGGGAGCTTTATACTTTTTCAGTGCCTTAAGCATGTTCTACCTCCTCCTTTAGTTACGCCAGGCGGTCTTCTGTCAGTAAACCGCCTGGCTGTTTATAAATAGATTATTTAACGATCTCGGCTTTTCCGATCTTAGCCTTTAAGTTCTTGTCCATGTTTGCAATTGCTTCATCCATGGTCTGGTTGCCTGCAACATAGTTCTCTAACTCTGCAGAAATGATCTCATCTGCTTCAGCATCCTGAGGAGTTACAACCAGGTTCTCTGCGCCATTCTCCAGGCACTTACCTTCCATTTCACGGAAGGACATTCCGCCGTAGAAATCGGATGGTTCTTTCCAGAAGTCAGACTGTAACAGTTCCTTGGAAACAGGGTTGGAATAAGGAGCATTCTGTTCTTCCATGGACTTAACCCACTCTTCTTTTGCAGCTCCGTCAAAGGTGAAATCATACCACATCATACGGAACAGTTCGGAATAAGGATTGTCACCTTTTTCAATGATACCCATGTACTGGGAAACAGGAGCACCTGCCTTGTTTACACCCTCAAATTCAGGTGCGGACATAACTCTCCAGTCACCCTTGGTAGCTTCACAGTTCTTACGCATGAACTCATCCCAGAAAGCGCCGATGCAGAAAGTAGCAACCTGCTTTTTGTTGATTGCATCATACAGAGCCGGCTCCATGATGGTGGTCTTTAACAGAAGTCCTTCTGTATTCATAGTATCAAGAGCGCCTAAAGCTTTCTTGGTTCCTTCGTCAGAACCGATCACAACTTCACCGTTCTCATCCCAGATCTTAGCACCTGCAGATGGCATTAAACCACGACGTCCCCAGTATCTCCAGGTCTTGCTGGTAGGATCGATATAAGATAAGTAAACTTCTCCGTTGCTCTTTTCCTTTAACTGACGTCCAGCTTCGATATAGCCGTCCATAGTCTTCATCATTTCTGGATCAATGCCATACTCATCGAAAATAGCTTTGTTGTAGAACAGAACCTGAGGTCTTACAGAGTCAGGCAGTGCATAGATGTGACCGCTGATGGTTGCATCTGTAGTTGCACCATCTACCATCTTGTCAATAAGTGGGGTCAGGTACTCTGTCTCATCCTTTAATAATCCTGCCTTTGCAAGGTCCTGGATGGTAACAGGGTCTAACATAGCTGCATCCGGAAGGTCATCGGTAGCACCGGAAAGTGCGGTCATTGTGATCTTCTCACGGATATCAGCGGTACCCTTGGTCTGTACAAACTCGATCTTAACATCCGGAGCGATGTCTCTGTGGTTGTCCAGCCAGGTCTCAAACCACTGCTGTCTGTACTGCGGGTTACCCATTGCATATACAGTTACTGTACCAGCCGGGAATACCTGCTTCTCGCCAGATGCTTCCGCACTGGTCTCCTCGCTCTTTTCCTCTGCCTTGGTCTCTTCAGCGGCTTTTGTGTCAGCTGTACCTGCGGTATCCTTGGAACCGCCTCCGCATGCGGTCAGTGCTCCGGCTGCCATCATAGCTGCCACTGCCATCACCATTGCTCTCTTCTTCATATATCTTCCTCCTTTTTTAATATTATCTCTAATATTATTAATAATGTTGTTAAATGAATTATAGCATTGCCAATG
>ONZX01001169.1_pt1 | contig 13969 bp, 8 predicted proteins | sample 1671831 | NCBI WGS metagenome assembly ONZX01 (sample SAMN06348197, study PRJEB24527) | human gut metagenome | reverse complement strand
ATTTTTTTGTACTTTTACCATGAAAAAAAGGATTAAATGTATGAATTCAATCGATAAACTGTTTTTGCTCGATGCCTATGCACTGATATATCGAGCCTATTACGCGTTCATCAAGAACCCGAGAATCAATTCAAAAGGATTCAACACTTCGGCCATTCTGGGCTTTGTAAACACCCTGGAAGAAGTGCTCAAAAAAGAGAATCCCACACACATAGGAGTAGCCTTCGACCCGTCGGGCCCCACCTTCCGCCACGAGGCCTACGAGCAATACAAGGCACAGCGCGAGGAGACACCCGAGGCCATCCGCCTTTCCGTACCTATTATAAAGGACATCATCCGCGCCTACCGCATTCCCATCCTCGAAGTATCCGGCTACGAAGCCGACGACGTGATAGGCACGCTCGCCACCGAAGCCGGACGGCAGGGCATCACCACCTATATGATGACTCCCGACAAGGACTACGGGCAACTGGTATCGGACCGCGTCTTCATGTACCGCCCCAAGCACACCGGCGGATTCGAAGTGATGGGTACCGAAGAAGTAAAAACCAAGTTCAACATACAGACCACCGAGCAGGTCATCGACATGCTGGGACTGATGGGTGATGCTTCCGACAACATCCCCGGCTGTCCGGGTGTGGGCGAGAAAACCGCACAGAAACTGATTGCCGAATTCGGCAGTATCGAAAACCTGCTGGAACATACCGACCAGCTGAAAGGCGCACTGAAAACGAAAGTGGAAACCAACCGCGAGATGATAACCTTCTCCAAATTCCTTGCCACCATCAAAACGGATGTTCCCATCCGGCTCAAAATGGATTCGCTTGTCCGAGAAGAACCGAACGAAGAAGAACTCCGCAAGATTTTCGAGGAGTTGGAATTCCGCACACTCATCGATCGGGTACTCAAAAAGGGAAGCGGCAATTCGTCCTCCCCTACTCCAACCTCTCCGGTACCCGACCTCTTTGCCGGGACTCTGTTTGCCCAGCCGCAAACCTCCACTCCCGAAAACAGCGCCCCGATTCAAGGCGATTTGTTTGCAAATTTTGCGGGCGAGGGGACGGGCGTTTCTGAAAATTCAAACCTGACGCGGTTAGAAATGCTCGATGTAGACTACCAACTCATTGATACAGAAGACAAAAGAGCAGAAATTATTCAAAAGTTACTTACAAGCGAAATTCTCTCAATAGATACCGAGACTACCGGAACCGAGCCAATGGACGCCGAACTTGTAGGAATGAGCTTCAGCGATGCCGAAAACCGTGCATACTACGTACCCGTTCCCGCCGAACGAGAGGAAGTCTTAAAAATTGTAAACGAGTTCCGTCCCCTCTTCGAAAACGAGAAATCCATGAAGGTGGGACAAAATATCAAGTACGATATGATTATCCTCCAAAATTACGGCGTCCAGGTGAAAGGCAAACTTTTCGACACCATGCTTGCCCACTACGTGCTTCAACCCGAACTGCGACACAACATGGACTATCTGGCGGAAATCTACCTGCACTACCAGACCATCCACATCGATGAGCTAATTGGAGCGCGAGGCAAAAACCAAAAGAACATGCGCGACCTTCCACCCGAAGATGTCTACCGTTATGCCTGCGAGGATGCGGACGTCACCCTCAAACTGAAAAACGTGCTGGAAAAGGAACTGAAGGAGCAAGGTGCCGAACATCTGTTCTACGAAATAGAGATGCCGCTCGTCCCCGTACTTGTCAATATAGAGAGCAACGGAGTGCTGCTCGACACGGAAGCCTTGAAGCAATCGTCCCAACACTTCACCGTCCGTCTGCAGGAGATTGAGAAGGAAATCTACGAGATGGCTGGCGAGACATTCAACATCAGCTCCGCCAAGCAGGTAGGCGAAGTGCTGTTCGACAAGCTGAAAATCGTGGAGAAGGCCAAAAAGACCAAGACCGGACAATACGTCACTTCCGAAGAGGTGCTGCAGAGCTACCGCAGCAAGCACGACATCATCGGAAAGATACTGGAATACCGCGGACTGAAGAAACTACTGAGCACCTATATAGATGCCCTACCCCAGCTCATCAACCCGCGCACGGGTCGCATACACACCTCCTTCAACCAGGCGGTGACCGCTACCGGACGCCTCAGCTCCAGCAATCCCAACCTGCAGAACATCCCCATCCGCGACGAAGACGGAAAGGAAATCCGCAAGGCGTTCATCCCCGACACCGGCTGCGAGTTCTTCTCTGCCGACTACTCGCAGATAGAGCTGCGCATCATGGCACACCTCAGCGAAGATAAGAACATGATAGACGCCTTCCTCAGCGGACACGACATCCACGCCGCCACCGCTGCCAAGATATATAAAATAGATATAAACGACGTAACCGCCGACATGCGCCGCAAGGCAAAAACGGCAAACTTCGGCATCATCTACGGCATCTCCGTCTTTGGGCTTGCCGAACGCATGGGCGTTTCCCGCCAGGAAGCCAAAGAGCTGATAGACGGCTACTTTGAAACCTACCCACAAGTGAAGGAGTATATGGATAAAAGCATCCAGGTGGCACGCGAGAACGGCTATGTGGAAACCATCTTCCACCGCAAGCGCTTCCTGCCGGACATCAACTCAAGAAACGGGGTGGTACGGGGCTATGCCGAACGGAATGCCATCAACGCTCCCATCCAGGGAAGTGCCGCCGACATCATAAAAGTAGCCATGGCACACATCTATCAGCGCTTCCAAGCTTACAATCTGAAAGCAAAGATGATTTTACAAGTCCATGACGAACTAAATTTCAGCGTTCCAGAGGCTGAAAAGGAACTTGTACAGAAAATCGTAATCGAAGAGATGGAGCAGGCATATCACATGCACGTACCTCTGAAAGCCGATTGTGGGTGGGGAAACAACTGGTTGCAGGCACACTAAACCACCCAATAACTTTATTTAACTTACAATCAGAAAGCAACAGAAGCAATCCTTTCGAAATACAGTTTGCTCATCAGAATATCCGGCAACCTCACTGCCGGATATTTTTTATTCACCAATCTTGCCAAAAAGAAAGCATACCGAAGCCCTCACTACTGACATATTGATAAAATTTAATATGATATTTATATTTATGTCAATTTAATACGTACCTTTGCAGCGAAATCAATGACATATTGATAGAAAATAGAAAGTTAAACTAAAAAAGACATAAAACCATGAAAGCAAAAGTATCTTTAAAAACAGTGATTGTTTCAGCACTTCTCTTAGTTTGCGGATTAAATGCCTCAGCCGACAATAAGAGCAACCTCATTTACAATTCGGAAGAAGTAAATGGCATGAAAGTGGCAGAGACCGTATACAAGATGGACGGAAACACGCTTGCCAACTATATGAAGTACAATTATAAGTACGACGACCAGAACCGCATGACGGAAAGCGAAGCCCTGAAATGGAACAGCACCAAGAATACATGGGGCAAGGACATGTGCATCCGCTATGCATACCAAGGCAAGACGATGACTACCACATACTACAAATGGAACAACAAGAAAGGCGAATACATACTGGTTCCCGAGATGACAGTAATCATGGACAACCCTAACATGTAATTGACAAACTCTCTCTTAAAGTAAGAAATCTTATTCCTAACAACAATAACCGAAACCTTTCATAAAAGAGCCGGAATGATTCGCACATTCCGGCTCTTTTATTATATCTTGAAAAACAAATCCTTTCCGTCAGATACCAATAACCTTACACGATTAGTATCCTGGATTGTTTTCTATAATGGCACTGTTTGTATCAATCTCACTTTGGGGAAGCGGCCAAAGTTCATCCTTTCCTTTGATATACTTCATCGTGTTATACACACGGAGATTCAGTGCTTTCCCATCCCAAGAACTACCCTCTGAATATGCCGGATGCCAGTTGTCATCAAATGAAGGCTTGGCATTGGACATAAGCCCTTTTTGATTGGGAGCATAAATCTTACCTGTCATCACTGTAGAAGCCATACCCCAACGACGGAGATCAAACCAACGAAAACCTTCATTACAAAGTTCAACAGTACGTTCGTAACGTAATGCCTTTCGGAGTCCGCTCTGCGAAGTAACTACCACATCGGGCATTCCTACACGATTACGAATTATATTGATGTCCGTTCGTGCTAACTCCAGATTGCCATCAGCCATTTCAATATTGGCTTCTGCCTCTATTAGATAAACCTCTGCTAAACGCATCAAGCCGCAATTAAGATCACTGGTTTCATGGTTGGAGATTGCAGCTCTTTCCAACTCGGCTATATCCAAATATTTCCTCCAGAGATATCCAGCAGGACCTTTAGTGCCATTGGCACCGTATACGCCCTTGGTTCCCTGTGACTCCATGTTTGTCACGTCCTTGCCCGTGCTATAGTCGTGAATCTTTTTACTGGTAGTGGAAGTCTGGAATTCTAGATTGAATATGCGTGAACCAGGTCGCAAACAGAAAAGATCCAGACGAGGGTCCCGGTTTTGCCAAGGGTTCTGCCAGTCATACAGAGAAGATTCCGTAATCGATTTGCCATTGAAACATATCAACAAATGTTTGTGTAGGACCAAAATAGGCGCATCCTCCCAGTGTACGTGGAGCCATGTAATATGCCTCCTTGGTTTTATTACTGGATATTACCGCATCATACTGCACGGACCAGAGCCACTCATTGCTTGCCTCACCGTCATAACCAAACAGAGCCGTCTGACCGGTTGGCTCTCCTGCCTCATGACTTTCTCCACAATACTGTGTATTGATGGATTCCAATTCAAAGCCTGCCTCCTTAGCCAAATTCAAGGCTTGTTTGGCCGAACTGGCAGCCAAGTCATACTTTTTCCAATTCAAGGCAATACGGGCACGTAACGCATACGCTGCTACCCGTCCGATGCGTGCACTGCCATAGCTTTCTGCTTTATGGCGGAGTGGAAGGTTAGCCAAACACTCGTCGCTAAGATCCGAAAGCAGATTCTCTACAATGGTCTCTCTCGGTGTACGTGGGGTCTGGCTGTCATTTATACCCGCTGTGTGGACCACATACGGCAAGTCTCCATAGTGCTGGCAAGCTTGATCATAACAGAATGCCCGTATGCACAGCAGCTCTGCCCGTATACTCTCTATATCCGTATCAGAGGCTGTGCCACGCAGATTATCCAGCGCATCGAGAAGCTGGTTGATACGTGCCACGGTCTTATACACGCAATTATAAAGCTTGTTTGCCACCGCGTTTTCAGCAGAAGCTCCGGAGGTGATTAATTCCGTATACATAGCCGTGTTGACACGTGTAGCACCAATATCGGTAATATTGTCTGTCACCTTCCACCAGGTGGTGGTGCTGGCACTATAAGCTGTCAGAGATGAGTAAACAGCGTTCAAACCGAAATTCGCCTCTTCCATACTCGAAGGATAAGAGGAAGAAGACGGTGAAGTGAGTGGTTCAAGGTCGAGTGAACAAGCACCGAGACCTAATAGAGACAGCGAAAGGAGTGCTGTATAAATATTGTTTCGTTTCATATCATTTTTTCTTTTTATGTCTTCTTGAATACAGACGGTTTCCCTATTCCGGCTAATCAGAATTTGATGTCAACGCCAAAAGTGAAGGCTTTCGTCTGGGGATAATTGTTTGCCGCACCCAGAGATACCCCATCTGTTGCTGATGCGTTATAGTTGACTTCGGGGTCATAGCCATCCCAAAAGTCAGTAAAAGTCAAGAGATTCTCAGCATTGGCATAAATGTAGGCAGACTTCAGTCCGATGGCTTTCATCCACTTGGAGGGCAGGTCGTAACCCAGCTGCAGGTTCTTCAGACGCAGGTAAGCGGCACTCTTCATCCAGAAGGATGATGTATAGGTGTTGTTACTGCTCTTATAAGAGAGGCGAGGCGTGGATGCATCATGATTCTGCTCCGTCCAATAGTCAAGGTGTTCCTTGCGGTAGGTTCCTCCCTGATAGCAAGGCATCACGTAGTAGGAATTGAGATAACCGTCGGCCTTGCCAACTCCTTGCAAGAAAGCCGAAAGACGAATTCCTTTGTATCCCACTCCTAAATTAAAGCTATAACTATAGCGTGGAACTGTACTTCCGATAATCGTCTTGTCATCTGTAGTAATTTTGTTGTCTCCGCTGACATTCCGGTATTTCAGGTCACCGCGATATACGGTTGTACCGAATTGGGGACAGTTGGCATTGATTTCGTCCGCTTCTTCTTGTGAATTGATGAAACCGTCGCATATCAATCCGTAAATGGAGTTAATGGAAGACCCCTCTTGGTTACGAATATCACCGCTTGTGCTGCTTGTGCCCCGCATGTCGGTGATGGTGTTTTTCACGTCGCTCAGCGTAAGGGCGGCATCCAGCGAAAAGTCCCTCGTCAGCTTCTTGCTGTAGCCTACGCTTAGCTCCCATCCCTGGTTTCTTACCTTGCCGGCATTCTGGAAGGGAGCACCCATACCAATGTGGTTGGGGATGTCCAGCTTCATCAGGATACCATCCGTTATCTTCCTATACCAGTCGGCAGTGATGTTGATACAGCCGAACAGTGAAAGATCTATGCCTAAGTCAGTCATGGTAGAAGTCTCCCATGTAAGGTCCCTATTGGAGAGCGAGGTAACAGCAGAGGTCGTGTAAAGATTACCTCCCATAGATATAGAGCCCGTAGAGAGTTGCTGAGTAGTGGGATAATAGGAACTTCCGATATTCTGGTTGCCCAGTTTGCCCCAAGAGGCACGTAATTTCAGATTATCCACTCTATCGCGTATAGATTCCATAAAGGGTTCCTCGCTGATGCGCCATGCTGCAGAGAATGAAGGGAACACGCCATATCGGTTACCCTCTGCAAATCTGGAAGAACCGTCGGTACGGATATTGGCCTCCACAAGGTAGCGTTCCTTGTAGTTGTAATTCAAGCGGCCAAAGAAGGAGTTGATGGCCCATTGGTACTCCCCTCCTCCATTGTTCATGTTCTCAATGTTACCGGCATCAATTTGGTCATATTGAGGGAAGTTGAATACTTGACGATAGGCAGAAAGAGTCTTTTCTGTATAGGTCTGACACTCCATACCTGCCATTACTTTGAAGTAGTGGTCATCCAGCTGTTTCTCATAGTTGGTCAGTGCCTGTGTGTTCCAGTAGAAGTAACGATAGGCCGATTCTGTAAGCGAGTTGTAGGTTTCGCCGCTCTTGAAGCTGGTAGTACCTTCCGGGTCACCATACGTGGTGACAGAATTCTTATAGTTATGGTTATTCTTGGTGATATAACGTGGAGTGGCTTGAACTGACACATTCCATCCATCGAGAATCTTATAGGTCAGAGCCATCGCCATGGTAGCACGGATAACATTGTTTTTCACAATACCGCCTTCACGCAACAACAGCACGGGGTTATTGCCCATCAGACCATTTGCCCCATTATAAAGACCAGTAGTAAATTGATTGACAATGTTCGGGGTTCGGGTGTTCATATAATTGAAGGCATGTCCTTCGTAGGGAGAACTATTTTTATTGGCATTGCTTACTTGTATGTCAAACTTCATGTCCAGACGGTCGCTAAGCTTGATGTCCATATTGTTGCGTACAGAGATTTTACGGTAAGAGGAATTGACCACTATACCCGTCTGGTCCAGATACCCTATAGAAGTAAGTGTCTTGATACGTTCTGATGAAGAAGTCAGAGTAAGCGTATGCCCATGGTTGAATCCGTTTTCTGTAAGAATCAAGTCCTGCCAGTCTGTATTAGGATAGATGTCCGGGTCAGTAGCCATGCCAGCCACATATTCCCTTATATATTCATCACTATAGGGCAGGTCGGATCCGTCGTTACCTGCTGCCACATTTTCCAATTGCATATATTCCAATGCATCCACTTTTTGAGGAAGCATCGTTGCGCCTTGGAATCCAAAATATCCTTTATAGGATATGCTGAACTTGTCTTGACTGCCACCCCGTTTGGTAGTCACCAGAATGACACCATTGGCAGCACGTGAGCCATAGATGGATGCAGATGCAGCATCTTTCAAGACGGACACTGACTCGATGATGTTAGGATCCACTTCATCTATGGTTCCTTCTACGCCATCGACCAACACCAACGGGGCGGCACTATCACCACCGAAGGTTCCGATACCACGTATACGTATATGACCGCCATTGCCGCCTGGCTCACCGCTCTGTGTAGTGACAGTTACACCTGCAGCCATGCCTTGCAGAGCCGAAGATACGTTTGATACTCGACGGCTTGCAAGCTTCTCGCTGTTAAGCGAAGAAACCGAGCCTGACAGATTAACCTTCTTGTTAGTGCTATAACCTACCACTACCACGTCGTTAAGCAATTGTGAGTCTTCATCCAGTACCACATGAATGAAGTTCTCCCCTGCAGTCTTCAGCTTGAGGGTACGGAAGCCGATGTAGGATACGATGAGTTCCGCGTCTTCGATGGTTTCAAAATTGAAGTTGCCGTCCACATCGGTAATGGTTTTCTCGGGAGAATGGGTCACTTGAATTGTAGCACCGGGAAGTGGATTATTGAACCGGTCCACCACTTTACCTTTGACGGGTTTCAGTGAAGCTGCGACTACATTCAACGAAACAAGCAGCCCACATACACACACAAAGGATTTAATCATTCTTGTTTTCATTAGTTTCTATGATGATTTTAATTTCGGCTGCAAAAGAATGGATGCTGTATTACAGACTTGTGTCACTTCTGTGATTTTGATATGACACCGGATGAGAGCCCGACATATGTAACTTGAACGTAACCCCATAGAAACGACGAAGTAATTTCACTCACCTATTTTTGCTCTCAATTCAAACAACAAATAATTGAAAGAGAAAAGCAATGAACAAAAAGAACATTTTTTACGCCGCATTGCTGCTTATGGCAATAGGGGCAGAAGCTAAAGAGATTAAAGGCAAAGTCATGGCCGACGGCAAGGGGCTGGCCAAAGTTGTAGTAACCGATGGCACCGCATTCGCTCTTACCAGTGAAGACGGAAGCTATATGATTGATGCTGATGAGAAGGCCCACTTTATCTATGTAGTGACACCTTCAGGCTATATGGCTCCTTGCAACGGGGGTACTCCCGTCTTCTATAAGACTCTGAACGAGAACAGCCACGATTTCCAGCTCCATCGCTGGGGAACAGTAGGAGGCAAATACGCCATGATGGCAGCAGCCGATACACAACCGCGCGGAGAGAACGCATTCCATCGGCTTGAAACGGAAGCTTTCCCCGACCTCAAGCAAGTGGGCTTTGAATATATGAGCCAGAATATTCCTGCTTTCGCCATCTTCTTGGGTGACATCTTATGGGATAACCTGGAAATGTTTCCCCACATCAAGCAAGAGATAGCAAAGATCCAAATTCCCATCTATCCGGTTATCGGCAACCACGACCACGACAAGGAGGTGAGCGACGATGATGCCAGTGCACATCTTTATCGGCATTTCTTTGGACCCACTTACTATGCGTTCAATGCTGGAAAAGACTATTATATCGTTTTGGACAATATCCTTTATAAAGGAAACAAGAAGTATGAAGTGGGGCTCAATGATCAGCAGCTCAATTGGGTGAAGAGCTATCTGCAGTACGTCCCCAAAGGGGCTCATCTGTTTGTTTGCATGCATGCTCCGGCATACTTCTATAACGAGAACTACAAGTTGGGACGCGTAGCCGAGTTACTCGACCTTTTCGAGGGTTATAAGGTAGATATTCTCAGTGGTCACACTCATGTACAATGCAACACACAAATCAGAAACAACATTCGTGAGTACAATATCGCCTCCATCGGAGGCGCGTGGTGGTTATGGGACGGCATCTATAGCAAAGACGGTACCCCTATTGGCTACCAAGTATTCGAATCCGGCAAGAACGGAATTGCAAATTATTTCAAGTCATTAGGACATGACCGTGACTATCAGTTCCGTTACTATCCCGTGGGTACAGTACCCGGCCATGAAGACGAACTCTGCGTCAAGGTATGGAATTGGGATAACCGCTGGAAAGTGGAATACTACGAAGACGGGAAGTTGAAAGGCGAAATGAAGCAGTATAAAGGCATGGATCCTGATTATGATTTCTTCCTGCAGCGCAAAGCTGTCACAGAGGGAAAGGATATGAAGGAACGTGGTCGCCAAGCTAACAAGAATGCTTATTTCTTTTTCTCTACAAAACCGAGCGATAAAGCAAAGAAAATAAAAATCGTGGTGACTGACGCCAACGGGAAAAGCTACGAGCAGTCTTTGGAACATTAAGTAAACAGACAGATAGTAATCGGTACCTGATTATGAGCCATTCCCTGCTCCTCGTTATTCAGCTATCGGTTATTATTCGTACCTTTACCCGAAAAAGGAATGCCACATGATACCCAAGCCCCTCATTACCTACATCGAGACAGCAATCATCCCCCGTTACAAGGAGTTTGACAAAGCACACAACCTCTCACACGTCCGCACCGTCATCGAAGAAAGCCTTGCCCTCGCCCGGCAATATCCCGAAGCGGACGAACGCCTGGCATACGTCATTGCCGCCTACCATGACACGGGACTGTGCCGCGACCGCGCCACCCACCACCTTGTCTCCGGCGAGATACTGATGGCGGACTCCACCCTGCGGCAATGGTTCTCCGACACGGAAATCCTCCTCATGAAAGAAGCCGTAGAGGACCACCGGGCCTCTACAGACCACGAACCTCGTAGCATCTACGGCAAGATTGTTGCCGAAGCGGACCGTATCATCGACCCGGACATCACCCTGCGCCGCACCGTGCAGTACGGATTGAAACAGAATCCTGCCGCCGACAAGGAGTGGCACTACCAGCGGTTCCATCAGCATCTCATGGCAAAATATGCACCTGGCGGTTATCTGAAGCTCTGGTTTCCCGAGGGGAAGAATGCGGAACAGCTGAAGAAGCTCCAAGCCATTATCGCAGACGAAGGACAGCTGCGGCAAGTTTTCAACCGAATATTCGAGGAGGAAAAGTAATAGCGGTATCAATGAAGCATATGCCCCATTTCATTTCCGACTATGGAAACGGTTTGTTTCCTATAATGGAACAGAGTGTTCTCTATAAGGAAACAAAGTGTTTCCTATAACGGAACAAATCGTTTTATCCCGTCGAAACAAGTCGTTTCATACAAGAGAAACAATCTGTTCCGACGGGGTGTAACAAAGTGTTCAGTGCTGTGAACTAATACAATAGCTCTATTTAGAAGGTCTCACAAGATAAGTATCCGCCTCCATAAGTATAAAGACTTATGGGCGTGCCAACATGAGGAAATCATAAAACTCACAGATGGACTGGCCTTCGGTCTCTGATTCGAAGACAAAGAAGAGCGGCTGCTTTCCCTTATGCAGCTTTGCCGGAATAGAGAGCGGAGCATAGAACTCCCTGCAAGTGCTGCCAGCCTTCACATTCACAAGTCCTATCTCTACACCGCCTTTTGTTGTCCAAGGGCTACCCAGCATGATGCGGATGCGCCCGTCGGTATCTTCAGCCTTCAACCTTAACTGCATCTGCAAAGACTTATCTCGCGGAACGGCATTCATATTCAAGTATTTATATCCTACAATCGACCCACTTGTATTATTCACCACCGGAGCGAACGGGATTTTGTGGTTGTTATCGCCGGCATAGGGATTATTATCCCGGTACACAGGCCGGATGTAAGACCCCGTGTAGACATAATGGGGATAGACCTCTTTGATACCTCCGGGATTGGTGTGCCAACAAGCCAACCCGGCCGAGATGCGCTGCATAGGATTGAGCCCTTCAAGAAGGAAACCCTCAGAGTTGAATTCCCCGCGCGAAATCACGACTTTCCCACCTTTTCCTTTTTCCACCTTTACATCAATGGCCGACACCATAGCCTGGCGTGCATAGCAATCAGTACCTATCTGGCGATGATAGAACACGTACCATTGCCCTCCTATCTTGCAGATACTGCCATGCGTATTTCCACCGGGCATGGCCGAAGCTATCACATTGCCTTTTTCATCATACTCGCGCGCACGGGCATCGATGATTGTTCCGCCATAGGTCCAGGGACCCAGAGGATGCTCGCTATAAGCGTATGCCAGCGTATAGTTGCTGGCGTTCGGCAAGCCATCTTCACCCTCAGCGGTAGTACGGCTATAGATAAACACATACTTATCCTCAATCTTGCGGATGGAGGATGCCTCAAAGAAGCGGAATATACCTTCCTGCCGATAGCCTGAAATCATGTTCTCCACCACTTCGGTACCCGGCTTTACCGTGCACATGGTAGCAGGGTCCAACTCCGCGCCATGCGAAATGCCAAATCCCCAATAACCATACACACGTCCATCATCATCGACAAACACTGCGGGGTCGAATCCCAAACAACCGAAAGTCTCGCGAGGACGCTCCTTATGCCAGTTGCATACCGTAAACGGGCCATCGGGACGGTCGCTTTTGGCAATCATGGAATTGCGTCCACCACCTTGATTATTCGGAAAGAGGTAGTAAGTTTTCTTACCATCGGCATCGGTAGTTACTGTCACGTCAGGGGCAAAAAGCACGTCGTCGGTTCCATCAGCATTCAGTTTATACAGTTCGGGCGACTCATTGACTTTAAATATCACGCCGTCATATCTCCAACGGGTCAGGTCCTCTATGGGTGCCGACCACACCACTTGGTCACGTCCGCAATACATCCACTTGAGATTGTCGTGCGAACCATAAATATAGACACGGTACTTGCCGGGACAGTCAGGATCCTCAAACACATAGGGCTCACCATCAGGAATAAATTCCCAAAGCGGCAGATAAGGATTCTGTGCAGATAATGTAAAAGACAAGCTGATGAGACATGATAAAATCATCAGAATTTTTCTTACTTTGTTTTTCATAATCGCATTGATTTATAGAATGATACTTAAATTATAATTGCGACAAAACTATCAATTTATCGTTTCATCGTCATGCTTTTAATGCAAATTAACACGTTCAATACGAATTTCTAAATACCGTTCCGGCGGCTCTCCCATCTCCTCCTTTCTTCGTTGGTGTATGCAAAAATCAGCTATTTTTCAGTAAGTTTGTCCGGTTTGCACTATCTTTGCAAGAAAATATGTAGAATATGGCCGAATATAAATTTGATGAAGATAGCGTTAAAGCGCTGATAGCTTGGGCAAAGAGCACATCTTTCCCTCAAAGTGTAACATTGTCTGATGCTGAGAACATAGTGGATGTGAAACGTTTTGTGCAAGCTAACCTGAGTGACATAGATGCACATTATCCTGATGATTTTTATAATCCTGCCATCACGCGGCTATATCGGCTGAAGGAATATATGGAAGAGAACAAATAAAGACTTGGCACTGATTATGCGGAAAACCACGAAGCGATTAAGAAATCCGTGTTGTTCTGCATAATCAGTGTCAAATCTAATAAATCACCAGAGTTGTGACTCCGTTATAGCTTTATCTTAAGTATCTTTCCTCCATATCCTTCGACGGCCACATTAGTAGCCTTATAGGGAAGCAGACTTATGTTTTCTTCTTTTCCGCTGAGCAGCTCCGTAGCTTTGTACTGGTCCATCTGCGGTATTTGTAGGAAGTCAAAAGCATGGGAAGGAATATTTATGGCAAGGTCTGCCGAGATATGGTCGAAGTTCACGACGAACAGCAGCAGGTCTCTCTCAAATTTGCGCAGGAATGTATATTGCTTATGTTCATTAAAGCGCCATCCGTTGACATTGGCATACATCAAATCGAAGAAAGCCCCCTGAGAGATGGCCTTTTCTTCATTGCAAAGAGTCAGCAGCCGTTTATAAATGCTGTATAGGTGTTTCTGGTCCTCCGTCAGCATCTTGCCGTCGAACTTGCCGCCATTGCGCCAACGGCGGATAGTATCTACACTCCAATAGTCAAAGATGGTTGTACGTCCGTCCCGGCCGCTGAAACCTTCACTATCCATGCCCAGCTCACCAAACTCCTGACCGAAATAAATCATCATAGGATT
>ONZX01001167.1_pt1 | contig 13977 bp, 7 predicted proteins | sample 1671831 | NCBI WGS metagenome assembly ONZX01 (sample SAMN06348197, study PRJEB24527) | human gut metagenome | reverse complement strand
TATGCTTTCCATATCTATATTATAATTATATTATAATTATAAGTCAAGTGCTCCAGACGCAAAAAAGCCCCGGAGGGCGGCCTTTCAGCCACGCTCCGGGGAAAAATCATATAATTTGTTTTGCTCAGGCATTTGTATCAATAGCCACCGAGATAGCCATGTAGGTCTGACCATTCACAGCTTTGACAACAACGCCGACCTGTGTCCATTTCGTACTCTGTGCAATGTCCACCTTTCCAAGTTTATAAGCTATATTCGCCATCAACAGGTTTACGGTACTTTCTTCCATTCCGCACATTGGGAAATTTTCGGATGCAATCGCTTTTAAAAATCCCTCATATGCCTGTTCATAATACGTGGCTTCTTCTTTCCGGCATTCGGCAAGTGTTTTTTCATCTTTCTTCTCTGCCTTGGAAAGCTCCTCAATCCAGCCGCGGTACAGCCAGGATATCTTTAGGCACTCATATGCCTTTTCACTGTTCTTTCCCTTTTTCACCAGTGTATTATATAAAGCCAGTTTATACCGCTCAATGGCTTTTTCGTAAGAATACGGCTCCATCGGTTCTTCTTTTGGCTGCTTCTGCCCTTTGAACTTATGGCATACCCCTTCTTCAATCATCTTGACCTGACCGGTAGACAAATGGGTAAAATAGCGGTTCATCGCCGTATATCCGCACTGTGGGCAGGACGATACATCATATTTATTTGTATCAATGTACTGAAAACGCGGACGTAGATCAAAATCCGGTTCCATGCGCTTCACCCGTCCAGTTTTTACCATTCTTGTACGGAAAACATTATCACATACCGGACAACGGATGGATTTATCCAGTAAGAACTCAGTTTCGCTGTGAACCGGTTCTTTTTTTGGCACCGGTTCCGGTGCTTTCCGTGCAGGTGTATCACTTTTTTCCTCTTCAAAGAGGTGGTCTGTATCCATCTGATCCAGACCAAATTTTTCCAATCCCGATAATAAATTCATTCTACGCCTCTTTTTGTCTATTCTTTATTTTTTCGGCAGCTTAAAAGAACTCTTCAAAGAAACAATTCTGTTAAATACAGGCGCTCCCGGCTTTGAATCCTTATAATCTGCGCAGAAAAATCCTTCTCTTACAAACTGAAAACTCTCATATGGTTTTGCCTCTAACAATGCCGGCTCTACAATGCTCTCTGTCAGGACAGTCAGGGAATTCGGATTCAGATTCAGACTTCCGTCTTCATTATATACGCCAAGTTCTTCATTAATGAGGTTCTCATATAAGCGAACCGTTACTTTCTTTCCGTGTTCTGCCGATACCCAGTGAATGGTTCCCTTTACTTTTCTTCCATCCGGGCTGTTTCCGCCTTTTGATGCCGGGTCATATGTGCAGTGGATAACCGTAACTTTCCCGCTCTCATCCTTTTCAAATCCGACACATTTCACGAAATATGCGTTCATAAGACGGACTTCATTTCCCGGGAACATACGGAAATATTTCTTTGGCGGTTCTTCCATAAAATCATCCCGTTCAATATAAATTTCCCTGGTAAACGGAACGGTTCTCTTTCCGAGTTCCGGATTTTCCAGATTATTGTCCACCGGAAGTTCCTCCGTCTGGCCCTGCGGATAATTGTCAATGACAACCTTTACCGGATCTAAAACTGCCATCATACGTGGACGCTTCATCTTCAGATCCTCACGGATGCAGTACTCAAGCATTGCATAATCCGTAGAACTGTTTGCCTTGGAAATACCTCCAAGTTCAATAAATTTCTGAATGGATTCCGGTGTATATCCTCTGCGGCGCAGCGCTGCAATGGAAACCAGACGTGGATCATCCCATCCATCTACAATCTTCTCCTCAACCAGACGCTTGATATAACGTTTTCCGGTTACAACATTTGTCAGATACAGTTTTGCAAACTCGATCTGCTTCGGAGTCCCTTCCGGACTGGTCTTATATCCAAGTTCTGTCACAACCCAGTCATACAACGGTCTGTGATCCTCGAACTCCAGAGTACAGATGGAATGGGTTATTCCCTCGATTGCATCCTCAATCGGATGTGCAAAATCGTACATTGGATAAATGCACCACTTGTCCCCGGTATTGTGATGTGTCATATGTGCCACACGATAAAGGATCGGATCTCTCATATTGATATTGGAAGAAGTCATATCAATCCGTGCACGAAGTACACGACTTCCATCCTCACATTTTCCTTCCTTCATTTCTTCAAACAGCGCAAGATTTTCCTCTACGCTTCTTTTGGCATATGGGTCTTCTTTTCCCGGCTCTGTCAGAGTACCGCGATACTCACGGATTTCGTCTGCAGACAGATCGGATACATATGCTTTTCCCTTTTTAATCAGTTTAATCGCTGCTTCATACATCTGATCGAAGTAATTTGATGCAAAGAAGAGGCGATCTCCCCAATCTGCTCCAAGCCATTTTACGTCTTCCTTAATAGACTCTACAAACTCAAGTTTCTCTTTTGTCGGATTTGTATCATCAAAACGGAGATTGAATTCTCCTCCGTACTTTTTTGCTAACCCTGAATTTAAAAGAATGGACTTTGCATGTCCGATATGCAGATATCCGTTTGGCTCCGGTGGAAAACGGGTTTTTACCGTCTCACAATGTCCCTCTGCCAGGTCCTTTTCAATAATCTGTTCAATAAAATTCTTGGAAACCGCTTCATTTTCCATATGTCTATTCCTCCAGCACTCCTCAAATAAGAATAATTATAAGGATATTCCCGATATTTGTCAACCGGAACGCGCCTGTGTACGCTATTGCTCCTGTCCTTTTTCGGATTCCAGAATGCCGTCCAGCGCACGTGTTGAAAAATATGCAATCTGTTTCTTCCCGTTTTTTATTTTTTCTTCCGTTTTTTTCACTCTGTCACCGGTTCCGGATGATGCACTTTTTCCCAGTGTAGAAATTGTAACCGCTCCCTGTGCATATCCGCCATTCCAGTTCTGTTCCATATAGCGGCCATTCAGCTTTGCATCAAACAGCTCTGTATAATAAACCGACCACACACTGACAACCGAAGTCAGCGCGGCCTTTCCTGCCATCTGACGCATATCAGAGTTTCTTCCAACCGCGTATACGCATTTTCCGCTTTCTTTTGCATTTTCAGCCATCTGCATAACAGCATCCAGATCGGTATTGGATGCAAGAACCACACACCCGCTCCGGATCAGATCTCCGGCCGCGGTTGCCTCCGCATCACTGTTATTCCAGGCATCTATGTATTCTACCTGTAAAACAACCTTTTTACAGACGGCCTTTACTCCCAGGTAATAGGCATTAATATCTGCATGTGCATCATCGTTTGCCTCTGCCGCCACATATCCCAGTTTTACATTTTTCTTTTCGTCAAAACTCTTTGCGGGAATCTTTTTCTTTTCCTTCAGCTTTGCTACTTTCATTCCGGCCGTGACTCCTGCCACATAAGAAGCTTCGTAGGTATCCATATGTACATTGTAAAGATTTGTGAGTTCTGTTCCGTCTTCCGTTACCGTACTCTGTGTCTTTGAATCGTTGATAACTACAAAATCAACTTCCGGATTCTTTTCTGCTTCACTTTTTATTGCTTCTTCATAGATGGCGCTGTTTGCAATAATAATCTCACATCCCTGTCTGATAAGATCCTTTACCGCACTTTTGCAGCCATCATTCGCACCGACACGCTCTTTCCAGATGATATCCTGCTCCGGAAGACTGACATTTTCTGCTGCCGCCCGGATTCCGTCAATATGTGCCAGTGTATAGGCTTCTGTCTCATCTCCGTTTAAGATAACACCGATCCATCCCTTTTGTTCTTCCTCATTTTCCGGTGGAATTTCCACTTTCGTTTCCGCAGTCTGTTCGTTTTTCTGCTGCTTTTGTTCTTTGTCTGCTTTCTGTTCTCCTGATTCTGTCTGTGTTCCGCTGACACCTGCCATTCCTATCAGAACCGCAACGATAAGCAAAACACTTAAAAACTTTTTCTTCATGATTTTTTTCTTTTCCACTCACTAAATTTTATTTTACATGCTGGTGGGTAAACAGATGATCCTGACAGTACTCACGATTCCCCACGCATTTGCTGCAATAACGGAACTGTAATTCCGGATTTGTCAGCTCGGTTCTTCCACAGATGGCACATTTGTGACGTGCAATGCCGGACCCCGGACGAGGCTGACTGAACTGTGCCCGGAATTCTTTCTGGCGTTTCTTTTGTTTTCCGGACAAACGGGTCTTCATTGCATGGAAAAACCAGAACATATTGAGTACCGGAACCACTATCTGTACGCAGTTTAAAACACCCACGAGAATTCCCATTCCGGTTCCATAACTTGCAATTCCGATCGAGAATATACGAACCACCTGATATCCCAGATATACCAGTTCAAAAATTAACATCCATTTCATCCTGATCGGAAGGACAAAATACAGGCGTACCTCTCCCTCCGGCATGCACATGGCCAGCGCCAGCAGCATGGACATCAGAATATAATACGTGGACAGATACGGAGAAAAACCATATCCCAGCAGAATCCGCGTAACAACATATACGATCGCGCCCACAATGTCACACAAAATCACACTTCCCCACAAAAATACATTCATGCGGAATGTTCCAAGCATGGATTCCAGCGAACTGCCCCACATAAGCACACAGAACAGAAATAAGATTCCAAAAACATCCAGCGATGCCGTCGGTGTAAAAATCCATGTCACAACTCTCCAGATCTGTCCGTGCAGAATACTGCCCATATCAAAATTCATATAACTCATGAGTCCGGGTGCCGTCAGCTGTACCACGTATCCAATCACCTGCGCAAGTACAAAATATCTGCTCAGATTGGCGACCGCATGTCGTCCCCATTTGCGTTCCAATTTATCCATCCAGTTCATAAATCTGTCTCCTGTCTACATAGAATAGTGTATGTATGGTTACGGTCACTTCTGACCTTTCTGTCAACCAATTATACGGTTTTCAAATCCCTCTTGTCAACGCAGCAGCACGTTCTTTCCAACATTTTATAAAATCTTTATGTTTTCAGTCGTTGTCTTTTGTCAATTCTTGTCGTATAATGTTTTAGGTTTTGTTTTGAAATCATACTTATTTATAATAAGTTTAGTTACTTACACATGGAGGTTACATTTATGAGTGACAAGCAGTTACATAAACTTGGAATTGATATCGGTTCCACTACCGTCAAAATTGCAATCCTCGACTCACAGGACAACATCCTGTTTTCCGATTACGAGCGTCATTTTGCAAATATTCAGGAGACACTGGCGTCCTTAATTGCCAAAGCATCCAACGAACTGGGGGATCTTTCTGTTTCTCCTGTTATTACCGGATCAGGCGGACTGACCCTTGCAAAGCATCTGGAGGTTCCGTTTACGCAGGAGGTTATTGCAGTATCCACTGCTCTCACTCATTATGCGCCACAGACCGATGTTGCAATCGAGCTCGGCGGAGAAGATGCCAAGATCATCTATTTTGAAGGCGGTAATGTCGAACAGCGTATGAACGGTATCTGTGCCGGCGGTACAGGTTCGTTCATTGATCAGATGGCATCCCTGATCCAGACCGATGCTTCCGGATTAAATGAATATGCCAAAAATTATAAAGCAATCTATCCGATTGCAGCGCGCTGTGGTGTATTTGCCAAGACAGATATCCAGCCGCTCATCAATGAGGGTGCAACTCGCGAAGATCTGTCTGCCTCTATTTTCCAGGCGGTTGTCAATCAGACGATCAGTGGACTTGCCTGTGGTAAACCGATCCGCGGACATGTGGCATTTCTCGGTGGTCCTCTGCACTTTTTATCCGAACTGAAAGCAGCGTTTATCCGCACGTTAAATCTCGATGATGAGCACGCAATTACACCGGAAAATTCGCATCTGTTTGCAGCGATCGGTTCCGCATTAAATTATAAAGAAGACGTAGAGACCACTTTAGGATCTCTGCAGCAGCGTCTTTCCACCGGCATTAAGCTGGAGTTTGAAGTTGCCCGTCTGGACCCGCTGTTTGCCAGCCAGGAAGATTACGATGCTTTTACCAGCCGGCACGGAAACAATCATGTAGAAACCGGTGACCTGAAAAACTATTCCGGAAACTGCTATCTCGGTATTGACGCAGGTTCCACGACAACAAAGATCGCACTTGTCAGCGAGGACGGAAAACTTCTGTATTCATTCTATGACAACAATAACGGAAGCCCGCTTGCAACTGCCATCCGTTCCATTCAGGAAATTTACCGTCTGCTTCCGGAGAGTGCGCACATTGTACACTCCTGCTCCACCGGATACGGGGAAGCTCTTTTGAAAGCTGCATTGATGCTTGATGACGGCGAGGTAGAAACCGTCGCCCATTACTATGCCGCCGCTTTCTTTGATCCAAAAGTTGACTGTATTTTAGACATCGGCGGTCAGGACATGAAATGCATCAAGATCAAGAACCAGACCGTAGATTCGGTTCAGTTAAACGAAGCATGTTCTTCCGGCTGCGGTTCTTTCATTGAAACTTTTGCAAAATCCTTAAACTTCACGGTGCAGGATTTCGCCAAAGAAGCACTGTTTGCCAAACATCCGATTGATCTTGGTACCCGCTGTACCGTATTTATGAACTCAAAGGTAAAACAGGCACAAAAGGAAGGCGCCTCCGTTGCCGATATCTCTGCCGGACTTGCCTACTCTGTAATCAAAAACGCATTATTTAAGGTGATCAAACTGTCCGATGCCAAAGATCTGGGAGAAAATATTGTTGTTCAGGGTGGTACTTTCTACAATGACGCCGTTCTGCGCAGTTTTGAAAAAATTGCCGGTGTCCACGCAACCCGTCCGGACATTGCCGGAATCATGGGTGCTTTCGGTGCCGCACTGATTGCCCGCGAACGTCACGAAGCCGGCTATCAGACGACGATGCTGTCCATTGAACAGATCAATAAACTGTCCTACACTACCAAGCTTGCACGCTGCCAGGGATGTACAAACCACTGTCTGCTGACGATCAATAAGTTTTCAGACAACCGTCAGTATATTACCGGAAACCGCTGTGAGCGCGGACTTGGAAAAGAAAAAAACAAAGAGAATATTCCAAACCTCTTCGAATATAAGAACAAACGTATTTTTGCTTATGAACCTCTGTCAGAAGCCGAAGCAACCCGCGGGACCGTCGGACTTCCGCGTGTACTGAACATGTATGAAAACTATCCGTTCTGGGCAACGTTCTTTAAGAAGCTCGGTTTCCGTGTGGTTCTCTCTCCGCAGTCCACACGAAAAATCTACGAACTCGGCATTGATTCTATTCCAAGCGAATCCGAATGCTACCCGGCGAAACTGGCGCACGGTCATATTTCCTGGCTGATCCACCAGAATGTAGATTTTATTTTCTATCCGGCGATTCCTTACGAGCGCAACGAGTTTCCGGATGCAAACAACCACTACAACTGCCCGATCGTAACTTCTTATTCCGAAAACATTAAAAACAATGTTGAGGAAATTACGAGTGGACAGATGCGGTTCTTAAACCCGTTCATGGCGTTTACAAACGAAGAAGTCCTTTCCAAACAGCTCGTAGACTGTTTTAAGAAAGAATTCAATATTCCGGAAGCCGAAGTACGTGATGCCGTATCCGAAGGCTGGAAAGAACTTGCCATGACCCGTCTGGAGATGCAGAAGAAGGGCGAAGAAGTATTGAAATATATGGAAGAACACCATCGCCGCGGTATCGTGCTGGCCGGTCGTCCATACCATGTTGATCCGGAAATCAATCACGGTATTCCGGAAATGATTACTTCCTACGGTATGTGTGTACTGACAGAAGATTCCATTTCCCATCTGGGGAATCTGGAACGCCCGCTTATTGTCATGGATCAGTGGATGTACCACAGCCGGCTGTACTCCGCCGCAAACTACGTTAAGACCAGGGATGATCTGGACCTCATCCAGCTGAACTCCTTCGGCTGCGGACTGGATGCCGTAACAACCGACTGTGTCAGCGATATTCTGACCAATTCCGGAAAAATTTATACATGCTTAAAGATTGATGAAGTCAACAACCTCGGTGCTGCCCGTATCCGTATCCGTTCGCTTCTGGCTGCAATTCGTGTCAAAGAGAAAAAACATGAAAAACGCGAAATCAAGCCGGCAAATTACGAGCGCGTTATCTTTACCGAGGAAATGCGTAAAGATTACACCATCATCTGTCCACAGATGTCACCGATCCATTTTGAACTTCTCGTTCCGGCATTCCGTGCCGCAGGCTACAATCTGGTCATCCCAGATGTTCCGTCCAGAGAATGTGTCGATGTCGGTTTAAAGTATGTAAATAACGATGCATGTTATCCGTCCCTGATTGTCATCGGACAGATTATGAGTGCGGTAATGTCCGGCAAATATGACCTGAGCAAAACAGCAATCCTGATCTCACAGACCGGTGGTGGCTGTCGTGCGACCAACTACATTGGATTTATCCGCCGTGCACTGACCAAAGCCGGCCACCCGGATATTCCGGTCATCTCCATCAACATGGTCGGTCTGGAGAAAAATCCGGGATTTAAACTCACACCAAGCCTGATCCAGCATGGTCTGTACGCCCTGGAATTCGGAGACATCTTCATGCGCTGTCTCTACCGTGTGCGCCCATACGAAAAGGTACCGGGATCTGCCAACGCATTACACGAAAAATGGAAAAAACGTGTCATTGACTTTGTTGGCAACACCAAGATTCTGTCCCACCGTAAATATCGCAAAATGTGCCGTCAGATCATCCGCGACTTTGACAATCTGCCAATGACGGATGAGAAAAAGCCGCGTGTCGGTGTGGTTGGAGAGATCCTTGTCAAGTTCCTTCCGGCTGCCAACAACTATATTGTGGATCTGCTCGAATCCGAAGGTGCGGAGGCAGTCGTACCAGATCTGACCGATTTCTTACTGTACTGCTGCTACAATCAGAATTTCAAGGCGGATTATCTTGGAGCTACCGCAAAATCCAAGCGCATCAACAATATGCTCATCCGCTTCTTTGAGTGGCTGCGCAAGGATGCAAGGGATGAACTTGCAAAGAGTAAACATTTTGAGCCAACTGCATATATTCAGGATCTGGCAAAACAGGCAGAGCATATCGTCTCCTGCGGTAACCAGACCGGCGAAGGCTGGTTCTTAACTGGAGAAATGCTTGAACTGATTGCACAGGGAGCAACCAACATCGTCTGTGCGCAGCCATTTGCCTGCCTGCCAAACCATATCGTCGGTAAAGGTGTCATTAAGGAAATTCGTCACGAATATCCGGGCGCAAATATCGTTGCAATCGATTATGATCCGGGTGCATCGGAAGTTAACCAGCTCAACCGTATCAAGCTGATGCTTTCTACAGCACAGAAAAACCTGAAAAAAACAAATTCATAATTCTGCGATGTTTCATCATAAGTCGCAAAAATACCCCGGCAACGGAAATTCCGTTTGCCGGGGTATTCCTTTTTTATTTTTCCAGTCAGTCTAACACTTTTTCCAGTTCAGCAATCACGATCCTTAATGCTTTGATCCGTGCATATTTTTTATCTACGGATTCTAAGATATGCCACGGTGCATAGGTAGTGCTCGTCTTTTGAATCATCTCATTGACTGCCCCCTCATACGCATCCCACTTATCACGGTTGCGCCAGTCTTCCTCTGTAATCTTCCATTGCTTTTCGGGCGTATTCTGCCGATCGGTAAAACGGGCAAGCTGCGTATCTTTGTCGATCTGCACCCAGAATTTGATGATCACAGCTCCCCAGTCGTGCAGTTCCTTCTCAAACTCATTAATTTCATTGTACGCACGCATCCAGTCATTCTCGCTGCAAAACCCTTCCAGACGTTCGACCATCACACGCCCATACCACGTTCGGTCAAAGATTGCAATATGCCCGGTACGCGGAAGCCTTGTCCAGAAACGCCACAGATAATGTCTTGCTTTCTCATGCGGCTCGGGACTTGCAATCGGATGAACCTCATATCCACGCGGATCAAGTGCTCCCGTAATCCGCTTGATATTTCCGCCTTTTCCGGCTGCATCCCACCCTTCATAGGCAATGATGACCGGCACTTTCTTACGATACAGACGATTGTGCAGTTCTCCAAGTCTCTGCTGAAGCTGCTTTAATTCCTTTTTATAGACATCCTCCTCCATACACTTGTCCAACGGAATGTCACAAAGAAGCGGCATTTTTTTCAACGGAAATACATTCTGCAGAAGCGGAACCGCCATCTGGTGATTACTCAGAGCAATCTCAATCCCCTGGGTAAGCGTCTCAAGAATCTGTACTTCTGTCCATTTTCTGGACTTTGCATCAATGATATACCAGGGTGCGGATGGCATATTTGTATTTTTCAGATATCCGGAAAATACATCCATACATTTCTCATAATGTTCATTCTGCCACAGATCTTTTTTGCTGACACGCCATGTTGTGTCCTTCTGATGCTCCAGCTGTGCAATACGCCGTGACTGTTCCTTTTTTGAAATATGCAGAAAGAATTTCATGACCAGATAGCCATTGTCTGTAAGCTGCCGTTCAAACCGGCGGACACTTTCAATCCGGTTGGCATATACATCCTCGGAAATGGTTCCGTGCAGACGCTCCTCCGTAATCTCATCCATCCATGCCGTATCCAGAAATACAAACTGTCCGGCTTCCGGAATTTTGGCAAAATGCCGGTACAAAAACGGTTTTCTCTTGTCATCCTCCGTCTTTTTCTGCATCGATACCACCTTAAAGAAACGCGGATCAATATTCTGGATGATCTGGCCGATTGCATAACCTTTTCCGGCCGTTCCCCAGCCTTCAAGCACAACAAGAACCGGTACTTTCTTCTCTTTGATCAAAAGCTGCTGCCGTGCCAGTTTCTCTTTTACCGCTTCCAGCCGTGCCTTAATTTCCTCCTCCGATGGTTTTTCGGATTTTTCCCACTCTTTTAGCATAAAAACCCCTCCTTATGCTTTTTTCTTATCATACCACAGCTGCTGATTTTCATCCACTTCTTTGCAATTTTTTTTGTTTTCACTTTTCACTGGCAAAAAATGCAATTCCGATGTATAGTATCCTATATATAAACTTTCGAAATCTGTGTTTTCGTAAATATAAAGGAGTATAAAAAATCATCATGCTGCAATTAGAACGTCAGAAACTTATATTGGAATATTTGAAACAAAACCGAAAAGCAACCACAAATGAACTCAGTGAAATGCTTGGAGTTTCCACCACAACCATCCGTACCGATTTAAACCAGATGGATAAAGAAAAACTTCTGACCAAAACACATGGAGGCGCACTCTACCACGATACCTCTGCAGACAATAAAGAACTTACCGGAAAAGCCTATTTCTTTCATGAACGTGCACTGGAAAATAAAAAAGAAAAAGAGGCAATTGCTGCAAATGCCATCCACATGGTAAAAGATCACATGTGCATCTTTTTAGATGCCAGCTCCACTGCCTATACACTTGGCATGAAACTGACCGGCTTTACAGAACTTACCGTTATTACAAACGGCATTGACCTTGCACTGGCTCTGAAGGATATCCCCGGGATCACCGTTATCCTGACCGGCGGAATCGTTACCTCTGCCTCTTCTTCCATTGAAGGTCTCCTCGGTGTGGATCTGCTACAGAAAATTCATACGGACATTGCATTTGTCTCTGCACGCGGCTTCTCCGTTGAAAATGGACTTACCGATTTCAGTATCTACGAAGCAGATTTAAAACGCATGTGTATCAAGGCTTCTGCTAAAACAATTGCATTGATTGACCACACCAAATTTGACACCTCGTCCATCTCCAGCTATGCCTCTATTGATGATCTGAATCTGGTAATCACCGACTCCGGATTATCCGAAAATACAAAAGAAATCTATGAAAAAGCCGGCGTTGATCTGCTCATCGCCGACTAATTATCAATTTTCCATGTTTAACAATTTTTGCATTGCAGCTGCCTGAACCGGTCTGGAATAATAATACCCCTGAAACCATGTGGCTCCAAAGGAACGCAGATAATTCTGCAGCTTTTCATCCTCTACCCCTTCCAGGCAGCTCTTTAAATCCGCTTTATTTGCAAAATCAACCATGCTGCGCACCAGTGCCTGTTTGGTCTGATTATCCGTAATTCCACGGATAAAACTCATGTCAATCTTTATCTCATCCATCGGGGTCTGCAGCAGGATACTTGAAGATGCACTTCCCGTACCGTAATCATCCATTGCAAGTCTCACTCCATGTTGTTTGAGGTACAACAGTTTTTCTTCCATAACGCTGACCGGCATGCTTCTACACCGCTCTGTCAGTTCCAGACACAACTGCCCCGCCGGAAAACCGGTTTCTTTCAACAATGCCATGACAACACCACAGAACGTTTTCCTTTCCAGCTGTTTTGCGGACATATTGACATTAATAAAAAAATCCGGATTTGATTTTCGAAACTCCACAGCATCCGTCAATGCCTGTTTCAAAACAAAATTTCCCAGATCATACATACATGGATTGCTTTCCAGCCAGTCAATAAACATTCCCGGTGGCACAATACCATATGGCTCCTTTTTCCAGCGGACCAGTGCTTCCGCTCCGACAATCTCTCCTGTCTGTGCATGTACGACAGGCTGATACTCCACATAAAATCCGTCACATTGGTTCAGCACAGACTGATGAATTACCTTCATCAGATCCAGATCCACGTCCCCATTGATCTGTACCAGATCATTAAAGAACATTAACTTATGATCCCGTCTGGTACGCATTTTTCCTAAAACATATTCCAGCTTACTCTGTACCGTGGAAATTTCCCCCTCATAATGATCAAGAATTATCCCGCTGGCATATATCTTCAAGTCAAAATGGTTGTTTTCCAAGACGACACTTTCCTCCAGCCGCGCGCGAATCTTCTCCAGAAATGCCGCAGCCTCTTCACGGCTGGCATCCCTCAAAATAAATGCGTAATTGGAATTTCCCATACGATAAACTGCTTTATCCGCATCCATCATGTAAATAAACCGGTATGCAAGAACCTTTTGAATCCGGTCGCTGTAATTTGTTCCGTACAATATATTGATATCATTCATATGATCAATTTCAATTTCCAAAACAGCTACTTTTCGTCCCTGCTGAATATAATCCACAATATCTTTTTCAAATTTGACCTGACCATAAAGATCCGTCAACGGATCAATTTCCGGAATCACATTCTGATTCCGAAGCAGAACAATAAAATATCTGTTTTTGCCCTGCTCTAAAATCATATCCGTTATAATCTGCGTCATCACATACTTTTTGTCTTTTCCCATACGGATGTACAGATCGTTCTCCAGATTGATCCCCCGCAGACGTTTTTTCATCTCTTCCGTATATTCCGGGCAGTCATATGGGTGTACGCTCTTTTCCAGCACTATTTTATATCCATCTTCACACCATCCCGATGGAATCCCCAGAAATTCTGCAGTACTTTCTGGAACAAATGTTAAATTATGCTGCATATCAGTAACCATTAAATAACTGTCCTTAGATAATTTTGAAATACGACTGATCATCTCCTGAAATATCTGAGATTTTTCCATGCAAAATTCCTGTTTTTCCATCGCTTCCACTCCATATACCTTCTGTCAATAGTCTATGTTTATGGTAACATATTTCTGCCATTTATGCAATTTTCAACTTTGACTGGTGCATACAGGGCAACAGCTGTTATACCAGTTAGTCAGTGTTAACTACATACATCGTCTACACCTGCATATCCACATGATCCTCCCGCGCCTTTATCCCATCGGTTACCTTTAAATCTTTTTAGGAAACATGCGCGGCACTCTTAAACGATACATTTGCTTCATCTGATCCGTCGACCTATTTGCGGTTTTTACAGGTCTGGCATTCCTTCTGTTTCCCATTTTCATCTACGCTTCCGATGCCGTTTTCTTTTCCTGTGACATGTCTGGTATCGCTGAGATCGGAAGAGCACACGTCTGAACT
>ONZX01001160.1_pt1 | contig 14039 bp, 7 predicted proteins | sample 1671831 | NCBI WGS metagenome assembly ONZX01 (sample SAMN06348197, study PRJEB24527) | human gut metagenome | reverse complement strand
ATAATTATCGTAGAATCTACAATGACATCATTGAGGAGAAGATTATTGAGGGCAGACAGGGGATTGAGCAGGAGAGATACCTGACAATCACGATTGAGAGAAAGAACTTCGAGGAGGCAAAGGCACAGTTTGCAACACTTGAGGCAACGATACACAAGGCTTTCATTGAGCTTGGGGCAGAGATTGTGCCGCTTAATGGAAACGAGAGACTGAAAGTGCTCTATGACTATTATCATCTTGGAGATGAGGGCAGTTTTGATTTTGATATCAAAAAGGCAAAGAAGGTCGGGGCAGATTTTAGAAATGATCTGTGCAATGGGATGGTGAAATATTTCCCGGACCATTTTGAGGATGAGAGTAAATTCTGCAAGGCACTTTTCATCAAAAAGTATCCGAGCAGTTTGTCAGACAGATTCATCAATGAGATTACTTCCCTCCCAGTTCATTCCATCACGAGCATTGATGTGGTGCCAGTTCCCAAGGATCTGACGACAAAGGTGCTTCAGAAGAAATACCTTGGTATTGAGTCGGATATCATTAAGCAGCAGAGAGTCCGTAATAAGAATAACGATTTTTCTACGGAAATTTCATATGCCAAAAGAACGGAGAAAAAGGAGATTGAGGAAATCATGGATGATGTCCGTGAGAATGACCAGTGCCTTTTCTTTGTGGGAGTAACCATTATTCTTATGGCAGAAAGCAAGAAGGAGCTTGAGAGTGTATGTGAGACAGTAGAGACTATCGGAAAGCGTAACAGCTGCACGATTGACACACACTACTTAAAGCAGAGGGAGGCACTCAACACAGCACTTCCGATTGGTGTAAGACAGGTGGAGACAATGCGTACACTTCTTACACAGTCACTTGCAGTGCTTATGCCATTCAATGTGCAGGAGCTTAATGACAGCACAGGTAATTATTATGGTATTAACCAGATAAGCAAGAATGTGAATATCGGAAATCGTAAGAAGTTGATTAACGGAAATGGTTTTGTTTTTGGAGTACCCGGTTCCGGTAAATCATTCTTCTGTAAAATGGAAATGGGAAGTGTATTCTTATCGGGCGATGATGAGATTATTGTCATTGATCCGATGAATGAATACTTTGATATTGCAGAAACCTATGGCGGAACTGTAGTAAATATGTCCACTTATACGGACAACTATGTAAATCCGCTGGAGATGGATGTATGGAGCCTTGATCCAAATGATTCCAAGGGAATGGTAAGAGAAAAGGGCGAGTTTATGCTTGGTCTTTGTGAGCAGTGTATTGGAGACAGCCTTAATTCACGTCAGAAGTCTATCATAGACCGATGTGTAAGAAAGCTGTATATCGACATTGCAAGGAGCAAAGAGAAGTATATCCCGGTGATGAGTGATTTTTACGATATCCTTATGGCACAGCCGGAGGACGAGGCAAAGGTCATTGCACTGTCATTGGAGCTTTTCGTAAATGGTTCCCTAAATATCTTCAATCACCAGACAAATGTGGATGTGGATAACAGATTCACAGTATATGGCATCAGGGACTTAGGTACAGAGCTTAGTCCTATCACAATGCTTGTTATGATGGAGTCCATTCAGAACAGAATTGTTGAGAATGGTAAGCGAGGCAAGGCAACATGGCTCTATATTGATGAATTCCACGTCCTGCTTAATTCGGAGTATTCTGCAAAATATTTGCAGCAGCTCTGGAAGAAAGTAAGAAAGCAGGGAGGTCTTTGTACCGGTATCACGCAGAATGTCGTCGATCTGTTGCAGAATTACACAGCAACCACAATGCTTGCAAACTCAGAGTTTGTGGCACTTTTAAAGTAGGCGAATACAGACAGTTCCAAGATGGCAGAGGTTATCGGAGTATCAGAGGCACAGCTTAGATTTGTAACCAATACCGCATCGGGAATGGGACTTATCAAGTGTGGCTCGGTGGTGATTCCGTTTGATAATCAGATTAGCAAGGATACAGACCTCTACAGACTGTACAACACCAATATTCATGAGAAGATTGCAGAACAGAAGAAACGTGAAATGCAGAATAATGTCGAATAAAGTTGATAGAGGTCGCAATTTGCGACCTCAAAGCATAGCCATCCGGGAAGCTGGGTGGCTGTTTTGCATTTTGAGTGAAAGAAGGTGAGAACATTGAAGATAAAGAAAGTGGATGACAAGCCAATGATCATTCACACCAAGGAGAAAGCCAAGATTCATGCCCACGAACCAAAGGGAGCCAAGATTAAAGGCAGCAACATCTATACAGTAGAGAGAGGTCCTAAGACTATCGGTGCAAAGGTATCTGATGATAAAAAGAAGTCCTATCGCAAGAGTACCATTCATCAGTCGGAGCCGAAGAATAAGGGATTATCAAGATTCAAGCGAAACCTTAAAGAATCCAACACTTCCATCAAGACCAAGAACACGAATCTTCACATTGCAGGAAGAACTGGAGCACTTGCAGCCGGGGCAGTAACAGAGCAGGTAGAAGGCGGGCATGAGGTATCGCAGGCAGCATATCTTGCATATGAAGCAAGCCGCCCTGTTACCGGAACTGCTTCCAAGGGTGCAGCACTTTTCAGGAAAAAGGCGGCAGCCGAGGCAAGAAAGCGTATCAAGAAGGTAGAGGCAGGAAAGAAGCTGGCAAAAAGGACAGCAAAGAAAGCTGCCAAAGATACTGCAAAGACTGTAGCTAAAGAGACAGCAAAAGAAACAGCCAAGACTACTGCTAAGGTTGCAACAAAAACTGCTACAAAGGCAGCTGCTACAGCGGCAGGAACAGCGGTTGCACCAGGAGTTGGTACTGCAATCGGCATGGCAGCCGGATATGCTGCAGGTGTGTCCATAGAGGTCAAGGATGAAAAGATGACCAACCGGAGCAGAAAGATAAAATTCTTTCTGGATAAGATGAAAACACAGGAGAATCAGACAGACAGCGTGGCAAAGCTGGTAAAGGATCTGATTGTGCGAAAAGCGATTACCTGGGTAAAGGCAGCTGCACCGATTATCGGATTGGTGCTTTTATTACTTGTTCTTGTAGTTGCCATGATTGCGGTTCCGGTTATAGCGGTGATAGCAATCCTTTACAATTCTCCATTTGCTTTATTTCTGCCACCACTTGAATCAGGAGATACCGTGCAGACAGTAACGAGTGCTTATGTGCAGGAGTTTAACCGGGATGTTAATACGAAAGTGAATGAGCATACCGGATATGACCTTGGAGAGCTTGTATATGTGGATTATGAAGGTATGGAAGAAAACCCAAGCAATTACTATGACATCATGGCAGTCTATATGGTCAAGCATGGTGTCGGAGATACAGCAACAGTCATGAATGATACTTCAAAAGGCTGGCTGCAGGCAGTTGTAAATGATATGTGTTCATACACCACAAGCACCGGAACAAAGGATGTGGAAGAAACGGATGCAGACGGCAGTGTAACTACTGTCACAAAGTCGGTTCTGTATGTGAATGTCACACTAAAATCGTACAGGGATATGATTTCGGTCTATGGATTTAATTCTGATCAGGTGGAAATGCTTGAGCAGATCATGAGTCCGGAGTTTATGGGACAGCTTGGATATGCCGGAAGCGGAAGTGGCGGCGGAGGCGGAAGTCCTGGAGTAAGCTCCATGACTGAGGATGAAATCAATGCCATCCTAAACGGAATTACAGACAGCAGGCAGAAAACAGTCTGCTCCTATGCACTTCACAGAGTTGGCTTCCCTTATAGTCAGGATTTAAGAGACAGCGGTAACTATTATGACTGCAGCTCCTTAGCCTATTATTCATGGAAGGATGCAGGCGTGGATATTAGTTACGGCGGTGCAACCACAGCGGCAGCGGAGGCACAGGGACTGGATGAAGCCGGAAAGACTGTCTCCTTTGATGAGTTACAGCCGGGAGACCTAATCTTTTATAGTTTTACAAGCAACGGAAGATATAAGAACATCAGCCATGTGGCAGTATATGTCGGAAATGGCAAGGTGGTAGAGGCACTTAATGAAAGTCTTGGTGTGGTCTACAGGGATGTGGCAAGCACAGGAAAGATTGTTGTGATAGGAAGACCATAACAGGAAATTTGCAGAGAGGGCATAGTCCCTCTCTGAGACTGGAGGTAAGAATGGATTTAAAAGATATGATACTGGTAACAGAAAACGACAGGGGAACAGAGACAAATATGCTGATGACTCTGGATGATTATAAGAGTTTTATAGCAGTTGATGATATGTCAGAACTTGCAGAAAATTTGTTGCAGCTTGGAAGGACACTTGGTGAAGCAGATAACTTCGCAGAGTATTACAGGGCAGCAAATGTAACTGTATCTGCGAGATTCTGTCTGGATGATATTCAGCTGGGGCACTTTCTTCAGGGACTTTATAACGATTCCAAAGAATTTCGGTTTGATAAAGAAGCCAGTTCTTCTGAATGTGTTGCAAAGCTTAAGGAGATTGGAATGACCGATAAGGGCTGGGTGGATGATTTTAACCTGCATTATGAAAGTGTGGACAGATCATTTGAAAGGGGACAGACATTTCATAACTTCAATGACCATGATTACATGGTGCTTGAAGCATTATCACCAAGGAATCTCGTGGTGATGGATATGAAGTCAGGTTCTCTTACAATCGCCCTTGGTGCGACAGAGTATAAGCGTTATCCCAAGGATGAGAAGCCTACAAAGGACAATACCACAATCGGGGTATCGTGGGAGCATGGGATTTATCTTGGTTCCACACTCTCAACCACGAATTTCAAGGCATACAAGAGGGAGTATGGCACACCGGAAAAGATAGAGGATATCTATGATTACAGGGCAAAGCTAAAGCAGAAGTTCTATTTTTATCAGGATATGTCAAAGGATGATGATGTACCAAAGAAGCTGCAGAATGACTTCCTTCACCAGATGTATGAGGATTTCGGAACGATTGAAGAAGACTGTTTTTACGACAGGCTGGAAGATGGAAAGTACGATGAAGGCTTTAAGGAAAGACAGGTAAAGGAAGAAAAGAGCCGGTGATGAGATTTTTACAGGAGGCGATATCATATGGAGCAGGAATTTGATGTTGAGATAAAGGAAGTGCTTTCACGAGTACAGAAAGTAAAGGCAGAGTCGCTTGATGATGCCATCAATAAGGCAATGGATATGTATTATGCAGAGCAGATAGTCCTTGGAGCAGAGGACATGAAGGGAGTTGATTTTGCGCCTATCAGCGAAGGTCAGCGCCCTTCTTCATTAAAAGAAAACGGAGGAAGAGCAAGATGAAAAGTGATTCAACAACAGTAATTAAGAACATGGAGTTTTTAGTAAAGGAACTTCATAAGGAGTGGGACAGATCGGGTGCTTCTAAGGCATCCGTTATTATTTCCCTTGAGGAAGTAGATGGTATCAATGATAAGTTAAAAGAGATTATCTATCAGACACAGAAGTCAGTCGATGAGGATGAGCTGACCTTTAAACAGAGCATTGCAAAGTCCAAGGAGTGCTATGTGATTCTTCGTGTGGTGCGTAAGATTGCAAAGAAAAAGGATAAATGCGAAAAACAGGCAATCGACAATGAATTTGCAATCGAGCTGGATAAGGATGAGTTAAAGCTATTTAAGGGATTGTTTGCAGAAATGTTTAAGTAGAGGAGGACAAAGGTATGGGCGTTGATATGAAGGTCAAAGCGATATACGATTCTGAAATTGGTAACATCACCAGATCAGAAAAGAACTGGAAGGATGTGTTAAAGGTCGCAGGTCAGTTATACCGCTATGAATTTGACAATATCGTTATGGTAACAGCTCAGAGACCTCCGGAAAAAAGCACACTCATGGCAGATTATGATACCTGGAAAAAGGTGGGAAGATATGTAAAGCGTGGTGCGAAAGGCTGCGCTATCTTCCCGTCGAGGGCACTGAATCCACGCATGAGGTATATCTTTGATATCAGTGATACCGGAGGGAAAAATGTCAAACTGACATGGGACCTTGAGGGAGAAAATCTTAAGGATTATCTGGATTTTCTTGTGTCAGAAGGTCAGATTGAGCAGTACGATAACAGCGACAGGGAGTCTCTAAAAAATATATTAAAACAGTTTACAGGAACAGATGTTTGGCTTATAATAAAAGAAGAGTTCGGAGACCGAATGACCGAGCTTATGCAGCTATCAGGTAGTGTGATAAAGGAAGAAAGTAAGAAACGCAATGGCTTACAGCAGGAAATGGACATGGAGCAGCTTGTATATGCAAGTGTCATGTATGCTGTAGGGACGAGATGCGGATTTGACTTATCTGTGCAAGAACAGGATTTTAGTCAGATCGTAAATATCAAAGACGAAGAGATCATTTACCGTCTTGGTTCCATTGTATGCGATGTCTCCTGTAGTGTTCTTAGAGAATTTAGTCGTAACTTAAAGGCAATCGAGAGCGAAAGGAGAATTGGATATGTTAGAAGAAATGACTTACAAGGAAGTGGACGGACTGCTTTATCCGCAGATAGAGATGCCGGACGAGACGGAGGATCTCACGAAGCTGGGCAAATACGGAAGGATGGCGATGAACTATCTAAAGGAGAACGAGCCGGCAAGATACAAGACGCTGATGAGATTCGGGAAGATGTACGAGAAGATGTCAGCGGTAGAGGAGGAAGCGAACCAGCTGTACGACCAGCTGGAGATGCAGTATCTGGCGAAGCACAAGCCACAGAATCCGTCATCGACAATGGAGATGTGGAAGATAAGAGAGCAGGCGAAGATGCAGGCAGAGGAAGTAGTGCTCCACCAGATCGTGATGAAGTTTCATTAGAAACACAGGAAGAATTAAATAGAGAGCTTGATGAGATTAACTCATTGGGTGTCAGTAAGGAAGCCGAATATACACAGGCTTCCTTTTTTTTCGACCAGAACGGGCAGGCAAGCATTGGAACCATTCATACTGAGGACGAAAACAATAATCAGTTTATGCGTCAGTTCGAGCAGGACAGAAAAGCTGCATTAGCAGGTAAATACAATTACCTGAATCCCAAAAAGTCTGCAACAGTACCAGGTGAGTATATCAAACAGGTGCTTATGAGAGGTACAGGCTTTGTCGGTGGCAAGGGCAGGGTATGCAAGATTTTTGAAACAGAGATTGATGCAGGAACCAGGGCAAAGCGTATCAAAGCAGAGTATGGTCAGGGAGGTGCAGGCTGGCCGGTTGACGGACTGGGACTGCACGGATATGACACATTTCATGGGAATGGACTGCGTTTTCAGTGGCGAGATGAGGATGGAGAGGTTGAAGGATATGTTTCGTGGAAAGATATCGAAAAAGAGCTTGGTGTCCTTATTCTTACAGGGGAATACCAGCCTGAGACACCTCGTATTGATGAGCTTGCGATGGACGGACTCCGTGAGGATGATGAGGTCATTGATGCCGAATACCGGGAAGTGGAACCGGAGGAGGCAGAATCAGAGATTGATGATTATGCAATACCGGATGAGCCGGAGAGCTATGCTTCTAACAGAGATTATGTAAGTGCAAAAGGCATGACACCACAGGAAGCTGCCGATGAAGACCGCATGGTAACACAGGCAGAATATGGTGCCGAGATAGAAGCTGAAACATCTGAAAAAGATCCATCAGAGCTTAAGTATATTACACCGATTGATTATGCCAAGCGTATTGCAGAGCTTGATGAAGACCTGCGTGATGCGGCGGAGATTCTTGTAACAGATTGCAGCTGCTACACTCCGTTTAGGGCATTCCTTATGGATGTGGTGCAGTCTGATTTTGCATTTATACCCAATAAACTTGACCTTATCAGGGATATTGCATTAGGGACAGATAATGCAGAAAGAAAGGCATATTCCAACAATAAGTATGGTCTTGTGGAGTACTCAATCAGAAGCGGATATGTGAAGATCAGCTATAAGAACAGGAATGGTGTGCGTAAAGAAGGTGCTCTCGATTGGCGTGAGTTATATGAAATCTTATCTTATATGGTAAAACAGCCATTTTACTGCGGAGAAGACCAGAAGAAGTATTATCAGGAGACAAAGCAGAAGGCTGACAGGGATAAGATGAATCCGGTCTATAAGAGATTCTTTGATATCGAGGATAGTGTAAAAGCCAATCGTCTTGAAACCAGGGAAAGAGCAATAGCGAATGGCTGGGAAACCAAGATTGATGAGAATGGACATGTGGTTTCAGATGATGCAGTATCAGTATCTGTGGATGATATTCAGGCTGATACAGAATCACAGGAAACTGTAGATTTTACACCAAAGCAGGAACCAGTACAGCAAGTAGAAAGTCTTGAAAATGAGAAGAATGTTGCCGGGCAGACGAAACACAATTTCCACTATAACCTCTGGGAAATGGAAAAAGGCGGTGCTAAGACCAGATACCAGTGGAATATGGATGCAATCCGCACTTTAAAGCAGATTGAATCAGAGAACAGGCTTGCCACACCTGAGGAACAGAAAACTCTGTCGAAGTTTGTCGGATGGGGCGGACTGTCACAGGCATTTGATGAGAATAACGCAGTCTGGAGCAAAGAATATGCAGAGCTGAAAGACCTTTTATCTGATGAGGAATACAGTGCTGCAAGGGCAACAGTAAATAACGCCTTTTATACTTCACCGGAGATTGCCATGTGCATAAATTCGGCACTTGTCCAGTTTGGTTTCAGAGGCGGCAATGTATTAGAGCCATCTATGGGTATCGGTAACTTCTTTGGAAGTATGCCGGCACCAATGCAGAGAAGCAAGCTGTATGGGGTGGAGATTGACAGCATTTCAGGAAGAATTGCAAAGCAGCTTTATCAGAATGCCAATATCAGTATCACAGGATTTGAGAATACCACATATCCGGATAACTTCTTTGATGTGGTTGTCGGAAATGTGCCATTTGGTGATTATAAGGTATTTGATCCAAAGTACAACAAGTATAACTTCCGTATCCACGATTATTTTCTGGCAAAAGCACTTGATCAGGTAAGACCGGGAGGCATGGTTGCAGTAATCACCACAAAGGGAACACTTGATAAGGCAAATCCTACTATCCGAAAGTATCTGGCTGAAAGAGCAGAGCTTGTGGGAGCAGTAAGACTTCCGAATACTGCATTTAAAGATAATGCAGGAACCGAAGTGACAGCAGATATCCTGTTTTTGCAGAAGAGGGAGAGAAAGATTGATATTGAACCTGACTGGGTACACCTTGGTGTAACTGAGAATGGCATTGCAGTCAACTCTTATTTTGCAGAGCATCCGGAGATGATGCTTGGATCTATGGAATATGACACAAGGATTTACGGACAGGACAGCAGATATACAGTCTGTGTGAATAATGATGAGAACTTCAATATGTACGAGGCTCTCAATAAGGCAATCGGAAATATCAAAGCACAGATGACAGATTTTGAGAGAGTGGCAGATGAGGCGGAGCAGACGGAGGAAGTTATCCCGGCTGATCCGGATGTGAGAAACTACACTTACACATTTTTTGAAGGAAAACTCTATTACAGGGAAAATTCCGAGATGGTAAAAAAAGAAGTATCACAGACTGCCGAGGAGCGAATCCGAAGCCTTGATGAAATCAGACAGATAACAAGAGAGCTGATTGATATCCAGATGGATGGCTGCAGCGAGGAGGAGCTTTCTGATAAGCAGAGACTTCTTAATGTAAAATATGATGCCTTCGTAAAGCAGTATGGAGCCATTACTTCAAAAGCAAACAGAATAGCATTCAGGGATGACAGCGATTATCCACTTCTTTGCAGTCTTGAGGAAGTAAACGAAGATGGGGAGGTGAAAAAAGCGGATATGTTTTATAAGCAGACGATTAAGGCAAAGACTGTCATAGACAGGGTTGAGACTGCTGTGGAAGCATTAAATGTATCCGTCAATGAATTTGGATATGTAAATCTTGCCTATATGCTTTCTATCTATGAGCCGGATATTACAAATGCAAAGGAAGAACTTGCAGAAAAGTCCGGACAGACAGTGGATGAGATAACGCTAAGTGATGATGCATTAGCAGAGATTAGAAGGGCAGTCCTTGTGGAAGAGCTGGACGGACTGGTTTTCCTAAATCCAGACCGCTACAACGAGAACAATCCCGACATCGGCTGGGAGACAGCAGACGAGTATCTTTCGGGAAATGTGAGAGACAAACTTCGTGTAGCAAAGGCTATGGCGGCTGATACAGACAATCCGCAGGCAGAAAGATTTGCAGGAAATGTGGCAGCACTTGAAAAGGTGCAGCCGGAATGGATTGAAGCCTCGGATATTGATGTAAAGATTGGTACGACATGGATTGAGTCGCTTGATTATGAGCAGTTTATCTATGAGCTTCTCAATACACCAAGAAGAGCAAGGGCAGTCAGAAGCCAGTTTTACAATACAGGCATTCAGGTACACTTAAATAAGATGAGCATGGAATGGTTCATCGAGAATAAGAGCATGGATAAGCATTCAGTGGCAGCTACTAAGACCTATGGTACAAGCCGCATGGATGCTTATTCTATTTTTGAGGATACGCTGAATCTTAAAACTGTAACAGTAAGGGACAGGATTGATGACGGTGATGGCAAATATCATTACGAAGTCAATAAGAATGAGACAATGCTTGCAAGGGAAAAACAGAACATGATCAAGGAGAAGTTCAAGGAATGGCTGTTTGCAGAGCCGGAGCGAAGACAGAAATATGTGGAGTATTACAACGAGACATTCAATAACATCCGCCTACGTGAGTATGACGGAAGCCACTTACAGTTTCCGGGAATGAATCCGGCGATTGAGCTAAAGCCTCATCAGAAGAATGCGGTGGCTAGAATCCTTCTCGGAGGAAACACACTGCTTGCACACTGTGTCGGTGCCGGAAAGTCCTTTGAGATGATGGCTGCCTGTATGGAGCAGAAGAGACTCGGACTTGCCAATAAGACGATAATGGTTGTTCCAAAGCCGCTTATCGGTCAGACGGCATCAGAGTTTTTAAGGCTGTATCCGTCAGCAAATATCTTAGTTGCCACAGAGCGTGATTTTGAAAAGAGTCGCAGAAAGCAGTTCGTATCAAGGATTGCGACAGGTGACTTTGACTGCATTATCATGTCGCACTCGCAGTTTGAGAAAATTCCAATCTCAGCAGAGAGAAAGGAGAGAATGCTTAACGAGCAGATTGATGAAATCAGCTATGCGATTGATGAGATGAAAGAGCGTAACGGGGAGAGATGGACTGTAAAACAGATGGAAAGCCAGAAGAAAAAGCTGGAGGAGCAGCTTAAATCACTATCTGATGAAAGCAGAAAGGATGACCTTATAACCTTTGAGGAGCTTGGTGTGGACTCTATTATGGTAGACGAAGCACATAATTTTAAGAACCTTGCTATATTTTCCAAGATGAATAATGTGTCCGGTATCAGCAGCAGTGGAGCGAAAAAGTCAACGGATATGCAGCTTAAATGCCAGTACCTATCAGAGATAAATGATGGCAGAGGCATTGTGTTTGCGACAGGTACACCGATCAGCAATACGATGTGTGAGATGTATGTCATGCAGCTTTACTTACAGAAAGCGGCACTTGAAGAGATGGGGATTTATCACTTTGATTCATGGGCAGCGAACTTTGGTGAAGTGACAACAGCACTTGAGCTTACTGTAGAGGGAAGCGGTTTCCGTTTTAAGAGCAGGTTTAATAAGTTTACGAATCTGCCGGAGCTTATGAATATCTTTAGAGAGGTAGCTGATGTGCAGACCGCAGACATGCTTGACCTTGATGTGCCAGCCCTCAGAGGAGGCAAGCCTATTATTGTGGAGTCGGAGCCTGACTGGTATGTGAAGCAGGTTATGGAAGACTTTGTTGTGAGGGCAGAGCGTATCAGAGGTGGTGGAGTTGATCCAAGTGTGGATAACTTCTTAAAGATTACCCATGAGGCAAGACTTCTTGGAACAGATGCAAGACTGATTGATAAGGATGCACCAAATAATCCTGACGGAAAGCTCAATAAGGTAGCAGAAAATGTGTGGAAAGAATATGAGAAAGGAAATGCCAACGGTCATATAGGCTGCCAGCTTATTTTTTCGGATATCGGCACACCGGGACCGGATAAGGACTTCACTATTTATGATTATCTGAAGGAAACTCTTATCCAGTATGGTATTCCGGCAGAAGAGATAGCATTTATCCATGATGCCAAGACAGATGCACAGAGGGATGCACTTTTTAAGGAGATGAGGACAGGTAAAAAGAAAGTTCTTATTGGTTCAACGGACAAGTGTGGAACAGGTGTCAATGTGCAGACACACCTTGTAGCAATGCATCATGTGGATTGTCCGTGGAAGCCAAGCTCCATTGAACAGAGGGAAGGACGAGGCATCAGGCAGGGCAACGAAAATGAAGAAGTAGCAATCTACAGATATGTCACCAAAGGAACCTTTGATGCATACAACTGGTCGCTCGTTGAAAATAAGCAGCGTTTCATCAGTCAGGTCATGACAAGCAAGGCAGTAAGCCGAAGCTGCGAGGATATCGACGAGGCAACACTTTCCTATGCAGAGATTAAGGCGGTTGCCACCGGTAATCCTTTGATCAAGGAAAAGATGGAGATTGACAATGATGTCCAGAGATTAAAGCTCTTAAAGGCATCCTATGACAATCAGAGATATGGACTTCAGGACAACTTTATGATTAAGTACCCGAAGCTCATTAAGACAGCAACAGAAAAGCTTGCCAATGTAAGAGAAGATGTAAAGGCAAGGGATAAAGAACTGATTGATAATCCGGAATTTGCCATTACCATAGGCAAAGCAACCTACACAGAGCGTGTGGATGGAGGAACGATGATGCTTGAAGCAATCAGCAAATGTAAGACCGGAGAGACAACTGCAATCGGCAAGTTCCATGGATTTGAGCTGCTTGTGGAAAAGAACTTCCTTGGCATCAATTATATGGTGCTTCGTGGAAAGACAGAGTATAAAGCAGAGCTTTCCACAAGTCCGGTCGGCAGCATGGTAAAGCTGGAAAACCTGTTCAATGGACTCCATGAGAACATTGATTTCTTAGAAAAGAAGATTGAGCAGTACCAGAATGACCTTGAAGCATCAAAGGCAGAGTATGACAAGCCATTTGCATACAGCAAGGAACTGGAAGAAAAACTGGCAAGGCAGTGTGAACTGAATGCTCAGCTTGACCTTGAGAACGCAAAGGCTGTGGATGCAGACCTGAGCGGACCGGAGGAAGAAAGAGAAGCAGATGACAGGATGGAATCTGCAGCAATTGTAGCAGAGGATAAAGGTGCTTATCCAGCCGACAGAGAGGGCAGAACACGATAGGAGAGTGAATAATATGAGCATAAGAAAAGTGGTCGCAGGACTACTGATTACAGCAGGGATTGCCATTATGGCAGTCCCTTTTTTCTGGCGGGCAACAGGAGAAAAACAGACAGAACAGCTCATAAGTGAATTTGAGCAGACATTGGAGGATGATTACGATGAAGAAACAGGTGTGGAGGAAGAGCAAACCTCCATTAGTGAAGAGGATGAAGCCATTTTTAAAGAAGGCGGTGTTATCGGTATCATTGAGATACCGGGCATAGATATCCGGTATCCGGTAATGGAAGGAACCACAAGTAAAGTGCTTAATGCCGGGATCGGTCATATAGAAGAAACAGCAGGGATTGGGGAGAGTGGCAACTGTGTATTGTGCGGTCACAATGGCAGCAGATATGGCACATTTTTTACACCACTAAGTCAGATATCCATAGGTGATGAAGTAATGATAACCGACAAAAATGGACAGAAGCATATCTATGAGGTAACAGAGACAGATGTAGTAAATCCGTATGATAACAGCATCAAGACACAGGGTGATGAAAAAGAACTAACTCTTTTTACCTGTTCCCAGAAAGGAACCATGCGTTTTGTAGTCAGGTGCATTTATAAGGAGGCGGAGATGGATGAATAAGAGATACCGGTTAGGTGAGATAGAAGAGGCAGTATCGGAAATGGAAGAGCTAATTGACATCGAGGATGATATTGCAGAGATTGATGATGACTTTCAGATTGTCGTAAGCGGCTGGTCTGTGT
>ONZX01001150.1_pt1 | contig 14143 bp, 8 predicted proteins | sample 1671831 | NCBI WGS metagenome assembly ONZX01 (sample SAMN06348197, study PRJEB24527) | human gut metagenome | reverse complement strand
ACACCTCCGGCGCACGCTCCTTCTACACGAAGGATCGCGCCATCCGCACGCCCGCCGACCTGAAGGGCCTGAAGATCCGCGTGCAGGATATGAAGAGCCAGACCGACATGATGAGCTATCTGGGCGGCATTCCCGTCGCCATGTCCTACGGCGACGTTTACACCTCGCTGCAGACCGGCATCATTGACGGCACCGAGAACAACGAGACCGCCCTGACCACCGGCAAGCACGGCGAGGTCTGCAAGGTCTACTCGGTGGATCAGCACGCCATGATCCCCGACGTCCTCATCATGAGTGAGAAGGTCTGGGAGACCATCAGCCCCGAGGATCAGGAAATCATTCTGGAGGCCGCCCACGATTCCACCGATGCCCACAAGGTCATGTGGGACACCGCTGTGGAGGAGGCCGTCAAGGAAGCACAGGAGACGATGGGCGTTGAGTTCGTCTATGACGTCGACAAGGAAGCCTTCCGCGAGGCAACCCAGCCCATGATCGAAGCCTACGAGGAGCAGTATCCCGGCGTCAAGACGCTGCTGGATACCATCGACGCCGCAAGAGGGGAGGAGTAAGCCATGAAAAACACCTTTGCTGCCATCAAATTCTGGATGGACAAAATTTTGAGCATTGCCTGCGCCGTACTGCTTACTTTTATGACGGTGCTGGTTCTGATTCAGGTTTTCTCCCGCTATATCCTCAACAGCCCCGTGGCTTTCACCGAGGAGCTTGTCCGCTACAGCCTGATCTGGACCGGCTTCATCGGCGCGGCCTACGCCTTCTCCACCCGGGAGCACATGTCCCTGACCCTCATCCGCGACAAATTCACCGGCAAGGCGCACACCGCCCTGCTGGTGGTCATAGATGGTCTGATTCTGCTGATGGCCATCTTCGTATTCACTATCGGCGGCTTTAAGCTGGCTGTCTCTGCCAGCCGCGAGTTCTCGGCCCTGCTGGGTATTCCCCGCAGCCTTGTTTACTCCATCGCCCCGATTTCCGGCGTGTTCATCGTCCTGGCGCAGATCATCAACATCTATGAGGACGTCACCGGCGAAAAAGTTGAATCCAAGGAGGGTGCAGACAAATGAGTATCACCATGACCACCGTTATCCTGTTCGCCGTGTTCGGCGTGCTGCTGTTCCTCGGCGTGCCTATCTCCATCAGCATTGTGGCGTCGTCTATCGTGACCGCCATGTCCACCCTGTCCTGGGACCAGATCACCTTTATCACGATGCAGAAGATGAACTCCGGCGTGGAGAGCTTCTCACTGCTTGCTGTGCCCCTGTTCATCCTGGCCGGCAACATCATGAACAACGGCGGTATTGCCAAGCGCCTGGTCAACTTTGCCCAGCTGTTCGTCGGCAAGATCCCCGGCTCCATGGCGCAGGCCAACATCCTGGGCAACATGCTGTTCGGTGCGCTGTCCGGCTCCTCCGTTGCTGCCGCATCCGCCATGGGCGGCTGCATCAGCCCCATTGAGGAAGAAAACGGCTACGACCCCGCCTACTCCGCCGCCGCCAACATTGCCTCCGCCCCCACCGGCCTGCTGATTCCCCCGACGTCTGCCTTCATTGTCTACTCCACCGTCGCGGGCGGTGTCTCCATCTCCACGCTGTTCATGGCCGGTTACATTCCCGGCATCCTGATGGGCCTGTGCTGCATGGTCGTTGCGTTTATCGGCGCAAAAAAGGCTGGCATGAAAGCCACCGGCATTGACCACAGCCAGAGCATTGCCAAGACCGTCTGGGACGCCGTGCCGTCTCTGCTGCTGATCGTCATTGTCATCGGCGGCATCGTCTCCGGTATCTTCACCGCCACTGAGGGCGCAGGTGTCGCGGTTCTCTACTGCCTGATTCTTTCCATCGTCTATAAGAGCATCGACTTCAAAGGCTTCCTTGGCATCCTGCTCAACTCCGCCAAAACGTCCGGCATCATCCTGTTCCTGATTTCTGCCTCCTCTGCCATGTCCTTCGTTATGGCCTACTCCGGCATCCCGGCAGCCATCTCCAACGGCCTGATGAGCCTGACTGAAAACAAGTACATCATCTTCCTGCTCATGAACATCATCCTGCTGGTCATCGGCATGTTCATGGACATCACCCCGGCCATCCTGATTTTCACCCCGATCTTCCTGCCCATCGCCACCAGCTTTGGCATGACGGAGATCCAGTTCGGCGTTATGCTGATCTTCAATATGTGCCTGGGCAACATCACCCCGCCGGTCGGCTCGGTTCTGTTCGTCGGCTGCGGCATCGGTCATGTCTCCATCGAGCAGGTCACGTCCAAGCTGATCCCCTACTTTGTGGCACTGGTTGCCGCCCTGCTGGCTGTCACCTACATCCCGGCCCTGTCTCTGGGCCTGCCCAGCCTGATGGGCCTGATTTAAATATTGGCTGATTAAAATAGTACAGCCCCCGCCAAGCTCTATGAGTTTCTGGCGGGGGCTGTGCTGCTATTTTGCCACCGTAGTGGTCAAACGGTGGTCAAAAATCTTCCATGCGCAGCACGCAGCATTCCGAAAATATCTTGGAAAAATTGGACGATTCGCTCGTAAAAGGTTGACGCGGCTGCGTTCGGGGGTATATCATATTTGTATAGATCCTTGCGCGGAGGGAGGAACGCACGATGATCCGAATCGGCATTGTGGACGATGAAAAACAAGAAAGAGACCAACTGAAACAGGCACTGGCGCGGTTTGGCGCGGAGAACGGCACAGAACTGAACGTACAGGAGTTCGACTGTGCGGCAGTCTATCTGGCGGCGCAAGACCGTGATTTTGACATTTTATATCTGGACATTGACATGCCGCAGATGTCCGGCATGGAACTGGCCGAAAAAATCCGGGAGACAGATCAAGACGTCATCCTCATTTTTTGCACGAATTTGCAGCAATTCGCGCTGAACGGGTACAGTGTCGGGGCGCTGGGCTTTATTGTAAAGCCGATACAGTGGTACTCCTTCCATATGTATCTGACGCGGGCGCTGAAGGTGCTGCAAAAGCGCGCCGGTCAAAAGACTGCGCCGCCGCACATTGTCGTCAAGGACGGCACCGTGACGCGGCTGCTGGATGCAGCGGAAATCGCCTATGTGGAGGTGCGCCAGCACGACCTGCTGTACAACCTGTGCGGCGGGGACGGTAAGACCGAGATCATCAAAAACCGCGGTTCGATGCAGGAAATCGCGGCGCAGCTGACGCCCTACGGCTTTGTACGATGCAGTGCCAGTTATCTTGTGAACCTGCGCTGTATCACGGCGGTAAGCCGTATGAATGTCTATATCGGCGGGGCGGCACTGCCCATCGGGCGCACCTACAAGGACGCCTTCACCGAGGCATTCTCCCGATATATGGCAAAAAAGGAGTGGGAAGACCCGTGCCGGTCATAAATTGGATACTGAACCAGCAAATCCAGCTGGGTATGATTCTATGCGCCTGCCTGTTTGTCCCGTGGGGGCAGCGCCGCAGCTGCTTCGTTCCGCGGTTGGCGGCGGGTGTATGGGCCTTTCTTGCGCTGACGGACACCCTGGCATTCCTGCCGCTTTGGGCAAAATTGCTGCTGTATACGACGCTGCTGTTTGACCTGATATGGTTCAGCTTTGACTGCAGCCCGCTGCACGCCCTGTTTTATACAACCTGTGCCTACGCGGTGCAGCACATTGCCAGTAAGCTGGCCTATATGCCCATTTTTTGGCTGATTCAGCATGGGCGCACGGACAGGCGCGTTGACTTTGTCATTCTGCTTTTCAGCAACCTTGTGGTCTGCCTGGTCATCTACCTGCTGTTCACCCTGCGCATCCGGCGCGGGTGCCTGCTGTTTGACAATGTCAAGACCGTGCTTTATTCCGGCTTTTTCCTGATTGCCGCGGTCTACCTGAGTGTTGTGCTGGAGGATGTCCTGGACGGCAGCGCAGAGTCCTACCCGACCGCCTATCTGGCGCTGAATGCGTTCTGCATCCTGTTTGCCATCACGATTCTGGCGCTGGAATTTTCAAATTGCAGCATCAAGAGTCTGGAACACGAAAATGAAATGCTGGCGCAGCTGCTGGAATGTGACAAGCAGCAGTATGAGCAGGCAAAAAAAGACATGGAAAAAATCAACATCCGCTACCATGACCTGAAACAGCAGTATTCCCGCGCCACGGATGAGGAACGCGCCCGTCTGGAAGAAGAGATGAACAACCTGAACCTGCGCTATTTCACCGGGAATAAGGCGCTGGACATCACACTGACCCAAAAATCGGCACTCTGCGGGCAGGCAGGTATTCAGCTGGTCTGCTCGGCAGACGGCAGCTGTCTGGAGAATATGAAGCACTACCACATTTACTCCCTGCTGGGCAATGCGCTGGACAATGCCATTGAGTGTCTGACGCAGGTAAGCGATGCGTCTAAGCGGGTCATCACACTGGACATCAGCCGCTGCCGTGACATGGCGGTCATCCGCGTGCAGAACTACACCCCCGCACCGCCGACGCTGCGGGACGGCGCTATCGTCACAACCAAGCAGGATACCGAGGAGCATGGCTACGGCATAAAAAGCATCAAAAGCATTGCCGAGCTGTACGGCGGCACGGCAGACTGCTTTGTGGAGGACTCGATTTTTTACCTGGTGGTCACCTTCCCCTGCGGGAAAAGCCAAAAAGAAACTGCATAACCCAAAAGCGACTGCCGAAAGGCGGTCGCTTTTCTTCTTTGTCATTTGTGCCGTGTTTTTTGATATTTACGCCAACTGCATTGACCCGGTCAACACTTCCCTTTATGATAGCTTTGTGAAAAAGATACGAAAGGCTTCTGCAAAAGGGAAATGCGCAGCCCTTGGCAGCAAGCGCATCGTATCATTCATCTGTGACAGTTTAGGAAGGAGAAAAACCTATGGCACAAAAGGAAACCTCAAGCAAGTCCCGCCGTTGGCTGGGCTTGTCCGGCGCGGCTGTGCTGGTGGCCAACCTTGTCCTGACCGGAACGACTATTGCGTTCCAGCAGGAAGGCGAAGTCAACCATGCACTCGGCATCGAAGGCGCTGGCGCATCTTACGGCGGCACGGAGTTCTCCGCTGACGGCACCCTGTCTGACGCAAGCTACGAAAAGTACATCGAAGCCGCTTATCAGTTCTGTGAGCAGGAGGAGGAAGAGGGCAGCGTGCTGCTCTACAACCGCAACAACGCCCTGCCGCTTTCCGAGTCTGAGCGCAACGTCACGGTCTTTGGCCGCGGCAGCATCGACCCGGTGTTCCGCAGCACCGCAGGCGGTTCCTCCACGAACCCGGATTACCAGAAAACCCCCGTTGACGCCCTGCAGGATGCCGGCTTCAACGTGAACCAAACCGTGCTGGACGCCTACGCTTCCGCCGCCGCGCCGAAAGAAAGAAGCGTTTCCAGCGTGGGCGAATATGACCCGGCGCTGTTCACCGGCAGCGTCACCGACTCGTTTGCGTCCTACGGCGATGTCGCGTTTGTGACGCTGTCCCGCTTTGCCACCGAGGGCAACGACCTTGCGATGGTCAACGACGAGGGCAAGCGTATGCTGGAGCTGGACGACAACGAGAAGGCAATCTTCCAGAAAATCAAGGACTCCGGCAAATTCAAGAAAACCGTCGTCCTGCTGAACTCCGTCTTTGCGATGGAGATGGACTGGCTGGACGAGTACAATGTTGACGCTGTGCTGTGGGTCGGCAACCCCGGCTTCTACGGTATGCCCGGCGCCATCCGCGTTGTGACCGGTGAGGTCAACCCCTCCGGTCACACCACCGCCACCTTTGCCGCCAACTCCCTGTCCGCGCCCAGCGCCGAAAACTTCGGTCTGCACGCCTACAACTACGGCAGCAAAACGCCCCGCGCGGCAGGCGACAGCTTTGTCAGCTATAACGAAGGCATCTATGTCGGCTACCGCTACTACGAGACCCGCTACGAGGACACCATCCTCGGTCAGGGCAACGCCGATTCCACGGTTGGCACCAAAGCCTCGACCGACGGCTGGAACTACGCCGAGGAGGTCTGCTTCCCCTTCGGCTACGGTCTGTCCTACACGAACTATGAGTACAACCTTGACAAACTGGACTACAACAGCGACACCGACACCTTTACGGCGACCGTCACGGTGAGCAATACCGGCGACAGGGACGGCAAGGCTACGGTGGAGCTGTACGCACAGACCCCCTACACCGACTACGACAAGCAGAACAACGTCGAAAAGTCCTCGATCCAGCTGCTGGGCTATGACAAAATCGACGTGGCCGCAGGTGCATCCGAGACTGTCACGGTCGATGTGCCCGGCTACTTCCTCGCGTCCTATGACGCCAACGGCGCAAAGGGCTACATCCTCGATGCGGGCGATTACTACTTCGCCGTCGGCAACGGCGCACACGAGGCACTGAACAATGTGCTGGCCGCCAAGTGCGGTGACGCCGTTGCGGGCAAGCTGATCGATCAGGACGGCAATGTCGTCACCGGCAACACCGCCGCCGTGGCCACCTGGACCGCCCCCAACACCGAGGTCGATACCCAAAAGTACCGCAACTCCCGTTACAACAGCGATGTGGAAGTCACGAATACCTTCGACGACGCTGATGTGAACTACTGGGCGAACGACGACGAAAAAATCACCTACCTGTCCCGCAGCGCGTGGGATACGACCTACCCCACCACGCTGGAGACCCTGACGGTCAACGATAAGCTGTACAACGGTCTGAATATGCAGACCTACGTCAAGGCAGCCGATGCCAAGAGCGTTTCCGACTTCAACCTCGGCGTGGAGCTGGATGAGAAGATCAACTTCAGCGATATGATCGGCGTCGCCTTCGACGACCCGAAGTGGAACGACTTCCTTTCTCAGCTGACGCTGAGCGATCTGCTCATCAACATGGGCGACTCCAAGGGCATCAAGGCTGTCAAGGCTGTCAACAAGCCCGGCTGCACCATCGTCGATGGTCCCGAGGGCATGAACGGTCAGTTTAAGTACGGCGACCGCCGCAACTGCACCGGCTGGGCTACGCTGCCTATCGTCGGCGCAACCTGGAACCACGATGTGCAGACCCGCTTTGGCGAGATGTACGGCGAGGATGCGCTGTATGCGTCCATCCCCATCGCCTACGCGCCCGGCGCGGACACCCTGCGCTCTCCCTACTCCGGCCGTACCTCTGAGTATTTCTCCGAGGACGGCGTTCTCAGCTACTATGCTGCCAAGGCCGTTTCCCACGGTATGCGCAACAAGGGTCTGATCGGCACGGTCAAGCACTTCTTCCTGAACGAGCAGGAAGCCGGTCGTCAGGGCATCTCCACCTTTGCGAACGAGCAGTCCATCCGCGAGATCTATATGCGCGCCTTTGAGGGTTCTCTGGCTGAGGGCGATTCTCTCGGCGTTATGACCGCTTACAACCGTATCGGCGTTATGTACGCTGCCGCCAACCAGGGCATCCAGCACATCCTGCGCGACGAGTGGAACTACGGCGGCTACATCATCGACGATGCTCTGACCGCGTCCGAGTATTCCTCTGCCCCCGAAATGCTGATGGCAGGCAACAACATCTTCTGCCTGGATACCGCCCGCCCGAACGAAATCGAGAAGCTGATCACCAGCACCGATGACGGCGACCTGCTGCAGAAGGTCATTGACTCCAACCATTATCTGTACTACATCATGCTGCAGTCCTCTATGGGCGGCTCCGGCGCGGAGGACGTTGTCGTTTCCGACGCAGCCCCGTGGTGGCAGACGACCCTGCGCGCTCTCGATGTTGTGTTCTGCGCACTGGCCGTTGCCGCTGTCGTGATGTATGTGCTGCACACCTACACGGACGTTTTCTCCGAGGAAAAGCGGAAGAATCGTGCCGCCAAAAAGAATTGATGGAGGTGGAACCCGATGAATAAAGGCTTGAAAAATAAAGGGCTGGGCAGCTGGTTCTGCCTTGCCGCAGCGCTGGTCGCGCTGATCACCGGCATTGTATTCCTGCTCACACAGGCCACGGCCGCCCCTCTGGGTCACTCCGGCACGATGGCCGGCGTGGTGCTGCTGGTCGGTGCTGCCGCTTCGCTCGTTTTCTTCTTTGTTTCCGTTCCGTTCAGCGCGCTGATTCAGGCGGTCATTTATAACATTGCCCTGTATCTTGTCGTTGTGCAGTTGTATTTCGTCTTTGCCGACGTCATCAACCATGTCACCTTTGCGGGCGGCAACGCCGGTCTGTGCGTGTTTTATATGGTCGGCACCTTCGTTGCCTGCCTGCTCAGCGTGATCGCCTGCTTCTGCAAGCAGACGAAAACCGGCGAGGCAAAAGCCACCGGAAAACAGCTTGCTGCCGCCGGTGCGGTGGTCGTGGTCGCTGCGGTCTGCGTGGGCGGTTTCTCCCTGCAGAGCAGCAGCCTGCCCTCGGCCGACGATGCGGAGGTTGCCCCCGATGCGGCGCAGACTTCTGCCGATGGTCCCGTTATGAACTACAACGACAACGAGTACGTCTCCAAGACGCTGGATGACCTTGTTGCCATCCCGCAGGAAACCTGGGAAGCCAAGGAGCCGAACGGGGAAGTCGCCTACTTCTTCGAGGGTCAGTACACCGAGGGCTTCAGCACCATCGTGGATCCGGCGTGTCTTGATATGTACTGCTACACCGACGGTTCGATGTGGGGTTCCTTCAGCGGTCCCAGCACCTCCGTGGGCGGCGACTCTATCTCCCATGTTTACGGCTACTGGTACAACTACGATGAAAACGGCGAGAAGAACTTCGTCATTCATCTGCTGGGCAATCAGGACGCCGACGGCACTGTGCGCCCCACCGATGTGGATGGCGGCGCAGATGCGGATATCTTCGTCTTTGACACCGATCACGGCGCATACAGCATGGAAGCCAGCCTGAGCTATGGCGTTATGGGCGGTATGTTCACCCGCAACATCAACATCTACGGTCAGCCCTATGCCCCTGCCAAGAGCCTGACGATCGATGCCTCCAACCTGCGCACCTTCTACACGGGCGACATCTTCAACCCGGGCGAGCTGGTTGTGACGGCTACCCGCGCCAACGGTGCGGAGGAGTCCATCTGGGGAGGTCGCTTGACCTTCACCGGTTACGACAGCGACACCGCAGGCACCAAGACCGTGACGGCCTCCTTCCTGGGTACAACCGCTACGTTTGAAGTGCAGGTCGAGGATCTGGTCACCGAGCAGTACACGGGCAGCTATGAGCTGGTGCAGGGCGAGACGCCCACCGCAACGGATGCCGTGCTGCTGGTGGATTACTCCCACAAGGTCTGCACGCTGACTGCCGCCGACGGCTCTGCATCCATCACCGGCACGCTGGTGGATGTGCAGGACGATGCCCTTACCATGACCCTGAACGGCAGCGATGCCCTGACGGTGCCCATCACCGAGGGTGAGGACGGCAGCAAGCAGCTGACCATCCCCGCCCACGACGAAATCGTCTCCGGCTGGGGCTCCAGCACCACCTACTCCATCAACGAGGCTGTGGTCACGCTGGCGGCAGAGTAAGCATTCTTTGCTCTAACAACGGTATTTGCTGAATAAAAGCCGCGTCTGATGTCTGCTTGCAGGCGTTGGATGCGGCTTTTCTTATGAGAAGGGAAAATATATGCAAAATACAGAACTTTTGCTGAAAGAATTGACCTTGGAAGAAAAATGCGCGCTGCTTTCCGGCGCGGAAACCTTCAAAACGCGGGGTATGCCCCAACACGGCATCCCGCAGATCTGGCTGTCGGACGGTCCCCACGGCTTGCGCAAGCAGGCGGGGGAGAGCGACCACTTGGGGCTGAACCCCAGTGTGCCCGCCACCTGCTTCCCCACGGCGTCGGCTGTTGCGAACAGCTGGGATGCCGCGCTGGGCGAGGAAATCGGCGCAGCCTTGGGCGAGGAAGCCGCCGCGCAGGAAGTGTCGGTGGTGTTGGGCCCGGGGCTTAATATGAAGCGCAACCCGCTGTGCGGGCGCAGCTTTGAGTATTTCTCCGAGGACCCGTATCTCGCGGGCAAGCTGGCGGCGGGATATATTCGCGGCATCCAGTCCAAGGGCGTAGCTGCCTGCCCGAAGCACTTTGCCGTCAACAGTCAGGAAACGCGGCGTATGGCTTCGGATTCCATCGTGGACGAGCGCACCCTGCGGGAAATTTACCTGACCGGGTTTGAAATTGCCGTCAAAGAGGGGCATCCCCGCAGCATTATGTCGTCCTACAATCTTGTGAACGGTACCTATGCCAACGAGAATAAGCACCTGCTCATGGAGATCTTGCGCGGTGAGTGGGGCTTTGACGGCGCGGTCATCACCGACTGGGGCGGAAGCAACGACCACGCGCTGGGTGTGAAAAACGGCTCCACGCTGGAAATGCCCGCGCCCGGCGGGGACAGTGTGCGCGAACTGTTGGCGGCGGTGGAAAGCGGGAAAATCTCTGAATCCGACATCGACGCCCGCTTGTCAGAGTTGCTGCCGCTGGTGTTTGATACCAAGGCTGCGCTGGACGCTGCCCCGCGTGAGTTTGATGCGGCAGCCCATCATGCGCTTGCCCGCCGCGCCGCCGAGGAAAGCCTTGTGCTGCTGAAAAACGAGGGCGCTTTGCTGCCGTTGGCGGCGGGCAGCAAGGTGGCTGTCATCGGCGACTTTGCCAAAAATCCGCGCTACCAGGGCGCAGGCTCCAGCATGGTGAACTCGACACAGGTGGATGTGCTGCTGGATAAGCTGATCGACTCCGAGTTGAACGTCATCGGGTATCAGCAGGGCTTTGACCGCCACGGTAAGCCGGATGCTGCTTTGCAGAAATCCGCCTGCGAACTGGCGACACAGGCGGATACAGTTATTTTGTGCATGGGTCTGGATGAAATCGCTGAGAGTGAGGGTCTTGACCGCAGCAATCTGCGCCTTGCGCAAAATCAGGTGGATCTGCTGCAGGCTGTGGCGGCCGTCAACCCGAAAATTGTCGTGGTATTGTACAGTGGCAGCGTAGTCGAAACGCCGTGGCTGGACAACTGCCAAGCCCTGTTGTACGCCGCCTTAGGCGGTCAGGCGGGGGCGGGCGCCGTTGCGGATGCACTGACCGGCAAGGTCAATCCCTGCGGCAAGCTGGCAGAAACATGGCCGTTGGCCTACGCCGACGTCCCCAGCGCCGCCGACTTTGCCACCCGCCGCAAGACTGTGGAGTACCGCGAGGGGCTGTACATCGGCTACCGCTACTTTACCACGGCGGAAAAAGCTGTGCGCTTCCCGTTTGGCTATGGTATGAGCTACACGACGTTTGCGTACAGCGATATGGTCGCCGATGAACAGGGGGTCAGCCTTACCGTAACGAACACCGGCAGTGTGGCAGGAACGGAAATTGTGCAGCTGTATATTGCTAAAAAGAACAGTGAGCTTTTCCGCCCTGCAAAGGAACTGAAAGGCTTTGCCCGCGTAACGCTTGCCCCCGGTGAGAAACAGCGCATCACCATCATGCTGGACGATAAGGCGTTCCGTTTCTGGAATGTCAAGGCTAACCGCTGGGAAATCGAGGGCGGCGAGTACGAGCTGCTTGTCGGCGCAAGCGTGGAGGACATCCGGCTGTGCGAGAAAATCTCCGTACATGGAACGGCTACCGTGCATCCGTATGAGGATAGGGACTTGGATTGCTATTATAAGGGCGATGTGCTGCACGTTTCCGATGCAGACTTTGAAAAGCTGTTGGGGCATCCCATCCCGAAAGGCAAAACCAAAATTGACCGCAATCTGACCTTGGGCGAACTGAACCACGCACGCAGCCCGCTGGGCTGGCTTGTCTGGCTTGTGCTGACGATCCTGCTGGATGTCAGCTATAAACGCGGCAAGCCGGACCTGAACATCTTGTTCCAGTACAATATGCCCCTTCGCGCCCTGGCAAAGATGACGAACGGTGCCATCAGCATGGGCATGGTGGACGGCATTGTCATGGAATTGCAGGGCTTCTGGATCCTGGGTCTTGTGCGGGTGATTTATGAAGCGATTAAGAATGTGGTGCTGAATGCGCAGATGGAAAAGCGTCTGCGCGGCGCTTGATGGAGGTTGCATTATGCAGTTTTGGAATAATTTTGCGGCTAAACACCCTGCCGCAGCCAAGTGGGTGCGCGAGGGCGGTTTGTTCGTCATCGTGTCGAACCTGATTACCGTGTTCAAGTATCTGCTGCTGCAATTTCTGCCCGCTGCGTTCAGCAGTCTGCCGGTGGTGGATTTCGGCTGGCCCGGCGTGGATGTGACCCTGTTTGGGGAAACCTTCAAGTGGAACATCCTCGGCTACGATGCCGCCCACGGCGGTCTGCCGTACTTTTGCGCTTACATGATTGCTATGGTGATTGGTGAATGTATCAACTTCCCGATCCAGCGCAATTTCGTGTTCCGCAGCAAGGGCAATCTGGGCAAGCAGATTGCGTGGTATGTGGTGGCGTTCTGCGTCATCACCTGCATTGTCAACTCCATCAACTGCGTATGGGTTGCCGTAGCCGGGCTGCTGGTGCCGGACTTTATTTATAACATCGGCACGACGGTTTTGAACGGCGGCGTGTCTATGGTCATTTTCTTCTTTGTCAACAAAATCATCTTCCCTGAAAGTGGGAAGTGATGGAGAGAATATCACTTTACGAGCGCCGCAGATAACGGATTGCAGTTTTGGATGATGAGCAAGCCCTGCTGATGAAATCCGTCATAGGTGGATTGTCGCCGTGAATTGGGCACGTCTCGTAAGCAATTTGCGCTTACTATTGACCGACTGATAATGACTGGAGTAAAAAGAGCCCGGAGGGCCTTACCAAATCGGTAAGGTTCTCCAGGCTCTTTTTTCTCGCCGGAAAGTGCATGCAAATGGGTTACACAGAATAACGGTATAACACGGAAGGGAAGAGAACTTATGATTAGACCAATTCTGAAAGATTGTACGAAATACGCACGAGGACTGCCAAAGTGAATCAGAACGGATTCACTCCCACGCCCCGCCCTAGCGTAAAAGGCATAAACGTAAAATGCCTGACAATCATTTCATAACCACCTGCATGGATGGTGCAGCCGAACGGGGATATATGTCTGCCTCAAGGCTTATACATTCTTCACAAGCAGTGCCTGATACGGTTCCAGTTCTACATCCGCCAGCCAGACGGACTGACCATCGGCAGTGCGGTAATTTCCGCCTAATGCGTCAAGACCGGCCCCTGCCGGGTACTCGGTAAAGTTGAACAGCCCCACCAGCGTTTCCTCGCCGTGCTTGCGTACCAGTGCCAGGACGCCGGGGTTGTGGGTGTCCCAGGTGGTTACCCATGCGTCCGGGGCAAAGCACTCGTCTGCCCGCATTTTGCGCAGTTCTTCCATGCCCTGCCACAGCTTGTTCGGCAGCGTACCCTTTTGGGTGCGCTGTTTTGCGTTTTCCCAGTTAAACGCACTGCGGTGCAGGTTGCGGCTGTCGTCTGCCCGATTGGGGTCGGACTTATAATCCCAGCCGTTGAGCTGGGCGATCTCGTCGCCGGAGTTCAGCATCGGAAATCCCTGCAAAAATGCCATGACGCTATGCAGCAGCAAGTCGCGGCGGACCGCGTAGTCCAGCGCGATCGTATCGCCCGATTCCAGTGCCTGCTCCACGCCGCACAGGCTGGCGGTGGTGCCGCAGCTGCGGGCATCGCCGGTGGCGGGGTCGTAGTTGTACAGCTCGCCCTTTGCCCAGCTGCCGGGGAAATCGCCCGCATAAAAATGGTAGAGATACTCCTTGTGCTTTTGGGGGTCAATATCAAAACGGTTCTCAGCCGCTTCATCCAGACCCCAGCCGATATCATCGTGGCAGCGCAGATAGTTTACAAACCAGCAGTTGCCCGGCAGGGCGTGCAGGGCGTCCAGCTGTGCCTTCAGCAGGCGGGTGTCACGGCTTGCCAAGGCAGCCCACAGGTTGACCATGGTGGACACATTGTAAAGCATGTGACATTCCGGCTTTTCGGGTGTGCCAAAGTACGCCGCCAGCTCCTTGGGCGCCATGACCACTTCGCCCTTGAGGATGACCGCGGGACAGACACATTCCAGCACCATGCGCAGCATCCGCACGATGGTATGTACCTGCGGTAAATTGCGGCAGGTCGTGCCAAGCTGCTTCCAAATGTAAGGCACAGCGTCAATGCGGAACACTTCCACACCCAGATTTGCCAGATGCAGAATACTTTTGGTCATGTCCACGAACACCGCCGGGT
>ONZX01001146.1_pt1 | contig 14153 bp, 10 predicted proteins | sample 1671831 | NCBI WGS metagenome assembly ONZX01 (sample SAMN06348197, study PRJEB24527) | human gut metagenome | reverse complement strand
CCATGACGCACATGCCCTGCGGCTCGATGAAGATCTTGCCTTCCTCGCATTCCTCGCTGCCGATCACATGTCCAAAGGCATCGTAAAAGTGGTATACCCTCGTTGATGCTGTCCACATTGCTGGTCGGCTCATCGAGCAGGATCCATTCACTTCCCCGCAGGAAGGCCCTCGCCAAGCCGATGCGCTGCTTTTGACGCGGCAGCATCCGCAGCCCTGGCCGAGATGGCTGCGTTGGCGGATGTCTGCCGCGCCGATACCGGCAACGTGCGCGCTCTGTGGCAACACGCCGCCGAGGAAATGAGCCGCTGCGGCGCCGCCATACGCGACCCCGCGCAGATACGCGCCTACGGAAAACAGGTGGAAGCGCAGCTTGCCGACTTTGCCCAAACGGTTAAGGCGGGCAGCCGCACCGAGCTGGCCATGCTCTACCGCCTGCGAGATATGCTGCTAAGTCAGCGAGCCTACCTGACTGCCATGACTGACTACACCGCCCACGGCGGCAAAAGCCGCGGCAGCGCCCTGCACACCGCCCTGACGGGCGGGGTCAAGCCGTTTGGACAGCTCCCCGATACGTTCACTTTTGCCTTGGATGAGACGGAGAACCCGCTCGTTCGGGAACTGTGGTATGAGGACGGCGTTTGCCGCACCGCTTGGCGCGCCCCGCGCCCCATCCCCGGGGATGACGACTTTTTTGAAAACGTCTGGCGCAGCTACCGCGAGACAGGGAACATTGACTGAATAGATGGTTCTGCCTGGCCTGATAAACACAACACTAGTATATCATGAAAACGAATATCCCGGGCCTCATTACATGCGATGCAGAAGCGCTAAATCATGGGGCGTATTAAATCATGGGGCGTATCCCTGTTATCGACCTGCTTGCATACATCTGCATTCTGATACCGGCAAAACGATACGGCATCGTTTTGATAGTAGGGAATCAGTCTGATTTGCTCATCAACGATTCGTTCTTTCATATCTGTACACCGGCCAATGCCAGAAACTTTTTGTCGGACTGGATACCCTGCGTCAGGAATACGCCGTCCCGGAACAGTGCGTAGGTCGTGACGGGTGCGGATACATTCTGCGCGGCTTCTTTGTCGGTGATGTGGATAGCCCGGAACGGGATGTTATGCTGCTGCGCGGCCTGCTGTACCTTCGGCACCCAGTAATAGGTAAAGGGACACTGATCGGTGTAGTAGAGGACGAAGCCTTCTCCATCAGCTTTAGGGTGCTTAGCGCAGTTCTTGAATTTCGGCAGTGCTGTATCGGCGTTGAGCGGGAGGCACATGAGGGTGATTCCACAGTCCGAGACATCTGCGACTTCAAATCCCTTGTGGGACAAAAACTTGGGGTCGGCGAGAAATTCCCGCTTGCGTCCCTCGGCGCACAAAATGCAGATGCCCTTTTTGCCCTGCGCTCTTGCATCGCTGAGGCATTTTTCCAGCAGGTCATTTGAGCAGCCGTGCCCTTTCATGGAACCGGAGACCCACAGGCAGTTGATGTACAGCCAGCCGTCCGCTGTAATGGGCACCCATGCGTTTTCTGCCGGGATGTACTCGATAAAGCACTTGCCGCGCTCAACACTGCGGTAGAAAACAAGCCCCTCAGCAAAGCGCTGCTTGAGCCATTCTTTTTTGGCAAGGCTCTGCTTGCCGGACATCGCGCAGCAGATATGCTCCTTGTCGATGTTCTCTTTGGTGATTTGGATGTAGTCCACAGGTGGCCTCCTTGCAGAAAAGGCGCAGCATGCCCCCGCATCTGGGGCACACTGCGTCTTGAGCGTCTGGTGAAATAGTGTTTATACGAATTACTATATGCCAAACAGCTCGTATTGTCAATAGAGCGTTAAAAACTGCGTTACAAGGTGTGGCGGTAGGGGGAATTGCTTCAAGCACAAAAGGCGTCTAGTTCAGGCGCACATGTACAAACTGCGCAGTATCCCCTGCGGAATGCAGCATAATTCTTATGCAAAACTGCCTTTGAAAACTTTCTGGCGAACTGCTATAATAATTTGGTACAACGAGTAGCACTCATGCGTAAAACCGGTTGCATGGGGGCTGCTCGTTGTTTTGTTTGTCCAAAATTTAAAGGCAAGGTGAATCTCATGGAAGGCTCTAATCAATTCCTTGGCACGGAGCGCATCGGAAGGCTGATGCAAAAATATGCGATCCCGTGCATTATTTCGCTGCTGGTCGGCGCGTTGTACAATATCGTAGATCAGATTTTCATTGCAAATGCGTCCTATCTTGGCTCCTACGGCAATGCCGCTAACACGGTTGTTTTTCCGCTGACGGTGGTCGCGCTGGCCATTGCGGTCATGATCGGTGATGGCTGCTGTGCATTTGTCAGCATCAGCCTTGGGCAGGATGAGGTCCGCAAGGCAAAGCAGAGTGTTGGCAACGCTGTGGTGGTGTGCCTAGTCAGCGGCATTGTGCTGACTGCGGTCTATCTGCTCTTTGCAGACACAATCCTTGCTATGTTCGGCGGTACAGTCAATGCCGAAACCTATCGTCACTCACAGGAATACTTCTTCTACATCACATTGGGCGTGCCGTTTTACATGTTCGGTCAGGCTATGAACCCCATCATCCGTGCGGATGGCAGCCCTCGGTTTGCCATGATCTCTACCCTTGCCGGGGCAGTGCTCAATGTCATTTTGGACCCGATTTTTATTTTTGGACTTCGGTGGGGCATGATGGGAGCAGCCGTTGCCACTGTCATCGGTCAGGTGGCCACGGCAATCCTCGCCGTATGGTATCTGCTGCACATGAGGATCATTAAGCCGGCTGCAGGGGACTTTGCTTTGCGCGGAAAGGTCTGCAAACGGATGCTGATATTGGGCATCACAAGCTTTCTCTCACAGATCAGCCTAGTTGCAGCTATGGCGGCAATCAACAATATGATTCGTAAATACGGTGCGCTGGACGCAGTATTTGGGCAGGAGCAGTATGCGCAGATCCCCATGGCCGTGGTGGGTATTGTGATGAAGTTCTTTCAAATCGTTATCTCCATCGTGGTCGGCATGGCGGCAGGCTGCATTCCCATTGTTGGCTTCAACATGGGCGCAAGGAAGTCTGCCCGCGTGAAAGAGCTGTTCACGAAGCTGCTGGCTGCAGAGGCTGGTGTTGGTGCTGTGGCATTGGTGCTGGTGGAGATTTTCCCGCATCAGCTCATCGCCCTGTTCGGCGCTGCCAATGAGAGCGTGTATTATACCGATTTCGCGGTGCGCTCGTTCCGTATTTACCTCTGCATGATCATTCTGGCCTGTGTAAACAAGGCCTGCTTTATCTTCCTGCAGGCAATGGGCAAAGCGGGGGAATCTACAGCCCTTTCGATGGTGCGCGAGGTGGTGTTCGGCGTTGGGTTTGCGCTGCTGCTGCCGCATTTCTTTGGGCTGGACGGCGTTTTGTATTCGATGCCGCTGTCGAATATTCTGATCTTCCTGATTGCGGCTTATCTTATTGTCAAGACCTACCGCAGCTTGGAGGAAAGCCATACCTGACAGGGAAGCGGCGGGATCTGCAGACCGCACGAACCGTAAATATTTCATGAAATTTCGCAACAAGCAATTTACTTGGCGTGAGTTTGTGATACTATAAAGAAAATACGGGGCTGCAGTGGATAAGAATTGAACTCGCGGGCAGGTTGGCATAGCGTACCCCGCAGGCAAACGGTGGAATGGAGTTGTGTTGTGATGAAAATTCGTAAGGCAGAAGAAAAGGACATCCCAAGAATTATGGAGCTGCTGGGTCAGGTGCTGCAGATCCATGCAGAGATACGCCCGGATGTGTTTATCCCCGGCACCACAAAATATACCGACAGCGAACTGAAAGAACTGCTGGAGCAGGAAGATAAGCCTATCTTTGTTGCAGCCGGTGAGGATGATGTGTGTATGGGGTATGCTTTCTGCCAGTTGAAGGAGCAACCATTTTCTACCAATATGGTACCGTTTAAGGCACTGTTTATTGATGATCTGTGCGTTGACAAGCAGACACGCGGACAACATATCGGGGAAAGCCTGTTTGAATATGTGAAGCAGCAGGCAAAGAAGCTTGGCTGCTATGAGGTGACCTTGAATGTCTGGGCGGGTAACACATCGGCTGAAAGCTTCTATGAGAAGATGGGTATGAAAACAAAGGAACGGCAGATGGAGTACATCCTATAAAGATAGAATGATTGGCAAGGGTTGATATTGGGGAGATGACCAGGCAGAAAACAGTACAAGTTGAACGGTAGTTTTGGGCGTGAGGACCCTGCTTTGCGAGCAGATATGTACGCTGAAATTTCCGGTCACAGGCTGATCATCCAGCTGCGCTTTTTGAAGATGACAAGCGAGACGGCCAGGCGGAAAATCTCCTCCGTTGTAAGCAGGGCATACACACCGACAATGCCCCAGTGCAAACCAAATGCGGCCAGCAGGCACAGCGGGATGCCGATGCCCCATGTGCCGATGGTGTCAATGATCATGATTACTCTGGTATTGCCGCCGCTCCTCAAAATACCACCGCTCAAAATCATGTTTTCTACCTTGACGGGTGCATACAGGGCAAACACGACCAGCAATGCTTTGCCCAGCGTCTGTACATCAGCGTCCACGCGGTACAGATTGGTGTATGCGCCTGCAAACAGTACCAGCAGCGAGGCTACGCCTATGGCACCGACCAGCCCGGTCAACATAATGCGTCTGGCATCCCCGTAGGCGGCGTCGTAGGTTTTCTTTCCCAGATGCTTGCCGACCATCACACCGGCTGCCGCCGATAACCCGCTCAATGCACCTACGATCAGTGACTGAATCGGGCAGGTGAGGGTGTAAGCGGCAAGGTTGGCTGTGCCGAGATGCCCGTACACTGCAGACTCGACATTCTGCCCCAAGCTCCACAAAAACTCACTGAGCAAAATTGGCAGGATCATGCCGCCGTACGCTCGCGGGGTGATTCTTTCAAAATGCAGCGTCCACAGAGGATGACTGCCATCCCTTCTGAGGCAGACCACAAAGCCCAGTAAAATCAGCAGGAAATTCAGCAGCTGCGAAACGAGCGTGGCAATCGCTGCGCCCTGCACCCCCATGGGGGCAAACCCGAGCTTGCCGAATATCAGCAGGTAGTTCAGCCCGGTGTTGGCAGCCACCGCGCCGAGGCTGGCCCAAAAGGGAATGGCAGCATGCTCCTTACAGCGCAGCCACGCGGACAGGACCGTGCTGAGCGCCATCGGCAGATAGGCGAGTGCTACAGTTTTAAAATACACCGTACCGGCTTGCTGAATACGCCCATCGGCGGTGTAAAGCTGTAAAATCTGTGCAGGAAAGCCCCCGGCAGCCAGTAAAAACAGCACCGATAGCAAGGCCCCGCAAAGCAGGCTGACATTCAGGCTGCACCATGCCTCACGCTCGTTGTCTGCGCCGGTGAACTGGGCAATCAGGATCCCGGCAACAGTGCCGACTGAGCCGATCACCACGGAAAAAACCAGCGAAAAATTCCCGTACAATCCCACAGCTGCAATATTGACCTCGCCCAACTGCCCGATCATAATCTGGTCTATTATGGAAAAGGATGCCTGCAGCATACTTTGCAGGGTAACAGGAATGGCGATTCTGCTCAGCGATTTCATAAAATCCGACATGGCATCTTCCTCGTACTTTCTATGGGTATGAGTGTGACCGGCAGAACGATTTGCGGTTCGCACTCCCTGCCGCTGCGCATCGCCTCAAGACAGGCCAGCGCGGTTTTATGCTGCGAAAATGACAGTGCAATACCTTCTTTTTATTCGCTCTTATTCCATGGTACAACACAAGAGAAAGATTCTCAATGGTTAAACGCATAATCTATAACAAAAATTGAATCTGATTTTTGTACAAGATTTCTAATAGCAGTGTGCTGCGTTATTACAGCCTTGAAAACCGCTGTTATGGAATTTGGTGGATTTGCGCAGAAACAGGCGGGAAAGTTGTGCATTGTGTCAACGGGTAAATTGGTTTGTGCGTGAATTCAAACGGTTTGTGAAAAGGCGCACCTATTTTGTTTCAGATGTGGTATAGTACAGGCAGAAGAACAAAAATGCGGCAACCCTGCAAAAAGCGCGCATTTCAGATTTCTATACAAAGCAGCGGAAAGTGAGTACTGATCTATGAAAGCAACACCCCTTCTCACCGGCTGGACTTGCCGTCACTTGGACGATACCCGCACCCGGCCGGCCCGTGACCCTGCCCCATGACGCCATGCTGGCGGAGCCGCGCACGGCCCTGAGCGCGGGCGGCGTCAACACCGGCTGGTATGAGGGTTATGGCTATGAGTATCAGCGAACCCTGACGGTGCCCGAAAACGAGCTGTCGGACACCCACATTCTGGAATTTGAGAGTGTTTATCACAACGCTGAGGTCTGGCTGAACGGCCAAAAGGCGGCGTTCCGCCCCTATGGGTATACCAATTTTTATGTAGACTGTGCGCCATTTTTGCGCGCAGGGGATAACGAACTGCGAGTGATTGCCCGCAACGCCGACCAGCCCAACAGCCGGTGGTATTCCGGCGCGGGACTGTATCGTCCCGTTCAGCTGTGGACGGCAGGGGATAAGCACATATTGCTCAACGGTGTGCGCATCCGTACAGTGTCGCTGGAGCCGGCTGTGGTGGAAATCCGTGTCAGGACCAGTGCGCCCGGCACGGTTCAGCTGATGGTTGAGGGACTCCCCACTGTTCGGAAGGAATCTGATGGGGAAGCAGTTTTTACGCTTACCATCGACAATGCCCGTCTTTGGACACCGGAAACGCCGAATTTGTACCGATGCCGCGTACAATTTGCAGATGATGAGGAGGTCGAGACCTTCGGCGTGCGCACGGTGAGTTGGGGCAAAAACGGCTTCACTTTAAACGGCGAGCGGGTCATCATTCAGGGGGCCTGCATCCACCACGATAACGGCTTGCTGGGCGCTGTCTGCGACCTTGATGCCGTGGCCCGCAAGGTGCGCCTGCTGAAAGAAACGGGCTACAACGCCATCCGCTCGGCGCATAATCCCTGCTCCAAGGCTTTGCTGGCAGAGTGTGACCGTCAGGGCATGCTCGTCATGGATGAATACATCGACCACTGGTACATCCACAAGACCGAATACGATTATGTACCGTATTTTGTGGAGTGGTGGCGGCAGGACCTGACCGATATGGTCGAGAAGGACTACAACCACCCTTGTGTGGTTCTCTACTCCACAGGCAACGAGGTCAGCGCGACTGCCCAAAAGCGCGGCATCGCCCTGACGAAGGAGATGACCGACTTCCTGCACGGACTGGACGATTCCCGCCCGGTGACCTGCGGTGTGAATATCTTCTTCAACTTTTTGAGCTCCATCGGCTTCGGCGTGTACAGCGATGAAAAGGCCAAAAAGGAGGCTGAAAAAGCAGAAAAAGCCAAGGCTAAGGGAAAAGCCGTCAAGAAAAAGTCGGTGGGCAGCAAGTTCTTCAACGATCTGGCAGGGCTTTTGGGTGATGAATTCATGAAGCGCGGCGCGACGCTGCATGGCTGTGATGTCAAAACCCGCGATGCCTTTGCGAATATGGATATTGCGGGCTATAACTACGGCATTTATCGCTACAAGTACGACCTGAAAAAGTACCCGCAGCGGCTGATTTTGGGCAGCGAGACCTTCTGCAATGATGCCTATAGGTTCCGCGAGCTGGCGAAGGCTGAGCCGCGTCTGGTCGGTGATTTTGTCTGGGCGGGCATGGATTATCTGGGCGAGGTCATGGTCGGCTCGTGGGAGTATGAGGACTATGCCAAAAACTTTGACGGCGGCCTTGGCTGGGTTTCGGCAGGATCGGGCCGCATTGATCTGACCGGTAAGCCGCTGGGCGAAGCCCTATATACCCGCGTGGCGCTCGAAAAGGACAACGGACCGTACATTGCCGTCTGTCCGGTCAACCATACTGGTGACCGGCACAGCCCCAGCGCATGGAAGATGACCAACGCCATGCCAAGCTGGAGTTGGACAGGCTGCGAGGGCCAAGAGGCTTGTTCATCACGAAGGAAGGCGAGCGGCGGAGAAATACTGCATACAGTGGGAAACTCGGGCATTTGGCACTATGCCTAAATGAACCGCTGCAAAGTTGTGAAACCTCCCGATAGAGGCACGCATGGGAAAGGACGAATGTGCGAAATATCCAGCTGAATGGTACTATACTCCATAAAAGCATCTTGCATCTTGAGGGACTTCTTGCTATACTCAGTATAAAACGCAACGATTACTTAAATATTGGTTGCGCATGTTGCGCAGCCAAAGGAGGATCTGCCATGCAGGGGCGCAAATTACTTCACGGTGGGGACTATAACCCGGAGCAGTGGCTCGACAGGCCGGATATTCTGGAACAGGATATTGAATTGATGAAAAAAGCCCGTGTCAATACCGTGACGCTGGGGGTGTTTTCATGGTCGGTGCTGGAGCCGGAGGAGGGCGTGTTCAGACTGGACTGGCTGGCGGACATCATCCATAACCTTTACGCCAACGGGATCCGCACGATTCTGGCTACACCCAGCGCTGCACGCCCCGCATGGCTGGCACACAAGTACCCGGAGGTGCGCCGTGTGCGGGCTGACCGCGTGCGGGAGCTGTACAACCGGCGTCAGAATTACTGCTATACATCGTCGATTTATCGTGAGAAGGTGCGCACCATCGACCAAAAGCTGGCGCAGCGATTTGGGGATGATCCGGCAGTCATCCTTTGGCACATCTCCAACGAGATGGGTGGGGACTGCCACTGCGCATTGTGTCAGGCGGAGTTCCGCCGCTGGCTGCAGGCACGGTACGGGACGCTGGAGGCACTGAACAAGGCATGGAACGCCCGCTTCTGGAGCCATGACTACACCGATTGGGAGCAAATCGAAAGCCCTGCCCCGCAGGGTGAAAACGCCGTACAGGCGCTTGCGCTTGACTGGAAGCGTTTTGTCAGCGACCGACATATCGATTTTTTGAAATTTGAGAGGGATACTGTCAAAGAAATTGCCCCCAATGCCAAATTTACCGTCAATATGATGTATCGGTTTGACGGCATCGACTATTTCAAGATGGCAAAGGAGATTGATGTCGCCAGCTGGGACAACTACCCGACCTGGCATAAGCCCAGTGAGACGGTAGAGGAAACGGCGCTGGACACCGCCATGATGCACGACCTGTTCTATTCAATGAAGGACAAGCCTTTCCTGCTGATGGAGTCCAGCCCCAGCTTTACCAACTGGCAGCCTGTTTCCAAGCAGAAAAAGCCCGGCATTGCAGAGCTTGCCGCGCTGCAGACGGTGGCGCACGGCGCAGACAGTGTGCTTTATTTCCAGTGGCGCGCCAGCCGCGGCGCGGAGGAAAAGCTCCATGGCGCTGTAATCGGCCACGATGGGCGGGAGGATGCCCGTTCTTTTACGGAGACTGCGCAGGTAGGGCAAGAGCTGGAGACTTTGGCTGAAATTACAGCGGTAAAACGCGAAAAACAGGCTGCGATAGTCCATGATTGGCAGAATAAATGGGCGCTGGAAGGCTCCTGTGGGCCGCGCAATGCCGGTATGGGCTATTGGGATGAGCTGAAGCGGCACTATAATGCCCTTGCACGGGAGGGCATTGCTGTGGAGTTTGTTGACCAGAACGCCGACCTGACAGGCTATGGCTTGGTTGTGGTGCCGATGCTCTACCTGCTGACCGATGCTTTTGCGAAAAAACTTTGCGCATTTGCGCAAAACGGCGGCACAGTCATCGTCACCTACTGGTCGGGCGTGGTCGATGAAAGTGATCTCTGCCGCTTGGGGGACACGCCCTATGGACTGACTGAACTGCTGGGGCTGCGCCGCACCGAAATTGACGGCATGTATGACGGGGAAACCCGCAGCTGCATGCCGGCAGCTGGCTGCACACTGCCTGCGGCACAGGCATCCACCCTGTGTGAGGTGGCGGCCCTTGACGAGAAAGATCCGGCAGAGCCGCTCAGCCTGTATGGCGAGGACTATTTTGCCGGGCATCCGGCTGCGTCGGTCCACCGATACGGTAAGGGCCGCGCTTACTATCTCGCCAGCCGCTTTGACGAAACTTTTTATCGGGCGTTTTATCACGATGCTGCAAAGGAAATCGGCTTGAGTCCGGCTTGGCCGGAGGCTCTGCCGGAAGGAGTCTTGGCGGTGCGGCGCGGCAGCTTTGTGTTTGTGCAGAACTGCACGGAACAGCCTGCCACGGTGGGAAACACTGTGCTTGACCGCTACCGGACTGCAGTTTGGAAGGACATGGACCGTATTTTTTGACAAAATCGGCCTGTTTTAGCGTTCTGCTAAAAAGCAGAACGCTTTTTGTTGCTTTCGGACATTGACAACGAAAGAATATCCCGTTATGCTGATATGAGATTTGTTGCGCAATGCAATGCAAAGGAGAAGGTTCCCCCAATGGCCGCAAAAGAAAACGAAAAAATGACTATCGAGCAGGTGGCGGAGGCGCTGGGCGTTTCCAAAACAACGGTGTCCCGCGCACTTTCCGGAAAAGGGCGCATCAGCGAGAAAACCCGCGCCAAGGTGTTCGCCTATATGGGGCATGCCCGCACAGAGCCTGTGTCTGCGCAAAAAGACCCAAAGGTGCGCACTAACAACATTGCCATGGTTGTGCCGCAGCGCTTTATTACACTGGATCTGCCGTTTTTGCGCAAATGTATGGGCGGCATCTGTACCATGGCTGATCAGCGCGGCTACGACATGCTGCTGTGCTACGCCTCCAGCACAGAATATACCCAGCTGCAGCGTCAGCTGGCGAGCCATAAGGTGGACGGTGTTATTCTGACCTACGCCATGGCAGACGACCCCTGCGTTGACCTGCTGCGGCAGTATGATGTGCCGTTTGTGCTGATTGGCCGCAGTGAGGATAAGACGATACCGCAGGCGGATAATGATCAGGTTACCGCCGCCTGCGAGATGACCCGTATTCTGCTGCAGATGGGTGCCAAGCGGATCGCGCTGCTGGTCGGCAGCACGATCTACGCCGTCAACACCGACCGCACGCGCGGATACCTGCGCGGCTTTGCAGAATCCTGCGTGCCGGTGGACCAGCGCCTTGTTCATTCCGGCATTGAATCAACAGGGCAGACCATTGATGCACTGGAGGCAGCGCTTGAGCAAAAGGCGGACTGCCTGCTCTGCGGTGACGATGAGATTGCCTATGAGGTCATGCGAGAGTTGCGCAACCGGCATATTCTGGTGCCGCACGATCTGCGCGTTGCCAGCCTGTATGACAGCTCGATGCTGGCCAGCATCACGCCCTCGGTGTCTGCGGTGCAGTACGATGCCGAGCAGCTGGGGCGCACAGCCTGCCGTATGCTGCTTGACCGCCTGCTTGGCAAGGAAATGGTGCAGCGCCAAATTGAGGGGTATCAGGTTATTTTGCGTGAGTCCACCAAATGGAATAGCCGTACCCACGATGGACGATAGCCTGCGCCCCTCTATGGCATACCCACAGATTGTGCAGCAGGGGAGGTATGCTGCCCTGCAAGCTTCCTGAAAATATAACTTGATGTATAGCGTACCCAGCCCCTGGTTTTACGCCAAAACCGGGGGCTTTTTTGGGCAAATGTATGCTTGTTGCGCAAAAGTTGCGCGCGAAGTGGGCGTTGCCCTAGGTTTTTCCGTCAGAATTTCCAGTTTTCGGGCCGCAATACCGTGAATATCACCCATTGACGCAGGCTGAAAAAAAGTGTATTCTTATGCTTGTAAGGAACAAGTTGTTCAAATGTGCGCAACATAAATGCGCAACATTTGGCGACATATAGCTTCCAAAATCGGAAATGAAGGAGAACTCGATCATGAAAAAATGGATTTCCCGTCATAACGCTCTCGCTGCGGTGAGCACCGTGACTGCGGCCGCTATGCTGACCGCCTGCGGTGGTGCTGCATCTTCCTCTGCTGCGTCCTCTGCCGCATCTCAGGCCGATTCTGCCGCATCCTCCGGTGAGGCTTCTTCCGCCGCGGAAAGCTGGGGCGATGTGAAGCTGACCATGTGGGGTGCTGAGGAAGACCAGACCATGCTGCGTGAGATGGCCGATGCTTTCATCGCGGAGAATGCCGACAAGGGCAACATTACGATCGAGATCGGTGTCCAGTCCGAGTCCAGTGCCAAGGATACCGTTCTGGCTGACCCCGAGGCAGCTGCCGATGTTTTCGCCTTTGCGGATGACCAGCTTAATGAGCTGGTGGCAGCCGGTGCCCTGCAGGAGATCCTGCTGAACCCCGAGGATGTCAAGAGCCGCAACCTGACTGGCTCCGTTGAGGCCGCGACCATGGACGGCAAGCTTTACGCCTACCCCATGACCGCCGACAACGGCTACTTCCTCTACTACGACAAGAGCGTCCTGAGTGAGGACGATGTCAAGAGCATGGACACCCTGCTGGCCAAGGCTGATGCCTCCGGCAAGAAGTTTATGATGAGCCTGAACGATGCATGGTACGTTTACAGCTTCTACGCCGGTGCCGGTCTGAAAGCTACCCTCGCCGATGACGGCGTCAACACTGTCTGCAACTGGAACGAGGCCCCCGGTGCCGATGTCACGCAGGCAATTCTGGATATGAGCGCCCAGTCCGCCTTCAAGTCCGGCGCGGATGCAGACATCGTTTCCGGCATCAAGGACGGCAGCTGCTGCGCCGCCATCTCCGGCACATGGAACGCCAAAACCGCGCAGGATACCTGGGGCGATAACTACGCCGCCACCAAGCTGCCCACCTACACCCTGAACGGTGAGCAGGTCCAGATGGCTTCCTTCTCCGGCTTCAAACTGATCGGTGTCAACCCCCACAGCTCTAACGTTGGTGCTGCCATGCTGCTGGCTGATTACGTTACCAACGAAGAGAACGAGACCCTCCGCTTCCAGCAGCGTGCACAGGGCCCCTCCAACACCAATGCTCTGGCAGCCGCTTCTTCTCCGGCTCTGACCGCTGTTGTTGCTCAGTCTGAGTACGCTAACCTGCAGCGCGTCGGCGGCAACTACTGGGCTTCTGCTGAAACCCTCGGCCAGATCTGTGTCAACGGCAACCCCGATGGCAAGGATCCCCAGACCCTGATTGAAGATGCTGTTGCCGGCATCACCGCACCGGTTACCCAGTAATTGTTAAAACGAAAAAAGCTGCATTGATACACTAAAACAACGGCCCACAAACGGTCCGGAACGGTTGCCGGGCGTGTGTGGGCCGCTTGGCGTAACCGCGTTGGAAAGGAGAGATTCCTGTGGCAAAATCCGCTGCTGCGGCCCTGCACACGGAACCAAAGGAACCCAATTTTTTGCAGAAATTTGGTCATGACTTTGTGCACGGCGATATCTTTACCAAACTATCCTTCTTTGTATGGGGTCTGGGCTACATTGGCCACGGCCAGCTGATGAAGGCGCTTCTGGTCACATTTGTACAGGGCTTTGCGCTGTATTTCCTGGCATTCTTTGGCGTACCCAATCTGGCAAAGTTCGGCACCCTTGGCACCGTAAAAATGGAGATGGTGTTCGATGTTGCCACGATGAAAAACGTTGTAAACGATTACGATAATTCGTTTGAGATCCTGCTGATGAGCATGATCTCCTTTATCGTGATCGCGGCACTGATCGCGGCGGCCATGATGGTGGTATCTTCCAACTATCAGCTGCAGAAGATCCGTGAAGCTGGCAAAAAGACCAACAACTTTGTGCAGGACATCAACGTTTACCTGAACGAAAAGTTCTATGTGACCCTGCTCACCCTGCCGGTTCTGGGCGTTGTGGTGTTCACCATTGTGCCGCTGTTCATCCTGATCGCCGTTGCGTTCACCAACTATGACCAGCAGCACATGCCGCCCAATGAACTGTTTACCTGGGTTGGGCTGAACAACTTCTTTACCCTGTTTGGCGGCGGCGGAATGACCTCCACGTTTGGTTACTCCTTTGCCAAGGTTTTAACCTGGACGTTGGTTTGGGCATTCTTTGCCACCTTTACCAACTTCTTTGGCGGCATTTTGATGGCAATGTTCATCAACGACAAAAAGACCAAGTTCCCCAAGTTCTGGCGTACCCTGTTTATGGTGACCATTGCGGTGCCGCAGTTCGTCACCCTGCTGCTGGTGCGCAACTTCTTCTCCAACAACGGTATTTTCAATACCATGATGGCCAATGCAGGCGTTACCGACTTCCTGCATAAC
>ONZX01001137.1_pt1 | contig 14231 bp, 10 predicted proteins | sample 1671831 | NCBI WGS metagenome assembly ONZX01 (sample SAMN06348197, study PRJEB24527) | human gut metagenome | reverse complement strand
CGCGATTGCGCGCCGGTGGCCTTCATGAGGTTCGGCAGAAAGCCGGCTCAGGCGGCGGCGACCATTTCCTCCGGCTCTTCGACCAAGAGTTCGCCGTGCTGGCCTGCTGCATGGTCCTGCAAATCGGCATCGGCGGGTCCGTCGACCTCCTCGCCCCGCAGCGGCTCGACCGGCGCGGTGTCGAGGAAACGCATCGCATCGGGCACCCATTTGAGCGCAGCCTCCTTGACCTCGGCTTCCACCATGGCCTCGCCAGCAAACAGCTTCTCGCAGCTCGACGAGATGTCCGGCTTCTTGGCTGCCGCATAGCGGCCAGAGACGGCGGGACCGCCGACATCGTGGAGGAGACTGAGCAACGCTGCCTTGGGAACCCGATCGAAGAAATTCACCGAAGTGGGGCGCCACCACGCCGCAACATCGATGTCCATTATCGTCGCGAGGCGGTTCTGCAGCGCATTTTGCGCAACCGCACCATAGCCATCCTTCGCCTCGAGCGATGCCGCGACGATGTAGGCGAGCCACCCGGCCTTGGAATCATCGTCGAGATCGCGGAATGCCTCGAACCGAGCGACCGGATCTGCCGGTTCGGTCCAGCCCGCATCCAGCGCTTCATGCGCCTGCGCGAGATAGGTGCGGGCGCTGGTTACAGGCTGCTCGCCAACGACCGGATCTTGTGGCGAGGATGCGCGGATCGTCGAGCCATGCTTGGCAAGACACTGTTTCCGGCCATCGATCATGACGAAGATGGCGTAATCGAGCGCCAGCGCCGGGTGCTGAATGAGGTTCGCAGCGAGAACATCGCGGCGCTGCATCGCAAGCTCCTCAAAGAGCCTCATGCTGAGCGCCTTCCCCCCCGGCGCGACCGTATCGGGCCGCGGGGCAGCGGCCTCGCCGCCACCGGAGCCGCCGATGCCGGACGTGTCGTTTCCGTCCGGTTCTTCCCTGGGCGCCGCGTCATCGAGCACGCCGCCGTTCGCATCGAGACGTAGCGGCCGTTCGCTATAATAAGCGGTATCCAGAAGCATCTCACCGCGCGCTGTCAGCGTGAGAAATGCCCCTACCAGCGGTCGCAGGGCATCCGGGAGGACGCTGGGTCGATCATGGAGCGCGCGGCGCTCTTCGTCGAGACCGTCATACTCGGCGTCGAGAAGACTGAACGCGTCCTCGGTCGTTTCCTCATCGTCCATTGCCGCCTGGATCGCCTCGAGACGCGCGTCGATCTCGTCGACACGCGCGCGCTCCTCATCCGAGAATGGCAGTTGCGGAAGCATGACCCGGTAGAGACCGGCGGCGGCGTTGTAGGTGTGAGCCGTCGCGATCGGTCGGATCCAGGCAAGGCCGGTCTCCTCGCCGATCCGCTTGGCTTCGGCTTCCATCTGCTCACCGCCGAGGCGTTGGGCGATTTCGGGATTCACCCAGCGGTCGCCCCCTTCGCTGAAGAGATCGCGATCGACGGCTCCGCCAGCGGCCACATAGGCTGCCTCGCCGACCAGCTGCGCGATCGGATCGTTCGCCTTCATGGTCTCGTTGGCGATCGCCCGGCGGATGGCATCGGCGTTGATGTAGCTGTGCTGGCTATAACTGTTGTAGATGAGAAGCTGCTTTTCCCGGTTTTCCGTCGACGCATAGGCCTTTGCGAGATCGAGCGTCAGTTCACCCGCTGCCAGGGCATCGAAGATCGGATCAGCGAGATTGGCGAGCCGCAGCCGCTGCTCGATGAAGCGTCGCGTCTGGCCGAACCGCTTGGCAACCGCATCCACATCGCCGTCGACCCCCAGGAAGTGCTGGAAGGCACGGCATTCTTCAGCCGGCGTGAGCTTGAGCTGGTGGAAATTTGCCGCCAGCGACGTTTCCGAGAGCGCCGCGTCGCTGTCCTTGAGAACCAGGACCGGCACGTCGAATACTTCAGGGTCGATCGTCCCGCGCTCGGCAAGTAGCAGGAGGCCGCGCAGTCGGCGTCCGCCGTCGAATACCTCGAACGTTCCGCGCGGGCGGGCGGGCGTGACCAGCAGGTTCTGAAGCACGCCGCGCGCCTCGATATCGGCGGCCATAGGCTCGATCGCGAGCTCCTTTTCCGGAGCTGTGCGCACATTGATGGGCGAGAGGCGAAGCTTCGCCAGTTTCACGGTCTGAATCACGAGAGGAACTCCTTCTGACATCCGGACCAACCCGGACATCATCCTCGATCCCCCTTCCCTCTTGCCCTGGTCCGCTTGCAATCAGCCACAGGGGCGGCATGCAGTTCCCAGGGCCGCCGCACGGCGGTGTCGCGAAGCGCCGGTCCCAAAAGGTCTTTCGCAGCCGATAGGCCGAACAGATGGAAACAGGCCCGTGAGTTACGGGCCAAGCGTGCCGCCGCGAGGCAACCTGATGGTCTCTTTAGCCTGTGTCTGGAAAACCGACACCTCAGTCCTATTTGGAGTTGAAGAGCATGAGGGGATATTTGTGTTTGAGAATGTGGCGAAAAACCAACATTATGTCTGGAAACACTATCTGCTTGCGTGGGCCGTCGGCGATCGGGTGACGTGTCGCCGGCAGCGTGATCGCTCGACCATCACCACCAATCCCAAGAATATCGCCAGCTCGCGCTATTTCTATGAACTGGCGGAATTCTCAGACCTCGAACTGCAATATCTTGATAACGTCGCCAAGCGCTCCCGAACCGAACTTGGTCGTAAGGTCAACGGCAACTTCGTGGACATGTTCACCGTGACCACAAAGTTAAGGCGCTTGGTCGCCTCACTGCCGCCACGCGACGATGAGACACGCGCACAAACGGAAGAGCTGCTGCGGAACGCCGAACGCGGCCTCGGCGAATCTTGGCATGTCCTTATCGAACACAAGGGTACGCCCTATCTCGATCGCCTTCGCACCGGCGATGCATCCTTCTGGACGGACGCAGACGAGGCAATCGACTTCTGCTTTTTCCTGGGAGCCCAGTTCACCCGGACAGCGCGTATGAGCAAGGCCGTAAGAACCGTCGAGCTACCGCTGGGACTGGATCTTGCGCGCCTGTGGCCGCTCGAAAGCCACATGTGGGGCACCGAAATCGGAGCCGGCTTCATGCAGAACCGCGCAACCACGCAGGCGACGATCCTGACGAACGAGACAAGTGTTCCCTTTATCACCGGCGATCAGCCAATCATCAATCTGCGGCCTCAGGCAGACCCGAAGTCGGTGTTTTATTATCCCATCACGCCCAAGATCGCGCTCCGGTTGACGATAGCGGAACCTGGCTGCAGCGTGTCGACCGAAACGGTCTCTCAATTTGAAGCCGAACGTCTCAACCACCAGATGTTCGAATGGTCCGACGATCAAATCTATGGGGTCGATGGAGACTATCTCGAAGCAATGACAAACCTTCCCAAGACGGAAAGGTTTTACGCTGATTGTTAGGCCAATGCGAAGATATGGCTCGGCTCGCAAGCCAATCTTGTTAATGACCGCCTGAAGATTTTGCAGACCGATACTAAAAACATTTGAATAACATCTACTTGCCGATTTCGTTACGCCAGCAACCGCGCTAGAAGCTTTTTGGACAACTTCGAAGCGTGAGGGTGCTGGTGAGCGACCGTGATGACGAAGCGTATTTGGCGGCCGTCGAAGCCATGCTGTCCGCAGAGGGCATGGCTGAGGCGGCCGAACTGCTGCGTGAGGCCGAAACTGAGGTCGTCGAAACCGGCTATGATAACTGGAACGGCGGCACCCGCCTCTACACCGTCTATCTGGCGATCGATCCTGCCGAATATGGGCGGCTTGGCGCCAAGCGCGATACGTTGCAGGAGCAGATCTCTGCTCGGGTAAGGGCTGTTTTCGAGCAGGACGACAACACGGGCTTCAGCGCCGCAATCCGGCCCAGGATACGGGCGCGTCCGGACTGGCGCTCGGCCCCGGCAACGCTTTCCCGCCGCACCCGGCGCAACATTATCGACGGCATCAAGGTGGACAGGATCGCCTGGATGGGGGCCATTAGCGACGTGGAGTTCCTCGAGCGCCTCTGGGATCTCAAGGCCATGCCTTCGACAGACGACCGATTCGAGAACGCGGCCGGCGATATCTGGCAGCATCGTTACAACAACGACGATTGGGATGACGACTGGATCTTCGGGGACGAGCGCTTCAACCTCATTGACGGCTCCGCCGATCGGTTTCTCGCCTTTCTGGCCGAGATGGTCCATCCAGTCGTGCGCCCCGATCGCAATCAGGCGCTGGAAATCGTGCGCAACTTCAATGACCAGTTGCGACCAGAAGGCTGGACGCTCGAGGAGATCGAAAAGATCGCCGGGCGGCCTCGGTTCGTGGCCAAGGCGGTTTCAGATATGGGCGGGCGTGCGGTCATGCGGGCCAAGACCGTCGCCGACGCGCTCGATGCTGCATGGATGCAGAAGGAAATCGAGCGGGTCGAAAACGCGATCGATCGCGACCCGGCGCTTGCGATCGGCACAGCCAAGGAACTGGTAGAGAGTTGCTGCAAGTCGGTGCTGACGAAACGCGGCGTGGAATATTCGAGCGGGGCCGACCTCCCTGCCCTGACCAAGCTCGTGGCGAAGGAGCTTGGCCTCGTTCCGGAAGACATTACCGATGCGAAGAAGGGTGCTGACACGATCAAGCTGATCCTGCGTAACCTGGCCGCACTGACGCAGTATCTGGCCGAGCTTCGCGGCCTTTATGGTTCAGGCCACGGGCGTGACGGCCGACATCGAGGTCTCCAGCCTCGACATGCACGCCTCGCCGTTGGGGCAGCCGTCTCTTTCATCGATTTCGTGACCGAGACGTTCCGTGAACGCCAGTTGCGCGACGATGCAACGAGTGTGGCTCCCAAACCAGCGACGATGGCCAAATCCTGATCGACCCCCAGTCAACTCGCGGAGGCCATCGTTGCCCACATTTGACCATCAATTCACCGCCGCCAACGGCACTGTTACGACCAACTCGGTCAGCCTGACGGTCCAGGAGATCGAGGACGCCGGCGTTCTGGAAATCCTGCAATCGCCAGGCGCAACGCTGGGCCATTGGCAATTTCTCGGAGCGCTGCTGGATCCATCGGTCGGTTCCTTCAGCTTCCTTCAGCCACTCGGTCATGCCCGTGAGGTGAAGACAGCGATATCGGGGCTTTTTGGACGGTTCGTGGCGCGCGCATATGCCACCCGGCATCTCGGCCTCACCCATTTTGCGCATGTCAGGAAGCCGCCAATGGCGCTTGGAGGCGTCATGCAAGGACAACTTCGACGCGTTCCCAACCGGCGCGGCGACATGCCTGATTGGGTCGCCTGGGGCGCAAGCACGGGCATGGCAATTGTCGAGGCAAAAGGCTGTCACGACGGAAAAGGGCCGCAAGCGGCCTTAGACCGGGCCTATACCCAGGCGAACCGCGCGGAGATCAGAATTGGGCGGCGCCGTGCCCCATTCAAACGCTACGCGATTGCAACGCGCTGGGGATTTTCCAGTCCCACGGTGTCGGCGCCTATGCTGTGGGTGCGCGATCCGGACGAAGAAGCGGAAATCAGCGACGCTGAACGCGAGAGCCTGGAGGTAGCCATGGCGCGCTGGCACATCGCATCGCTGCTGACTTCGCTCGGACATGCAGAGCTTGCGAAACCTCTTGTCGAGCTGACGAGGCATCGCTTCAAAAACAAGGTCGCGCACGCGCAAGCCCAGGCCCGCGCCGTTCTGAGCGAACTCACCCCGATGATGGTCGACGGCGACGCTGCGCCGGAGCAACCGGTTATCGGCGGCTATGTAGGTCGCGCGGGCCTTTTGAGTAGCGGCCCGATCGACGAGAGCGAGATTGCGGTCCTGCGCAAACTTTCGCTCCGCCCAACGTTCGTGGGCGTAGAGCTCGACGCGATCAAACGGGCGATTGAAGGTATTACCCCTCGAGGAGCGACGGACGGGAAGACCGAGACGCTTCGAGATGGTGAAGATGGTGCCGGAAGCTGGGTGATCAGGCTCGATGCGGATGAGCGTCGTGTCGCGCCGCTCGCCCGGAGGACGTGACATGGCTCTGCCGCATTTCGATCTCCCCGAGCGAGATATCCCGCTGCAGCTGATCTGGCCGGTAGCCGGAAATCCGGTGGCGATGTTGAGCTTCGAGACCCCGCAGCAGTGGCGTGCGTTCGTCGCGGAGATGGCGCTCGATCCAGCCATACCGGATCCCACACGTCTCAAATTCGAGCGCGCGCTCAAGCTCTTCTTGTTGGGTTGGCTGGACGCCGACCTCATGAAGGGAGCCGAGCTGATAGCCCTCACTGCGCTCGAGCTGGCGTTGAAAGACCAATATGGCCGAGCCGTTCCGCCGATTTCGGCCAGGAAGGTCAAACCGGGATCGGCCGATCCAATGATGGCCAATTCTCCACGCCATTCCTTCAAGGCATTGCTGCGCCACATGGTCGAGAAAGACGGGCTGACAGACGACCTTATCCCAATGATCGTGCGGTGCGGTGGCAAAGCAACTGGTCAGTTGATCGGCGAGGTGCATCCCACCCTAGACGAGCGACGCAATGCCATGGCCCATGGCGATCCCTTCGACGGCATGCCGACGAGCGGCCTTGTCGAGCTGGTGCGCGATCTCATCACTTACGCATATCGCGGGCATCTTGCAGATAAGGCGTTGGCGTCCGGCGAGCCCCCTTCAGTCCACCCCGCCTGCAACAAGCCATTCGTAAGCATCCGTGGAGTTTGGAAACACTCTGGTGTCCCCAAAGCTTGCCGCCCGCTTCTGCTGCATGCCCTGCAAGCTGGTAGCGACGACATAGGCCCGTTTGTCATTGGTTCGGAACAGCTCGCGATGAGCAGCAGCGAACCGGTCCGCGAGCGCTTGCGTCATCACGCTTGAGGTGGTGAGGTCTACGAGAATTCGAAGCGGGCGGGCCGGATGCCGGACCTGTCTTATGAAGCGACCGTAATCGAGAAGGAAGGCCTCCGCGTTTTCGATAGACCAGAAGCCCACCACGGTGCAGACGATCACTCCATCGGCTGTGTAATGAAGCTTATAAAGACATTCACCATTCGGACGGGCAACGACCACATCGCAAACGTCGGTTGCTTCGTCTGCACTCATGCTTCAGTCCTCGCGGTTTTATTGCCATCGATCAACGTAGCACAAAAAGAAGTAGTTTAAGAGATCGACATTAGGCGAAGGCACGGGACAGCGGTCGATACACGCATCCCGTACCCGGCCCTCCGGTCCTAGCGTTGCCCTGTCGAAGGGTCGGCGCTTCCATCGCGCTGCAAGAGCGTGCCAATGATCTGCGCGGCGCGCTCGACGGGGATAAAGACGCGGGTGCGGTACTGGATGATTTCGGTGAAGCATCCGAGCGATTTTACCCAGGCCAGCTGCTCATGCGGCACGCCGCCGAGCTCGACGCGCGACTTGCCGTTGACGAGCGCACGCTTGATGGTTGCCGGGAAAGGATAAGCAATGTCGACGCTGCCACCCGACAGGACAGACCTGGCGATATCGGAGGGTGGAAGCGCGCCAGCCTGGTCGATGCCGAGCTTGTTGAAAAGGGCAACGACGTGGGAGTCGAAAACGAGCCTGCCAAGCCAGGTTCCGCCCTCGCCATCGACGATCCGGTTGACGACGAGATGATCGGCAGGAAGTGCGGACCAGATCGGCAGCAGAAGACCGGTCGCCAGGCGAATTGTCTCGGTGTCGACCGTCGCTGAAGCTTCCGCGACCGCTTCAACCCAAAGCACGCTGAACGTCTCTTCATCAACCGTCTCCCAGGCGCTTTCGAAAAGATCAGCTTCGCGCAGATATTCTTTGCGCGTTGGCCGATGCAATTCGATCCGCGATATGGGTATGCCGTCATCACCCATGCCGGAGCGTGCGCGGGTTCTGAGCGCCACCTTCGATGACCGGCTGTTGCGTAGAAAGGCCGCCGTGGGATCGTCAGCAGCAAGGCGCAGGATGCGTTCGAGCGAAACCGGATGCCGTCGACGTTCGATTTCGAGGGTGAGCAGGTGCGATGTGGCGCCGCTCAAGGGGTCCGTCCGAAGAACGCGATCCTCGAGAACCGTCGCTTTGTCGACGAGGATGGTCTCGACCCCAACGTCGAGCGTCCCTGCCTCGCGGGCGGCAGCAATCCGGGTTTCCACGAGGGCCAAAAACTCATCGAAAATGCGGTTTTGGAGATCGATCGGCAGCGCGAGGAGCCGGTTCAACCATCGCTGGATTGGCGGCATATCATCCTTGAGCACACCATCGGAATTGCAAAGCTCCAGGCCGGTTCTGCTTTGAAAGTCGTCAAGCGTGGTACTGGTGAGTTTCCCGGCGTGCAGAAGATCGAACCAGGTAAGAAGGGCGGCGCAGGCATATTCGCTCTCGAGATTGTCGGAGGGGTCGAAGAGGTTCTGCCCACCGGTCTGGCGCTGACCCCGTGTAAGCGCCCCCAGCGTGTCAAGGCGCCGCGCAATTGTGCTCGTGAAGCGCAGTTCCCCGCGGCAGTCTGTCGTGACAGGGCGAAACAATGGCGGGCAGGCCTGATGGGTGCGGTGCGTGCGGCCCAGCCCCTGGATCGCCCGGTCCGCGCGCCAGCCTGGTTCGAGAAGCATGTGAACGCGTTGTTGCTGATTTTGGGCGTCGAGAGAGGCATGATATGAGCGCCCTGTCCCGCCTGCATCCGAGAAAATGAGGATGCGCTTGCGTCCCTCCATGAACGCGGATGCCTCTGCCTGGCTCGTGCGTACCGAGCGGGATTCCAGCTTCTGCCGCCCGCCAGCGATCGGCACGAGGCGCTTGGTGCGCCCTGTGACTTCTGCCACGGCATCTGTGCCGAAATGCTCGATGAGCGCGTCGAGCGCCGACATGATCGCCGGCATGGCGCAGAGCTTCTCGATCAGCTGGTCGCGCGCTGCTTCGGCTTCGGGATTGTAGATGGGCTGTCCGTCGTCGCCGACCATCGGAAGCGAGCGCGCCGTGCCCGTATCGTCCGTAAAGACGCGCATCTGCCGCGTCGGAAATGCGCGCTCGAGATAGTCTATCACATATTCCCTGGGCGACAGGTCCACTTCGAGGTCAGCGCGCTCATCCGGGCTAAGGTCGCCGAGCCGGCGATCGAGAATGGATTCGGCGGTCGTGACCAGCTGCAGGACCACCGAGGCCCCTTCAGCAAGGTGCCTTTCCACCGCTGCGATGACGGTGGGAAGCTTCATGCTGAGCAGAACCTGCCCGAAAAATCTCTGTTTGGTGGATTCAAGCCGTGACCGGGCCGCGGCCTTGGCACCGCTGTTGAGGGTCGCGTTCTCGATGCCGTCGACGACCGCGGTCAACTCCAGTGCCCGCTCCATGTTCTGATGGATGATCGCCCAGGCCTCGGCGTAGAGGCCGTAGATCGCCGTCTGCTCCGGCGTCAGGCTATGACGCAGAATGTCATATTCCACTCCGGCGAAACTGAGGGCTCTTGCGGTGTAAAGCCCGGTTGCCTTCAGGTCGCGGGCAACCAGCTCCATCGCGGCAATCCCTCCCTTTCGGATACCACTGATGAACTGCTCGCGATCGGGAAAGGCCGTCTCAGGTCCCCAAAGCCCCAGTCGCACGGCATAAGCGAGATTGTTGATGTCAGATGCGCCGGTTGCCGATGCGTAGAGTATGCGTGCGCCGGGAAGGTTGTTCTGAAGGAGGACACCGCAGATGCCCTGCTGCGAGCCTTTCTTCGCACCAAGGGCCCCCTCTCCTCCGGCCACGCCGCCCATTTCGTGCGCCTCATCAAAGGCGATGACCCCGTCGAAGGCCTCGCCGGCCCAATCGAGTAGCTGCTGCAATCGGCTGTTCTCGCTGCGTGCTGAACGCAGGGTCGGATATGTCACGAAGATAACGCCCTGATCGAGCCGGACCGGTTCGTCGATCTTCCACGCCGTCAGTGGCTGGATGTCGGCGGCCAGGCCACCGAGTGCCGTCCAGTCCCGTCGGGCATCCTCCAGAAGCGGCTCATTCTTGGTGACCCAGATGTGCCTTCGGCGACCTGCGAGCCAATTGTCGAGTATGCAGGCAGCGATCTGGCGCCCCTTCCCCGCACCAGTGCCATCTCCCAGATAAAAACCCTTGCGGTACGGACGGCCATCATCGGACACCTCCAGCCCGACACCTTCCTTGGCCGGAAGGAAGCATCCCGGCAGCATTTGCGCCCAGGCATCACCTGCATAGATGACGGTCTCCAGCTGAGAGGATGAGAGGAGCCGCTCTGAGACGGTTCGTTCGGGCAGGCGCGGAACGTGCCGCGGGCGCGGGGCCGGTATCGACCCCATAGCCACAGATTCGACCAGAGCGGTGGGATGCTCGCCCGCATTTCCGAAAGCGATGCGGCTTGGCCGGTAGGGAAGATAGACCCCCGCCTGCTCGGCCAGAGGGGCTGGCGCCTCCAGCACCGTATAGGCGATCGGGAGAACGTCGTTTCGCGTTGGTGCGTAGAAGGGTCGAGGTGCCGCTGGCCGGCTGCTACGCGCCGCTCGAAAGAGAGATATGCCTCGACCACCCTTGGCCGGTTTTGCCGCCACCTGTTCCGTCACTGTGCAGCGTGGGGCCGGAACAAGATCGAGCAAATCCTGCACGTCCGAACGCTGTAGTGTCTGTGGGACGCTGCCGCCGGCGACCTTGTCGATCACGAACAACCGGACCGTGATCGAGGTGCCATGGCGCGTGTAGCATCGCTCGAGACGCAGCGATGTGCGGATGGTGACATCCCGCAGCGTTGTCTCGAAAAGGTCCCGCATGCGCGCAGATGGTCCAAACCAGTCCGGCATGATGGCAACAATGCGCCCGCCTGGTAAAAGATGGCGCAACGCTGCCTGAAGATGCCTGACAGCCGCGTAATCGTCCGCGCCCCGCCCCAGCGAACGCGAAAATGGCGGGTTCATCATGATCAGTGTCGGTCGCGGCGCTCCGCCAGGAAGAGACGCGATAGATGCGCCATCGACACCGGTCACGACAGCGTCGGGAAAGGCCCGGACCAACCTGCGGCGGCGGTCGGGATCGATCTCGTTGAGGTGCAGTGCTGAGACCGTCCCCAATTGCGCCGCGAGCAGACCGTTACCGGCACTGGGCTCAAGCACGACATCGGTGGGTTGCGGGGAAGCGAGCCAGGTCGCGAGCGTCGCCAGGTCGACCGGGGTCGAGAATTGTTGCCATTCGACCTGGGTCTCGCTTCTGACCGTGTGCGTCGGCATCCGCGCCGCTAGTGCTATCGCGGACAGCAGACTCTCGCTCGACGGCGGACATTGCTGCCCGCGCAAGTGCGTCACCAGCGCGAGCTCGAGGAGTTCGAAGCTCTCCCGTTGGGTCCAGCGGCCGTCGGCGTCGGTGCCACCGAAGCCAGCGGACATGGCGGCATTTATCTGGGCCCGGGTTATGCTTGTTTGCGCTGAAAAATGCTCAAGAATGCTGCGCACGGCTGCGCCCTCGGCATCTGGCGATGCCGCGGTGAGATGGGTCATGTCGAAGTCTCCGGTTCGGCCGCTCCTTCGGCGACCTTACCCCTTCGACCCCCCTTCCCTTTTTGACGCGCGAACGGTCAGGATCGGGGTATCTGGCGCGAAAACCGGGCGTCGAGCGCGTCAGACGTCCTCATATTCGATCGACAGACTCCCCGCCAAAGTCCGAATGTCGTCATGGCATGGGCTCTCCGGGACGAGGCGGCTCGAGATGTGAGAAAGGGCCCCTGCGGGCAGCCGGTCCTCGAACAGGACCACGGCATAATCCGGTCCGTACTGGTAGGAACTATAGTATATCCCATGAGCGCCTGGGCATTGCGTGTGGATTTTCTCGGCCCACGCCCGTGTCGTGGGATAGGTGCTTCGCGGACCTGCAAGCAGAGCGTTCCCATCCACACCGATCTTTCGCTGGCCGGCAATGGTGAGGCTGACGAGATTGAGCTCAATGTCGATGCGGATCACACTATGGCTGCAATCGCGAAAATCTGCCGGGTAGACGATCTGGAAGGGTGGCAGGCCTGTCGCAGGATCAATCAGCGGCACATCGGGAGAGCGCAGAATCACCTCGCAGACCGCGCAGCCGAAGGTCTGCGCGCCATAGATTGTCGGGATGAGCGCCCCTGTATCGGCTCGGATCGGCGAGAAACGGGCATTCCCCCGATCGGTATTGTTGAACTGGGTCGAACCGAACGCATTGGGATGAATGCGGTGAAGCTCGGTGCCGACGGGCAAAGCGACATAGTCTTCCTTCCCGACCCGCATAGTAGCTGGTTCAGGAATGGTAATGGCAAACGTCATCAGCCGTGCACCACCGGCTCGATCTCCCTTTCGAAGGCCGCGACCACCGCCTCCCCATCAAGTGCCAGCGCCTCGGCAGGGCTCGCGTCAAAGTCGAGATGCGGGCGGGTGAGCCAGTGGAGGAGCCTGAAGTCGCTCCAGCCCTCAGGCTTGCGAGCGATCAGCTGGGCGATCTGCGGGTATAGCCGGCGTCCTTCGACATCGAACTGAAAGAGCGGATACGCAGCACGTCCCTCGATCGAAAAGCGCAGCAGCTCCTTCTTGTCCTCACGGCGCTTCATGGTCGCGGACGGGTTCGTGGCCGACAGCCCGAGCAGTTCGCATGCTTCCGCTTGGTCGACCATCGATGTGCTCGCTAGGATCTTCTCCTGGATCCGCGCCCGATTGAGAGCAGCCTGCAATTTGGGGTCCTGCCCCGTGGCAAGGCTCTCCCGTAGCATCACGCGATAGGCTCCTACGACTTCTTCAATCTCCTGAGAGAAGCTACGACTGAAGACCTCCACGGCTGCATTGCGGAGGGCTTCATTGACTGCCTTCGTCGTGCCATCTCCGTCTCCCCCGGCTTTCGAGGCACGCGAGGTCGCCGCGAGCTGGCGCCGCAGGATCTTTACGTCGGCCTCGATGGGCCGGATGAGGATATCGAGCGCAATCGAGCCGACATTGGCTGCCTCGACGGCAATGTTTCCTGACGCGTAGATCCGGCGCGCGCGCCGCGCACCACCGCGCACCTGCTCGGTTTCATTCGGAACTGACGTAGCGGCTACCATGGCGAATCCTACAATTGCTAGGCTTTTGCGTTTCTATAGCACTTATATCATGAGGCTCGCGCCCATTTCAAGGTATGAGACAGCCAGCGTCTCATCGGCTTTCCTCGATCTCGAGGAGCTGAGCCCAGTCCTTCACACGTTGCGGAGGCGGCTGCCGGCAGATCGAGATCCCTGGCTGACTGTACACCTCGATCGCCCGAGCAGAAGCACGCCGCCCCTCTGCATCGTTGTCCTCGGCGAGGATCAGAGTTCGAATACCCGGCGGTATCGCGAGCTGATGCATCCGACGGGCACCTAGCGCGCTCCATGTCGGAACGCGGTGGAGGCGTTGGAACGCTACTGCGGTTTCAAAGCCCTCGGCGATCGCCAGCTCATGATCAGGCCGCTCCCCGTGCCATGCGCCATTTCCAGGGCGCCCGAGCATGAGTTTTTCCTGGCGCCGGGCGGTTTGTGGATCGAGGAAAATGCGCTGCAAGGCCACCAGGGCATTTCTCTCTCGAACAGCGACGAGCAGAGCAGGCCGATAGACGGTCGAAGGGCGTGGCCCTAACGGGCACCGGGCAAGATAGCGAAGATCGTTCGGTCTGCCGAGGTGGCGCTGCGCTAGATACCGAGCGGGTAGTCCCTGGTCGACAGGCGAAGCCCTCTCCCACAGGCGTTCGACATTCGCGGTCCCTGTTGAAATCAACGCACGCGGGCGATCGAAGCGCTCTCCTGCAGGAATCCTGCGGAGCTCACGCAGGATATCAGAGGGCTCACACCCGGCAAAGCAGGTGACCAGAAGGCCTCGGTGTCCTTGGCGGAGTGAGAGGCTTGGCGTCGTATCGGCGTGAGCAGGACATTGGCACATGGCGACGTAGCCGTGCCATTGGCCGCCCAAGGCTCCAACTATGTCGACAAGGGCCTGGCTGGGACGAAGAGCGGTAATGGGCATCGCAAAGTCTCCTTCACGATGCGCGGCCCCCCTCCCCTTTCTTACTGCCCCTGATCGCCGCCATGCTGTTCATAGACGTCGAGCAGCATCTCCAGGACATCGGCAAAGGTCTGGCGTGGCCTGGCGTCGCGCAGTTCGTAGAGCTTGTTGGCGACGTCCTGGCTGACTTTGATGTTCATGGGATAGAGGCGGTCACTTGGCGGGCGTCCACGACGCCGAAAGCCCGCAGGATCAACAGCCACGACGGCGACCGGTGTTGCCGGGGCGGGCGGCGTTACGGTTGTATCGGATGCCGGCGGGGG
>ONZX01001136.1_pt1 | contig 14238 bp, 14 predicted proteins | sample 1671831 | NCBI WGS metagenome assembly ONZX01 (sample SAMN06348197, study PRJEB24527) | human gut metagenome | reverse complement strand
CGCATCGGCAACATCCTTCTCGTCGGCCTCGAATCAAGCGCATCATACCTGAGGAAAAATGACGGAACTCTTACAAGACGATGCCGACTATCTGAACGGACCGATCAGTTGCGGCGCAGAGCCTGTCGGCAAGTCTTTTGAGCAAGTAATTTCTCCTAAAAATTGCTCGCAGAAATTTTTTTCGAAAATCGTTTGACATTTTTATTCTGTTTGGTAATAATTCGCGTCTCAGAAAATTTGTGCCCAAGTGGCGAAATTGGTAGACGCACTGTGTTCAGGTCGCAGCGCCGAGAGGCATGCTGGTTCGAGTCCAGTCTTGGGCACCAATTCAATTCGGCGTAAGCCGGCAAGCCCCGATTTATCGGGGTTTTTTGTTATCTATGCTCGGCATAAAACGGCATAATCCGATCGAGATGTTGGTTTTTTGTTGGTTGTAATGTTGGTTGTGGCATCCAGCAGTTGGCTGTTCCAACAAAAATAGGAGTGTCGAATAGCGAGCATTGCTAAAACACCGTTAGGTAAGTACCGAGTCCAATGGCGAGAGGACGGCCATCAGCGCCAAAAAAATTTCGCATTCCATGCCGAAGCCAAGAAGTTCGCCGCTGCGCTCGAGCTGTCACCTCAAAAAAGAGGCTCGATGATCAGCGTTAGCGATTGGATAGCAACCTACTGCAATACCGAGGCCGTCAAAAAGAAGGGATCAAGTAGCGAGATTTTCAGGCTCAACCGATTCATGACGCGCCCCTTCGCTTCGCTGAAGCTTTCAGACATCACCGTGAAAGACCTTCAGAAGTACATCGACGAGCGCGTTCTCGAGCCTTCCCGCAAGTATTCGTCAACGGTGTCCCCAGGAACGATTGCCCTCGAAGTCACAACCCTTTCCGCTGTTTTCTCGAAAGCCGTCAAGTCAGGACTCATTGAGGCCAACCTTGCATTAGGCCTTGTGCTCCCCAAACCTCCGGACCACCGCGAGCGAGTCGCGTCGGAAAGAGATATTAAAAAGCTGATGGTTGCCTCTGGTTAGGATGGAGAGTCGGTCCCAGTGACGCTACAACAGCTCGTTATGGTCGCCTTCTTGTTTGCCTGTAAAACAAGAAGGCGTTCCGGTGAAATACTGCGAATCGAGGAAGCGTGGATTCAAGACCGCACGATTCACCTTCCGGCAGCCGCTAGTAAAACCAATAGCAAGCATGACATTGCCTTGAGCTCTGAAGCTCTCCGTCTACTCAATCTTGTGCGGAAGCGTGGCGACAAGCCTCAAATCTTTGGAGCCCTGTCCGACGAAACGCGAGACGCCAATTGGAGGAAAATACGTGACCGTGCCGACTTTGGCCCCGTGACGGACTCAGCAGGTCGTCTGGTTCAGGAAGGCTTGAACTTCCACGACACTCGCGCAACATTCTGCACCTAGGCAGCATCACCGAATCCAAAGACTGGAGCCCCTCGCCTTGATGTCCTTGCTCTTGCCAGACAAACAGGACACAAGGACCTGAAGATGCTGAAGAAGTGCTATCGAGCCTCCGCGGATGCGATTGCAAAACAACTAGACGAATAAAACGAAGCCCGGCAAATGCCAGGCATTTTCTTCATCACTCTCCGTGAATCTTTACCACTGCATCTTTTCGAGCGGCTACTCTTTCAGCCAGTTCTGCTCCTTCTGCAGATAGTCCTGCACCTTCTTCGAGAAGTTTTGTGCATCCTGCGAGTCGCTTTCTGACAGCGCCGCAGGAATCGGTGCCGGCTCGGGACAGCTTGGTGCGATAATCGTCGGCGAGCTTGCGCACCCGGTCAAGGTCACCACGCAAACTGACAGACTCAGCGCGAGCGCGCTCAAGCGCATCCCAGGCGTCCGCGAGCTGTTTTGCTTGGCTCTGCTCTTTTGAGCGGTGCTCACCAGTCTTTTCCTTTAATGCCAAAGCGTGCTGTGTCTGTAGTTCGGCAATGTCAGTTTCGTACAGTGCTGCGGCATACCTGTAGCCGCTCACGAAGAGTGCTGCGGCCGCCAGTGCTGCGCCGAGGTATTTAAGCCAGGTCATTTTCAAAAAGCTTGCGTTCCGCTGCACGACGCCGCTTCAGCCCTTCGCTAACCTTGCCGCCCGGTAAATCCACTTGTCGAACTCCGCTGCGGCCTTGTCGTAGCGCTTGTGGTTGAGATGGAAAAGAAGCGTGCTCTTCTTCAAAGCCGAGGCGCCAATGTTGAATGCCAGGCTCAGCAGAGCGATGTACTGGCCTTCACTTACAGGGACGCTCACCAAACAATTCAGATCGTCAGAGATAGCAGTCAGGTCTTCAGCCAGAAGTTGCTCTGCTTCTGCCGGCGAAATCTCGTCGCCTTCCCTTACGCCATTCACGTGCCCATAACCAATAGTCCACTTTCCAGCCGAGCACTGATAGGCCGTCAGCTCGCGGCCTTCAAACTGTTTTACGAAGTCGCTGGCGATTGCCGGCGAATAACTACCCCATGAGTTCATTGCCCGTCCTCCTTGTCCGCCATCCCCAAACTTGAGCGCAGAGCATGTTTTCCAAAATCGAAGACGCTGGCGCCAAGGTTGCCGGCAAAACCAGCTGCACACGAGCACAGTGCCGCGGGCTGTCGGAGTACGTCATGGCACACCCAGAAGGCTAGGAACCCCACGAAGCACGAGGTAAACATCTCGAACAGAACCCCCCAAACCGAGAAGCGCTTTGTGTATCGCATCTCCTCTCGGTACCGAACGGCTCCGACGCCTAGCGAAGCGACGATTGCAACCACTAGCGACGCCACGCTCCATGTGTTCGGGTCTTTTTCCGGCATGGCCAACCCCTTAGAAGAACAATCGCCCAACACCACAGCCGAGCACGAACACAATCGCTACCATTGCGATCCAGTACGGGCGCACAGCGCGATGCGTCTCCGCATCGAGGCTGGACTTCCACTCGGCCACCTCGGCCGCAATGTCGTCCGTGATCTCATCGACCTTCACGTCGATCTTGTCCAGAAATGTCTTTGCTTCTTCTTTCGTCATTTGAGATGCTCCTTGCAAAACTCTTCAGCGTGATTGTCGGTCTGTGCCTTCAGCTCACGCGCACAAGCATTCTCAGAGGCCGACTTGCTGTCGTGTAGCAATAGACGGTTTCTGGGTTTTGCCTGCTATTTGTTGTTTTTTATACTCGGGTTATCCCCCCCCCCTTGACAAGTTCTTTCACGGTTTTCTTGTCTTTGCCGACTCCTCAGACCATCATCGAACCGTTCCATCGGTAGGCGATCGTGTCTTTGCAAGAGTCCACGACGCTCTTTTTTGACCGGTGGGTTTTTGCAAAAACTCTCTTGCTAACTGGAGAAATTGAAATGAAAAAGACTTTGGCTGCTGTCGCCGTTCTCGGCGCTTTTGCCGGTTCTGCTCTGGCTGCTGACGTTCAGCTGTACGGTATTGTTGATACAGGTGTTGTCTATCAGCATGCCAATTCCTACGATGTGCTTGGCGCAAATGTTGAGTCCGAAGATACTTTCGGCATGAGTTCTGGTGTTGCCGCAGGTTCTCGCTGGGGCTTTAAAGGAACTGAAGATCTCGGCAACGGCGTAACAGTAGGCTTTGTCCTTGAGAATGGATTCTCCAGCGATACCGGGGCTCTGACACAGGGAGGCCGCATTTTCGGCCGTGAAGCTCAGCTGTTCATCCGTTCTGGTTTTGGTGAACTCTCCATGGGCCGTGTAGGCAATCTCAACAGCGGTAACGGCACCTATGGTTTGACCGGAGCTATTTCACCGTTTGGTACTACTTGGGGTGAATATTCTGCGGCGCCCAATAATGTAATGGCTGGCTTTGATCGGTATGACAATACCATCACGTACAAGTCACCGGACTTTGCAGGTTTCAATGTTTACCTGCAGTATTCCATGGACACAGATAGCACAGCTAAAAGCGATGGGACAAACCACGGCGAAGAGAATAAGTCCTCGGTAGATCGCTACTATGCTTTAGGCGTAACATACGCAAACGGTCCTTTGAATTTGGTGGCAGTTGTTGATCAAACGAATTACTCATCCTGGACTAGAAAAGCAGCTCCAGACTGGAAAGGCAATGATGATGTCAACGATGCCTTGACTGTCACACTCGGCGGTAGCTATGACTTTGAAATCACCAAAGTTTATGCCGGCGCTCAGTATTTTGATCAGGTCAACCTTGATAGCATTGACCAATGGTCTAACGAAATGTTCTCTATGGCAGATGAGGGGATCGACCGCTTTGAAATCAAGGGTTTCGGGTTCAATCTTGGTGCAGATATCCCACTTGCTGGTGGTGTTTTCAAGGTAGGCACTGCGTTCATGAAAGGTACACTGGAAACTGTTAATGGCTGGGCGATGACTGAAGGTGGTACGGTTGGAGAAATTGATCTTACTCGCTGGAACACTTCCATCGGCTACCAGTACAACTTAAGCAAGCGTACCTCTCTGTATAGTGTTGCAAGCTATAGCTATAACAAGATTGAAGGTGATAAGCCGATTAACAATATCGAACTTGATTCTGATCCTTCTATCATTGAAGTAGCTGTTGGTCTGATGCACAAATTCTAATCAGGTCTTTCTCTACGGTTCTGATTCAAGGCTAGCCCCGCTTCAGTTTCCACTGGAGCGGGGTTAGTACTTCAAGAACCTGGTTGAGTCATTGCTTGCGGGAATACTGGCCGTTGCTATCGCTAAATCTTTAGCTGAAGTGAACATGACTTATGGTAGGCGATCCATGCTAAGGATGGTAACGTGCTGTTTGAAATTAAAGCTCAATCCACAGCTATCTTTCGTTTGCAGTGGATACGCTCTATCAGAAAAGCGACAATCAAACAAATCCTTCTGCATCACATTTGCCCCCGTCTAAACCCTCCATACCCTCAAGCTGTCGCTATCCTCTAATCTGAATCAAATTGTCTGAAAATAAACTTTTGTTGTCCCCATAAAATGTCATCTGAAATTAAGGTAGTCCGACAGAGGTTTTCCAGTCATGCACATCACACTGCGTCAGCTTGAAATCTTTCTTGGTATCTACGATCAGAAAAGCTTGTCAAAAGCTGCTGCCAAACTCTGTGTGACGACAAGTGCGGCAAGTCAGTCGCTCAAAGAACTCGAGAGAATACTTGGAACAGAACTGTTCGAACGAAAATCCAATGGCTTGTTTCCGACAGATGCTGCCTCTGCTCTCCTCCCTCTGGCCACACTGGTCGTAACTAAAGCCAGCGAAATTGAGGATATTTTCGCAGCCAGAGAAAAAGGGCTGGCAGGGAAGCTGATCATCGGTGCCAACCGCGCCTGCGGCATTTATATCCTCTCCCGAAGGCTCCCGGAATTCAAGCAACGTTATCCGACTGTGGATCCGACTTTGCTGATTGAAGACAATGAAATCGTAGAAGCCGGAGTTCTTGACAACCGTATGGATATTGGCTTTATCAGTCGTCCCCCCGTGGATCCATCGTTAACCTTTTTCCCGTGTTTCCGTGACGATTTCGTATTGATCGCCAGCCCGAAGAGTCCATACATATCGGTCGAAGCGACAACGGAAGATTTCTGTTTAGCCACCTGGATCATGGATCAGGAAGCAACGGTAAGCGATGCAGCCAAACGATGGCTTTTGGCCCAAGGAATTACCGTTTCCAACATCCTTACTATGAATACGATGGGCGCGATCAAACGAGCGGTTCAAACCGGTCTCGGATTGGCTGTGATGCCGTTGCTGTCCGTTTCGGAAGAAATTCGCCGTGGAGATTTGGTTGAGTTGAGAAAAGAGGTTAATCCGGATCATAAAAAAGAAAGCAGCCGCTGCATCTACGCGATCTACAAACAAGAGCATTTGCCTGCATTGCGAGAGCTTTTCTTCAAGGAATGCAACATTTCTCCGCTGTCAACGCTCTAGTACCAAAAAAAGAGGTCCTGTCGAACCAACAGAACCTCAAATGTCTGCCTTTTGGCAACAGCAGATCTCCACTGCCAAGAAACAGACGAGATTAGGAGAAGAATGTTTGCTTATTCTGCTTTGAGTGCATAGGCAGCTGCATGTTCGCCGCTACGGCGACCGAAGACGACGGTATCGGCAATAGCATTACCTCCGAGGCGGTTAAAGCCGTGTACGCCTCCCGTCACTTCTCCTGCCGCATACAACCCCGGAATCGGGCGACTTTGGATGTCCAGCACCTCGCTTTCCGGCGTGATCGCCACCCCACCCATCGTATGGTGAATGCCGGGAGCAACAGCTACTGCATAGAAAGGAGCCTTTTCAATACCAAGCGGCATATCGGGACGACCGAATGCTTCGTCTTTTCCTGCCTTGCGGAACTTGTTGTAGTCGCTGGCCGTCTTTTCGAGAGTTTTCGCATCCATGTCACAAATCTTGGCCAGCTCAGCCAGAGTATCAGCTTTCTTGAGCATACCCAGGTGATCATAGCCTTGCACCATCTTTGCAGACTTATAGAGATTGCTGTCAAAAACCAACCAAGCTCGCTTTTGAGGCTGATGCAAAATTGCGTCGCTTGCTCGGTCACGTGTTGTAAGTTCGTTCACGAAACGCTCACCGTTGATGTTGACCATTACGGCGCCGACTCCGCGAACGGTTTCGCTGATCAAAATACGGCTGTCGAGGCCAACGGTCGGATGAGCCTGAACCCAATCGATATCGGTCATGGAAGCACCGATATTGAGTGCCATGGTGATGCCGTCGCCGGTACTCGTTACATTGTTTGAACTCGTCATGTCCTTGAAGGTCGGACGATAGAAGGCAATCATCTGCTTATTTTGACCATAACCGCCGGTTGCCAAAACCACCGCTTTCGCTGCAATTTTGTAGTAGCCGGAGTGCTTGCCATGCACAATGGCTCCGGCAATTTTGTAGTCTTTGTCGAGCAAGAGCTTGACGGCACGGGAATTCACCCGGGCGCCAACGCCTTCTTTTGTAGCTTGGGCGCGTAACACATCCACAATGTGCGGCCCGACAGACATACCTCCGTGGGGACGGTGCGTTCGATCGACGGCGGCTCCTCCGGAACGTTTGACGTCCGAAAGATCAGCCCCCATGTCTTCCAACCATTTGACGCCGTCGGCGCTACCTTCAGCAAGAATTTGTACAAGCTTCGGATCGTTTTTGCCACGCCCGCCCTTCATGGTGTCTTTGACATACTGATCAACGGTATCCTTAATGCCTTTCTTAGCCTGTTGAGGCGTCCCGACAGCGTTGTAACCGCCGGCAGCGAGCATTGAATTGCCGCCTGCAAAAGAATGTTTCTCAAGCAAAACCACCTTAGCTCCGGCGCGCTTTGCCGCAATTGCCGCATTTAAGCCGGCCGAACCCGCACCGATCACCAGTACGTCAACCGTTTCGCGCGGAGCAGACTTTTCGGCGGCTGCAACAGCCTCGGCATCAATCGTTGCATCCCACTTGGCTGATTCAGGAGCATCGGAAAATGGCATCTTCAAATCAAATGTGTGACAGTCATTGCAGACGAGCTTGGGTTTTGCGTGTGCGGTATGACAAGCCGTGCAATTAATGGGACTTCTGTCGCTTAAGTGACTTGCATGCGGATCAAAGTGTTTTGTTTTGTCAGCTAATTTTTTATAGTCTCCGTGACAGGCCATGCATTTGTTGTTGAGATCAATTTCGTCGTCCGGAACGTTAGCAGCCGTCACAGCGTTCGTGCCGTGGCAAGCAGTGCATCCTCCCATACCGGCATGAAAAGAAGCCAGGTCTTGGGCAGTTGCCAGTCCTGAGACAGTGGAAAATAAGGCACTGAGCACAATTGCCGTAATTGGTTTGATCATCTCTTTCTCCTTAGATTCGCAATGCTTCCGGGTATTGACGTAGTGTCAGTAAGCAGCAAAGCGGTGGTTTATGTTGTCAGGCAAAGAGTGTAGGGGCAGCGATAGCGCGGCTTTTGACTTGAATCAAACGCAAAGACGTCCGTGTTTCGAAGTTTTGTATCACGGTTAAGTTTTTCTAAACCGGCAAAACTCCAGCAGCTCGAAAAGCTCTCTAATCAATTGTCCCGACGTTAATCTGTCAAGAAACCTCAAAAAATTTCTGGATGAGATTTTTTGCGCATTCTTGCCATTTCTTCTCATAGTGCGCTGTTCGATCGCGCCGATTCGGTTCTCGCACTACGCTTCTGACTGCCTTCCAACGATTTTGACGGTCATGTGGTTTTCATCCTCTTGTCTTTGCAAAGCAGCTACGGAACTTGTGCTGTTCTTCTCCTTGACGGGGATTACTGTACCTGTCAGAGCCGAGGCGGCTATTGCGACGAACCAAGCAGCGGAGGCCCAAGGAATCACGACTGCAGACTCGCGCATCCACTATGTCATCGGCATCGGTTCAGCCTTGCTCATCGGCATCATCCTGGGCAACGTGGTCTATTTTTGGCGTCGTGCGGAACGCATCGAAAGAGAACTCGACGAACTCAGGGAGCAGCGCATTGCTCACGCCCGCGAGAAGAACAAAGAAAACGATAACCTATTCGTCTGATCAACCAAAACGATGCCGGCACGTCAAAAAAGCCCGTATGCCAAGATCGACACACGGGCTTTCGAAAGACCCTTTTGTGCGAATTACGCAGCGCTGCGAGCGTTGAGATCCTCAATGAGAGCCGGCAAATCACCGATGCTCTCGATCACATAATCGGCACCGGCGGCATAGAAGCGCTGACGAGCCGATTTGATCTGTTCGGCGCGCTTGGCTTCAGGCAACGCCGCCCAGTTCTGCGCGTCCAGACCGATCATGGAGCTGCCTACACAGACGCCGACGGCAATCACCCCCGCGTTCTTTGCTTCGGCCATGTCGGAGGTCGTATCGCCCACCTTCACAACCTGACGCACGTTTGATAGACCGAGGCCGCGCATATTGGAGAAAATCATGTACGGCCAAGGACGGCCGAAACCGTTGTTGCTGTCGGCCGTTTGAACCATTTCGGGTGCGTAGCCGCCCCTGCGGGCGCCTTCAGTCACCACAGCCATCATTTCCCGGGTAAAGCCAGTGGTCGAACCCACGCGGATCTCGTTTTGACGGAGATACTCCATCGTTTCGAGAACGCCAGGAATCAGATCACAATGTCGATCAAGCACAGCCATCAGAGCCGGTTCAAAGTCGGCATAGATCTTTTCGGCATCGGCGTCGGTTGCCGCGGCACCGTACTTGCCCTGCCAGGCTTGCGCAATACGAGGCATCGCGAGCATCGTCTTGATGTGATCACGTTTCAAAAGCCCCATCGGCGCACGAACTTCCTCGTCCGTCACATCAATGCCGGCGCGTCGAAATGCTTCCTTAAACGCCGAAACAGGACTCGTGCAACCGAAGTCAACCGTCGTACCCGCCCAATCGAAAATCACGCCCTTGATGCGGTTCATTACATAAACTCCTTGGTGTACTGTGCAAACAGTTCAAGAATGCGGTCGGCGTCCGCGTCGTAGATTTCGCCGATGTTGCCGATGCGGAAGGTGTCTCGGTCGGTGAGCTTGCCCGGATAGATCACATAACACTGCTCCTTGAGCCAGTGGTGCATGTGCTTGAAGTCGAGGTTGCGACCTTCCGGATAAAGGAAGGTGGTGATGATCGGCCCCTGGAAGGCTTCGCTGACGAACGGTTCAAAACCTAGAGCACGCATTCCTTCACGCAGCTTGCGGTTTGTAGCTGCATAGCGTTCTCCGCGGACCGTCACTCCGCCCTCTTGCTGCAGTTCCTTGAGTGCCTGAGCAAAAGCGGCCACAACGTGGGTAGGCGACGTAAAGCGCCACTTGCCGTTATCCTTTTCCATCGTCTTCCACTGAGAGTGCAGATCGAGCGAAATCGTGCGGGCGTTGCCTTCGGTAGCCGTAAGCGCTTCGCGGCGGGCAATGATGAAGGAAAAGCCAGGGACACCCTGGATGCACTTGTTCGCAGAAGAGATCAGAAAATCGATGCCGAGCTCGGCCACGTTCACATCCACGGCGCCGAAGGAGCTCATGGCGTCCACGATAAAGCGCAGGTTGTGGTTCTTCACGACTTCCGAGACACTCACCAGATCGTTGATGAGGCCCGAAGTCGTTTCGTTGTGCACAATGCTGATCGTCGTGATCTCGGGATGTGCGGCAATCACCGCCTCCAGACGGGCAGCGTCGACGCATTCGTTCCAAGCGAAGTCTTCACGCACAAAGGCGATGCCGTAGCGCTCCAGAATCTGGCACATGCGTTCCGAATATGCGCCGTTGACGGGCACGAGCACGCAGTCATTCTTACCGACCACGGAACTGAGAACGCTTTCCACGCCGAACGTACCCGAACCCTGCATCAGTACGGTGGTGTAATCAGTTTCGGAAACGTGGGCAAGCGTGAGGAGTTCACAGCGCACGAACTGAGTCATTTCTTTGTAGTCGTCGTCCCACGTGCAGCGGTCGACAAGCATTTCCTTACGCACGGACAATGACGTCGTCAGGGGACCCGGGGTCAAAAGTTTGTAGGTATTCGGATCGGTAATCATGACAAAACAAAAAAGAAAACTGCCGACTCCCGTTTGAGAGCCGGCTTATTGAGAACCAACAAAATTATTTGCCGGCGTCCTTGACCATCTTCTGGTGCTTCTGCAGCAGTTCGACGGTCAGCGGCTCTTTATAGAAGCTCGGACGAGCAGGCTTGTTTTCAGCGGAAACCGTTTCACCTTCGTAAAGTGCCACGGGGTAGAACTTCAAGAGTTCGGGGCGGCCGTACTTGACGATGATTTCAACGACCTTTTGAGCGTTCGGATTGGTCTTGGCTCCCTTGTCAACGACTGCGGCAGCTTCCTGCAGCTGGAAGTTGCCCTCTGTCGGATCGATGTAGTCGATCGGCAGTCCGCGTGCCTTGTCGGCCACAGCCTGATGGCGTAAACCGAAGCCGATGGCCGCCTCACCGGCACGCAGCTTCTTCAAAGGACCGGAACCGGACTTTTCAAGATGGGCGCCGGCATTCTTTTCAATCGCCGCCACCGTCTTGGCGCCGGCTTCTTCACCCTGCGCAGACATCACAGCCTGCGTCATGAGCCAAGAGGTGGAACTGCCCATGATGTCGGGCACGGAAATGTGGCCGGCATATTCGGGCTTTGCAAGATCGGCGATGGACTTCGGAGCTTCGAGCTTGCTTTGCTTCAAAACTTCGGTATTGACGAAAAGTGCACCCGTGTTGCCCAGAATCGGCGTCCAATAGGACGGAGACGGCTGAATGGTTTTGGCCTTGTTCTGAAGATCTGCAAAAAGCTTTTCCTTTTTCTGGAAGCTGTCGAGGTAGTAGGTCGATAACGTCACCACGTCGGCTTCGATGTTCTTGCCTTCGGCCGCAAGCTTGCCGCCCAGCTCGGACGTGCCGAACGACTGGATCAGGTAGGCGCCCTTCATGCCATTCTTGTCAAGGGCGTTTTTCATCGCAGTCTGAGCTTCTTCGTCGGCGTTGGTGTAGATCACCACTTCGGCGGTCTTGGCGGGCGCCGCGGCACTCTTGCCCTTGTCGGCGTCGGTACCGCTGTCGTTGCCGCAGCCAACCATGGCAGCACACAAACAAGCAGCAAAAGTCAGTTTGAAACAGGTCATCGGTTGCATTTCTTTTAAGCTCCGGTGGAAACAGTTGAAAGCGTGGGAGTACGGCTCGAGCTCAGGCGGCGCATGATCGACTGAATCAGACCGCCCTGCGGGTTCTTTCTTGCACGTTCCGCAAGGGCGTCGCAAATGAGCTTGACCGCAACGTTGGTAAAGAAAATCAAAAGCGAGAGCACGAAGATTTCTTCGAACTTCTCGAAATACTGGAGTTCCTTGATCTTCGTGGTGATCAGCATAGTGCGGGCGCCCGACAGGAACACGACGGCACTGATGGTCACCATGGAACTCACGAACATGTACTGGAACATCTGCCAGAGCGTGGCGGCGGAATTGGGCACCACGACGCGCATGACGGTCTTGAGCCAACTGTCGCCCATCAAGGCGCCGGTGGTTTCCCAGCCGGCGTTCATCTTGCTCAGAGCCGAAGTGGCCATCAGGTAGGGCGACGTGAAGAAGTGCACCAGGTTGACGAGCACCAGAATGGCAAACGTGTTGGCCAACATCGTGCCGCTCATGGCAAAGAGAAAGCCGATACCGAGCACCATGCCGGGCACGGTGTTGGTGAGCATGGCAAAGCTGTCCATCGTCGTCCGGCACCAGCCCTTAAGCTGAGAGCGTGCATTGACCATTGCTGCGGCGTAACACAGCAGTGTACCGGTGACAGCGCTAGCAAAGGCCACGCCCACGGAGTTGCCGTAGACCTCCCAGACGACGCCGTCGGAGAGAATGCGGGTTATCACATCAAGCGTGAAGACGGGCTTGTAGGGCCACTGCACAACAAAAGGCACGACGAACATCACGGCAAAGACCGACAGCAGTACGGCGGCAATGATCACGTAGTAGCCGGCAAAAAGCGCATCACGCACGCGGTTGCGGGCAGGCGGCTGGTAGTTGATGCGGTTGTAGCGGAAGTTGAAGCGCTCGACGTACTTCAAAAGCATCACCGAGGCAATCGAAGGCACGAGCATCGCCATGGCGATTACGGCACCGCGCCCAAAATCGGGCACCGCACCCATCATCGTGGTATAGAGCTCGGTGGCAATGACGTCGTACTGACCGGCAATCGAGACCGGAATGCCGAAGTCGGTGAAGGACAGGAAGAAGCTCAGAATAAAGGCCGAACAAAGTGCCCCCACAACCGGGCGCAACGCCGAAATGTAAAAGGTGCGCCAGGGACTGTCGCCCATCAGGCGACTCACCGTAATCGTGTTGCGGTCAATGTAGTGGAAGGCGTTGGAAAGGATCAGGAATGCGGGCGGAAGCGTGTAGATTACGTCAGCGATCAACAGCCCCCAGAAACCGTAGATCGAAAACGGCAGCACGCCGAAGATTTGGCTCACCAGCCCCAGACGTCCGAAGGAATAGATCACCGCAAAGCCGTAGGTGATCGAAGGCAGAAAAAGCGGTAAAAGAATGACGATCTGAAAGACCTTCTTGGCCCAAGGGTTGAGTCGCGTGAAATGCAGACCGTAGGCACAGCCGAAAGCAAGCACAGCAGCGATAACCGCCGACAAGCCCGACACGGCAAAGCTGTTGGAAAGCGCATTCCAGAAGCGCGGTTCCGAAAGAAGCGAGGTATAGTTCGCAAGCGTCAGGCTGCCGTTGCCGTCCAAAATAGACTGAAACAGAACGCAGCCGAGCGGATAGAGCAGCACTGCCGAGAACGTGAGCACCACCAGGGCAAACACGATCTTGAGTTCTCGGCGCTCGCGCCCGAAGAGTTTATCCGTAAGAGTGGTCATGACAGTCATCCCGCAACTTAAGCCAGAGCGCCGGATTCGGCTTTGAGCGTTGCGGCGTTCTTAGGGTTTGGGCCGCTGAACAGCTTCAGGATGTTGGTGCGCTTGACCATCAACTGGGAAATGATGAAGTCATTGACGAAATCGTCTGCGGGCTTGTTGATGATCGTCATCGGATCGGCAAACTGCGCGATGCGTCCGTTGTTGATGATGAGCACGCGGTCCGAGAGCGTGAGCGCCTCTTCCGGGTCATGCGTCACAATGAGCGTCGTGAGCTCAAACTGACGGGCGATCATGCGGATTCGTTCTTTAATGGACTCCTTGATGAGACCGTCCAAAGCCGAGAGCGGTTCGTCGAGCAGCAGAATGCGAGGCTTGAGAACCAACGTACGGGCAATGGCCACACGCTGTTTCTGACCGCCGGAAAGTTCGTCGATGCGCTGATGCAGATGCTTTCTCAATCCCAGAAGATCAATCAGTTCATTGACTTCCTCGGGAGTGGATGCGGAAGGGTTGTTGCGAAGACCGTAGACGATGTTGTCGTGAGCGTTCAAGTTCGGGAACAGCGCAAAGTCCTGGAACACGATGTTGAAGCCGCGCTTTTGCATCGGCACATTCGTAAGGTCCTCGCCGTCGAACATGATTTTGCCCGAGGTAGCTTGCGTCAGGCCGAGAATCAGATTCAGAAGCGTCGTTTTGCCGCAGCCCGACGGACCGAGGATAGAGACAATTTCCCCTTTGCGAATGGAGAGCGAAATGTCCGAAAGGATGGTTCGATTTCCGTAGCTCTTGTTGATGTGTTTGAGGGTGAGCATTTCTTAGCGTCTTGAAATTGAATTCTGGGCAGACGCCATTTTGAGAGCTACTTGTATCGAAGCCGTGACAGTTCTGTGACGAGTCTTTGTCTGTTTTATGACGCTTTTATGACAAGAAGCATCCATTGAGCAA
>ONZX01001099.1_pt1 | contig 14555 bp, 10 predicted proteins | sample 1671831 | NCBI WGS metagenome assembly ONZX01 (sample SAMN06348197, study PRJEB24527) | human gut metagenome | reverse complement strand
CCCGCCGGGACGGCGCGGACATCGGCCGGCACCTCGATGAACGGCAGGTTCAGCGTCTCGCCGGTCATCCGCCGTATCTGGTTGGTGAGGGCCGGATCGTCGTTGAGCGTGCGGCCATAGGACGGGATCATCCCCTCGATCTTCGGCGTCCAGATGCTGGCGAAGCGCTGCGGGAACGCCTTTTTCAGCACCTCCAGCATGATCGCGGGCGAGGTCGAGGCACCGGGCGACGCGCCCAGCAATGCGGCGATCGTCCCCTGCCGGTCGGTCACGATCTCGGTCCCGAACTGCAGCACCGGGCCCTTTTCCGGGTCGCGCTTGATGATCTGCACCCGCTGTCCGGCGGTGACGAGCTTCCAGTCGCCACGCCGGGCGTTCGGGAAATATTTCACCAGCTCGGCCTGGCGGTCCTTGTCGGTCAGCATCGCCTGGCTGACCAGATACTTGACCAGCTCGGCATTTTCCGCGCCGACCGCCATCATCGGCCCGACATTGCTCTTGTACACGCTGTTGAACAGGTCCTGCCACGACCCGTTCTTCAGGAACTTGGTGCTCTGCAGCGCGAAGGGGCCGAACAGGATCACCGACTTGCCGTCGAGCTTGCGCGCGTCGAGATGCGGCACCGACATCGGCGGCGAACCGGCCTCCGCCTTGCCATAGACCTTCACGTCGTGGCGCGCGGTGATCGCCGGGTTCTCGAAGGCGAGGAACTGGCCGCCGACCGGGAAGCCGCCATACTCCCTCGCCTCGGGAATGCCCGACATCTGCAACAGCTTCAGCGCCGCGCCGCCGGCGCCGATGAACACGAAGCGCGCGCGCACCGTCCGGTCTGTATTGTCGGCGAGGTTGCGGACCGTCACGTTCCAGATGCCGTCGGCGCCGCGGCGGATGCCGCGGACCTCGTGGCGCAGTTGCAGGCTGAAATTGGGGTTCTTCGTCAATGCGGTGGCAAGCTGGCGGGTGATGACGCCCCAGTTCACGTCGGTCCCGATCGGCATATAGGTCGCGGCGACCTTCTGGTTCGGGTCGCGGCCCTCCATCACCAGCGGCGCCCAGGCGCGGATCTTCGCCGGATCGCGGGTATATTCCATGCCGTAGAACAGCGGGTTGCGGACCAGTGCCGCCTGGCGACGGCGCAGATAGTCGATATTCGCGTCGCCCCAGACGAGGCTCATATGCGGGGTCGGGTTGATGAAGCCGTTCGGCGCGCCCAGGCGCCCGGTCCTGACTTCATGCGCCCAGAACTGGCGGGCGACCTCGAACTGTTCGGCGGTCTGCACCGCCTTGGTCGTGTCGATCGTCCCGTCGGCCCTTTCGGGCGTGTAGTTCAGCTCGGCAAAGCCCGAATGGCCGGTGCCGGCATTGTTCCACCCGTTGGAGCTTTCCTCGGCCACGCCGCCCAGGCGTTCGAACATCGCGACGCGCCAGTTGGGCTCCAGCTCCTGCAGATAGGTGGCGAGCGTGACGCTCATCACCCCGCCGCCGATCACCGCCACGTCGAGCGGCTGTTCCTGCGCCGGGGCGGGTCCGGGCGGCGAGGCCATCGGGCGGAACAGGAAGGCGACGACGCAGAAAAGGACCAGCGCGAGGATGCCGAGCGCGATCTTGGGGACCGGTGAGAGGATGGTCGAAAACGTACGCTAAGCACAAAGCCGTGTCAGCGATCGTATGACATCACGGATGGCCGGCTTTCCATTTTACCGGAATACGCAAGTAGGTGACACCGTTCGCCTCCGCCTGATCGAAATGGCCCGCGCGGATGTTGACCTGGATCGAGGGCAGCAGGAGCTTGGGCACGGATAGCCCGGCGTCACGCTGCTCGCGCATGGCGACGAAGTCGTCCTCATTCACACCGTCATGGACGTGGACGCTCGACCGTCGCTGCTCGCCCACCGTCGTCTCCCAGCGATAGTCGTCGCGACCCGGTGCCTTGTAGTCGTGGCAGAGGAACAGTCGCGTCTCGTCGGGCAGCGCCAATAGCCGGCGGATCGAGCGATAGAGCGTCCGCGCATCCCCGCCCGGGAAGTCGGCGCGGGCGGTGCCATAGTCGGGCATGAACAGCGTATCCCCGACGAACGCCGCATCGCCGATCAGATAGGTCACGTCGGCCGGGGTGTGGCCGGGGACATGCAGCACCTCGACCGCCAGCGCCCCGATCGCGAACTGGTCGCCATTCTCGAACAGGCGGTCGAAGTCCGAGCCGTCCGTTTTCAGATCATCCATCGCGAACACGGGGCGGAAGATTTTCTGCACGTCGCGGATATGCGCGCCGATCCCGATCCATGCGCCTGTATGCGCCTTGATGAAGGGTGCGGCCGACAGATGATCGGCATGAGCGTGCGTCTCCAGCACCATCGCGATCCGCCAGTCCTGCTCGCGGGCGAAGGCGACGATCCGCTCGGCCGAGCGCGTGTCGGCGACGCCGCTCGCCATGTCGAAGTCGAGGACTGGATCGATCACCGCCGCAGTCCGTGTCGCGGGATCGCCGACGAGGTAGCTAATCGTATTGGTCGGCTCGTCGAAAAACGCCTCGATGAGGGGCTGAGTCATGATTTTCTCCGTTAGCGCTTGCTAATATATTAGCTGGTGCTACATAAGCAACACCTAATGGAGTGGCGATGATGCTCAAACCGCCGATGGACCTGGCGACATTCGAGGCGAAGGCCGGGCAGGTCGCCGACACGCTGAAGGCGATCGGCAATGCTCGCCGGCTGATGCTGCTGTGCAAGCTGGTCGAGCATGGCGAGATGACGGTCGGCGATCTGGCCCGTGATGTCGGCTTGTCGCAGTCGGCCTGCTCGCAGCACCTGGCCAGGATGCGCGACGAGGGTCTCGTCACCTACCGGCGGGAGAGCCAGACGCTCTGGTACGCCATCGCGGATGCCCGCGTCGAAACGCTGCTCGGCACTCTCTACCAGCTCTACTGCAAGGATTGATGCGATGACGCTCGCGACCCTTTCTCCCGACGATACCCGTGCCGCGATCGATGCCGGTGCGCGCCTGATCGACATTCGCGGTGCCGACGAGCATGCGCGCGAACGCATTCCCGGCGCGATGAACGTGCCGCTCGACCGGATCGGCGATCTCCCGCGCGACGATCGTCCGGTCGTCTTTCACTGCAAGTCCGGGATGCGCACCGCCGCCAATGCGGCGCAGCTCGGCGCGGCAGGCGGCATCATCGGAGACCGCCTCGGCAATAATATCCTGTGCCCCGGCCAGCGCCGCGGCGGCATCGGGGACCTCGTCGTTGAGGTAGTCCGCGGCGGCCTTCTCGGGGTCAAATGCGGCGTCCTGGCGGAAGATGGCCGTGGCCAGCGGCTGCAAACCGCGCGCCTTGGCGATGCTGGCGCGGGTCTTGCGCTTGGGCTTATACGGGCGGTAGATGTCCTCGACCTCGGCGAGGGTTTTCGCCTTGGACAGTGCGGCGGTCAGCTCGGGCGTCATCGCGCCCTGCTCGGTGATGGAGGACGTGACCTCATCCTTGCGCTTATCGAGGCCGCGGAGGTATTCGAGGCGGTCTCCGAGGTCACGCAGGACCTGGTCATCCATCGAGCCCGTGGCTTCCTTACGGTAGCGGGCGATAAACGGGATCGTATTGCCCTGGTCGATCAGTTCAATCGCGCCCTGCACGTTTTTGACGTTTAAGTTCAGCTCCTGTGCGAGCTGTTCAGCATGGTTTGGCATGGTTTTTCCTTTCTTAACGCCGCCGAGGATTCCGACAGGCCTTGCGTGGCCGCCCATCAACGGGCATCCACCCACTAACTCCCGCGGCGGCCTGGGGGCAGGCCGCCCTACGTACCCCTTTTAAATTGATTCGTAGGGAGGGGTCTTGACCCCTCCGCGAGGCGTCGGAGACGCCGTCCCCCTACAAATGTTACCGCTTACTTCCCGGCTGGCTTTTTCGTTTCCTCATAATCACCAACAAATACACCCCGTACACCGCAATCGCCGCTGCGCTCACGCAGGCGGACACCTTCAATCCGGGCGTATGGTAGGTAAATTCTATCTCGTTCTCCCCCGCGGGCACGTACACGGCCATCAGGCCGTCGTCCACCTTCTCAATCGCGGCGGGCTCACCGTTGACCGTGGCACTGAACCCGTCGTCATAGGGCACGCTGAAAAACACCAGCTCGTCCGTGTCATAGGCGGTCTTTGCGGTAAAGCCGGTGTCCGTCGCGGTAAACGCTGCCACACCGGCGGCACGGCGGGCGGCACAGTCTGCAGCGTAGGCGTCCTCGCTGCGGTTGGTCAGCTCCTCTTCGGGCAAGGGTTCCAGCAGGCTGCCAAAGGCGGAGATCTGGTCGTCGTCCAGCAAAATCGCGCGGCACAAAATCTGGGCGCGTTCTTCCTCGCTTACCCGCTCCAGCTGGTCCGCTGTCACGTAGCAGTCGTAGGTAAAGCCCATCGGCACCCAGTTTTCGTTCTCGTAGAGGGCGTAGGCATCGGTCTCGCCGGTGCGCTGCCAGCCGGGCAGATCCTTGTCGGTCCACTCGGTCTCCTTGTCCTTGGCGACCAGCGTGTACCGCACGCTCAACAGGCCGCGCAGGGCGTAGTTCTCGGCGTCTGGCTTGGAGTTCACGTCCCGCTTAACGCCGACCTCGGGGTAAAACGCCATGATGCTCGGCGCAACCGTCGAGTTGAAGAATTGCAGGCAGCTCCTGTTGAACCACAGCCCCAGATTGTTGTGCGCACCGTAGGCATCAATGCGGTAAAACGCATCGTCCGGCAGCGCGGCGGCGACGTCCTCGACGGAATCATAGGTTTCGGCAATCAGATTGCTGTCCACGTCCCACTGGGCGTACTTCGTCAGAGACAGATGCAAACTGCCGTACAGCAGGCTGAATCCCAGCACGGCGGCGGTCAGAATCGCGCCCCACCGCCGCTTACGGCGGCAAAAATGCCACAGCAGCGCAAAAATCACGATACCCAGCATCGTCATGCCGAAGATAGCCCAGAACCGCGCGGGCTCGTCCAGCACGCCAAAGACCGTGTTGCCGTCGTCGTCCTTGCCCGGCACAACGGCAAACACCACCGCCGTCAGCGTCAGGAAGGTCGTCAGCCGCAGCGCCCGCGGCAGACGCTGCTCGGCCAGCGCCGGGCGGGAGAGCAGATAGCACGTTGCACCACACAAAACCAGAATCGGCATATAGTACCACCGCGCGTAGTAGCTCGAGTTGAGCGCATAGAACGCGCTGTTCAGCACCGGCACAAACGCACAGGCAACGCAGACCTTTAAAATGTAGGTGAACGGGTGGCGCTCCCTTGCGCGGCAGAACGCCAGCCCGCCCGCGACACCGACCAGCGGCAGATAGGCCGTCAGGCTCGTGTGCTTGAGGATGCCCTCCTGAAACAGGTCCTTGAAATAGGGCGCGTCGGGCATGAGCAGGGTGCTGTAAAAAATCGCGCCGTACTGCTGGGATTTGCCGTAGAACAGATACCCGTACCCGCTGAACGGGTCGATGGTACGCGGATTTTGCAGCAGCGACAGCCCCGCCGGGAGCAGCAGCACGCACCCGCAGGCACAGCCCAGAGCTGTCTCCCACGCCAGGCGCACGAACTTGCGCAGGCCCAGCTCATACCGCCGCCCGGCGGCCATGCAGAAGAAATAGATGATGAGAAAGACCGCCTGCCCGGCGAAGAAGAAGTAGTTATCGACAAGGTTCAGCGCGACCCAGAGCGGGAACGCGCCCTTTTTATCGTCGATGACCGCGTCGTCCAGCGCGGCCAGCATGTACGGAAACAGCGCCACAACGTCCAGAAAGTGGTTGAAAAAGATGTTGTAGATGCTGAACCCGGAAAACGCATACAGGCAGCCCGCCAGCATGCTCCAGGTCTCGTCCCGCACCCAGCGGCGCGCCCAGAGATACCCGCCGCCGCCCGCAACGGCCATTTTCAGGCAGAGCAGCGGCACCATGGCCCACGGCATGAGCCGCGCGGGCACGACCATGGACAGCCAGAAGAACGGACTGCCCAGCAGGTAGAACGAGTAGGAATTGACAAACCCGCTGCCCAGGTCGGTGGCCCAGCTGAACGACCCGCCGTTTTTGACAAAGGCGTTGGCGTACTGGTAAAAGTTGATCTGCTGGTCGTTGAAGTCCCCCGCGTAGTGGAAGTACCCGCCGCCCGCGACGGCATCCACGATGCAGTGGGGCGCAAACAACAGCACCGCCGTGAAAAAGCAGAGTGCAAAGACGCGCCAATAGTTCGATTTTTGTTTAAAAATTGTGGTTTGCATATTGATAGTCCCCTTTATGGGGCCTCACTTTGAGGAAAGTTGTGGTATACTTACCGTAGAGCTGTAGGGGGCGGCGTCCCTGACGTCCCCCCCGGGCCGATGCAACGCACCGGACACCTGCACGGGCGGATATGGAATCCGCCCCTACGGTGAATCGGCGCAATCGTAGGGGCGGGCATCGACCCCTGCATACGCCCCATTATACCACAAACCGGAGGTCGCGTGAAGATGAAAACCTATCCGTTCAGCGCGCTGTTCAGCCGCATGAAGTACATCACCCGCTGGTGCCTGATGCGCAGCACCCGTCCCGAGTCCCTGAGCGAGCACACCGCCGACACGGCCATGCTGGCGCACACGCTCTGCCTGATCGGCAGGCACTGCACGGGCACCGGCGCGGCCCTGCGGCCCGAGGTCGTAGCCACAGCGGCCATTTACCACGATGCACCGGAGATTCTGACCGGTGATATGCCGACGCCCGTCAAGTACAAGAACGACGCCCTGCGCACAGCGTACAAGGCCGTGGAGCACGAGAGCGCCCGCGTGATGGCGAGCCTGCAGCCCGAAGAATTACAGGCCGAGACCCAGGTCTGGCTGACCGGCAGCGTGCTGAACGACGCCGAGCGCAAAATTTTAAAGGCCGCGGACCGGCTTTCCGCCGTCATCAAGTGCATTGAGGAGGACCGCGGCGGCAACCGCGAGTTTGAGGCCGCCTACGCCCAGCAGATGGCCGCCCTGCACGCCATGCACAGCCCCGAGGCGGAGTATTTCATCGAGCACATGCTGCCCTGCTACGAGCAGAATCTGGACGAATTGACGCGCGGTAGATTTTAATACGGTTGTAGGGGCCGGACAGGTCCGGCCCGCGGCATACCGGTTATTGCGCTTTTACGGGAAGGTTGCGGGCCGGGCATGCCCGGCCCCTACGTTACTGCAATCTGTACACCGCCTCGATCAGCGTATCCACATCGCTGAAGTGCTCCAGCATCGAGCAGTAGCGGCGCAGGGCGGCAGCGCCGTGCAGGCCCTTCATATAGTGCATGGCCTGGCTGCGTGCCTGGGGCATGGCGGCCCACTCGCCCTTTTCCTCGCACATTTCGTAGATTTGGTCGCGCAAAGCGGTCATCCGCTGGTTCAGCGTCGGCTCGGGCGGGCGTTCCTCGCCCAACAGCGCCGCGCGCACCTGCGCAAACAGCCACGGGTCGCCCAGCGCACCGCGCCCGATCATAACGCCGTCGCAGCCGGTTGCTTCTAATAAGGTAAGGGCTTCGTCGGCGGTGGTCACGTCGCCGTTGGCCAGCACCGGGACGGACACGGCCTGCTTGATGGCCGCGATGGCCGCCGTGTCGATGGGCGGGATGTACATCTGCTCCCGCGTGCGGCCATGGACGGCGATCAAGTCCGCGCCGTTGGCCTCAAGCTGTTTGGCGACCTCGACGCCGGTCAGGTGGTCGGCGTCCCAGCCGATGCGCATCTTGACGGTCAGCGGCGTATCATCGCCCAGCGCTTTGCGCGCGGCGGCGACCATCTGCCCACAGAGCGGCGGGTCCAGCAGCAGCCTGCTGCCCGCGCCGCTGCCGGTGATCTTGGGCGCGGGGCAGCCCATGTTGATGTCGAGAATGTCAAATTGGATGCCCTGCTCCCTTACAAACAGAATTGCCTTGGCCATCGACTCCGGCTCCGCGCCGAACAGCTGGATGGCGTACAGGCCGTGGGGGTGCTTGTCCCGCAGCAGAGCCAGGGATTTTTCATCGTGGAAGTTCAGCGCCTTGGCGCTGGCCATCTCGCTGACGGTCCAGGCCGCGCCGTGGTCGGCCATCAGATGGCGGCACGCCGCGTCGGTCAGGCCGGCCATCGGCGCAAACACCGCGCCGGTGGGGATGGATAGGTTGCGTAGCTGCATAAGTTTCCTTTCCAAAAGGCTTCCCCCTCGGGGGAAGCTGCCGCCCGCAGGCGGCTGATGAGGGCAAAGTCCGCGCAGCCGCCCGTGACCGGGTCCCGGCTGTAAGCCAGCCCCCTCATCCGGCGCTGCGCGCCACCTTCCCCCGCCCGCGGGGGAAGGCTTTAGACTTTTCGATTTTTACATTCTATTCTACCATATTTTCCGCAAATGTGGTATACTGAAATGTAGATTGTTTATAAGGAGTATTGCGCATGAAACTCATGGTCCTGGACGGCAACAGCCTGGTCAACCGCGCGTTTTTCGGCATCAAGCTGCTGACGACGAAGGATGGCCGCTACACCAACGCCATCTACGGCTTCCAAAATATACTGCTCAACCTGCTGGCGGCGCACAAGCCCGACGCCGTCGCCATCGCGTGGGATGAGCGTGCGCCGACGTTCCGCCACACCGCCTACGACGGCTACAAGGCCACCCGCCACGGCATGCCCGAGGAGCTGGCCCAGCAGATGCCGGTTTTGAAGGAGCTGCTGACCGACCTTGGCTTTGTGCAGGTCAGCAAGGCGGGCTGGGAGGCCGACGATATTCTCGGCACGCTGGCCGCAGCGTGCGAGGCCGCGGGCGGCACGACGCTGCTGGCTACCGGTGACCGCGACAGCTTGCAGCTTGTGGACGATGCAACGACGGTTTTACTGGCGACCAACAAAGAGACCATCCCCATGGACCCCGCCGCCATCCGCGAGAAGTACGGCATCGAGCCGCCGCAGCTCATCGACGTCAAGAGCCTGATGGGTGATGCGTCGGACAACATCCCCGGCGTGCCCGGCATCGGCGAAAAAACCGCGCTGGCGCTGATTTCGAAGTTCGGCAGTTTGCAGGGCGTCTATGACAACATCGACGACAAGGCCGTCAAGCCGGGGCAGCGCGCCAAGCTGACCGCCAACCGCGACAAGGCCGACCTGTCCTATATGCTGGGCACGATCCGCAAGGACGCGCCCATCGAGACCGACCCTGCCGCCTACCTGCGCCAGCCCGGTGACCCCGCTGCCGCCGCGCAGCTGCTGGCCGCGCTGGAAATGCACAAGCTGGTGGACCGCTGGGGCCTGAACGGCGGCACCGCGCCCGCCCCATCCGAGAATGCCGCACCGCTCGAGACCGTCGAGCCGTCCCCCCTGCCGCTGCTGCTGGAGGGCCGCTTCTACGCCGCCCGGAATGCCGACGGCGATTGGTACCTTGTGCAGGGGCAGGACGTCTACCTGCCCGACACGGACCGGCTGGCCGCGATTCTGGACAGCGGCGCCGAGCTTTGGGCGTTCGACGCAAAGCCGCTCTACCGCCTGGCGCTGGAGCACGGCGGCATCGGCAGTGCGCTGCGCTTTGACGGCAAGCTGGCCGCGTATCTTTTAAACCCGTCGGCCAGCGGCTATGAGGTGCACTCCCTGGCCGCCGAGTACGGCGTACACGCCGCCTTTGCCTGTGAGGCCGCGCCCGATGCGGGCGTGCTGGCGGGCCTGTGCGACACGCTGGCCGCCGCGCTGGACGAGAGCGGCCAGCGCAAGCTGCTGGACGAGATGGAGCTGCCGCTGGCCCGGGTGCTGGCCGACATGGAGCGCATCGGCTTTGCGATTGACGCCGACGGCATCCGCGCGTTTGGCGACAGCCTGCGGGGCGAGCTGGACGGTATCCTGCACAATATTTATACAGAAGTCGGTTATGAGTTCAATGTAAATAGTCCCAAGAAGCTGGGCGAGGCGCTGTTCGACAAGCTGGGCCTGCCGCCGCGCAAAAAGACGGCGCGCGGCTACTCCACCGACGCCGAGACACTGGAAAGCCTGCGCCCCTACAGCCCGGTCATTGACGAGATCCTGAAATACCGCACCTACGCCAAGCTGCTGTCCACCTACGTGGACGGCCTGCTGAACGCCGAAGCCGCGGACGGGCGGGTACACTCGACCTTCATCCAGACCGAGGCACGCACCGGGCGCATCTCCTCCACCGAGCCGAACCTGCAGAACATTCCCATCCGCACCGAGCTGGGCAGCCGCCTGCGCGGCTACTTTGTGGCGGGCGCGGGCGAGACGCTCGTGGACGCCGACTACTCGCAGATCGAGCTGCGCATTCTGGCGCACATCACAGGCGACGAGCACATGCAGCAGGCGTTTTTGAACGGCGCGGACATCCACCGCTCCACCGCCGCCAAAATCTACCACATCCCCGAGAGCGAGGTCACGCCGCAGCTGCGTTCGGCCAGCAAGGCCATCAACTTCGGCATCATGTACGGCAAGGGCGCGTACTCCCTGAGCAAGGATCTGGGCATCCCGGTCAAGGAGGCGGACACTTTCTTAAAGACCTACCTCGACACCTTCCCGAAGGTGGACGGGTATATGAAGGACTGCATCGCCCACGCGAAGGACAAGGGCTACGTCGAGACGCTGTTTGGCCGCCGCCGCGCCCTGCCGGAGCTGGCCAGCTCGAACTTTCAGGTGCGCGCCAGCGGCGAGCGGATGGCCCGCAACACGCCGATCCAGGGCACCGCGGCGGACATCATTAAACTGGCCATGGTCCACGTCTGGCAGCGCCTGCGGGACGAGAAATTGCAGGCGCGTCTGCTTTTGCAGGTACACGATGAGCTGATCGTCGAAGCGCCCGAGGAAGAAATCGACGAAGTCAAGCGCATTTTGAAGGAAGAAATGGAAAACGTCGTGCATTACAGCGTTCCCCTGACGACGGAGGTCGGCGTGGGAAAGACGTGGCTGGAGGCACATTAAAACGGGGCACAGCCTGACGGCTGCCGCACTTTTCCGGGAAAATAGCAAGTAAGAAAACGTTGCGGGCCGGGCATGCCCGGCCCCTACATCGAGGTTTTGTTATGTATGTTTTAGGTATCGAGTCCACCTGCGACGAAACCGCGGCGGCGATTGTGGAGGATGGGCGGAAGGTCATCTCCAACGTCATCTCCACCAGCGTCAAAGAGCAGGCGCTCTACGGCGGCGTTGTGCCGGAGATCGCCAGCCGCCGCCATGCGGAGTATATCAGCGCCACCGTTGACAAGGCGCTGGCCGACGCCGGCATGACGATGGCCGACGTGGACGCCGTGGCCGTGACGTTTGCGCCGGGGCTCATCGGCGCGGTGCTGGTGGGCGTCAACTTTGCCAAGGGGCTTGCCTACGCGGCGGGCAAACCGCTTGTGCCGGTGCACCACCTGCGCGGGCACATTGCGGCCAACTATTTAACGCATCAGGATCTGAAGCCGCCGTTTCTGTGCCTCGTCGCCAGCGGCGGGCACAGCCACATTGTACTGGTCGAGGACTGGTGCCGCTATAAAATCTTAGGCCGCACCGTGGACGATGCCGCGGGCGAGGCCTACGACAAGGTCGCCCGCACGCTGGGTCTGCCCTACCCCGGCGGCCCCAGCGTGGCCGCGGCGGCGCGGGACGGCAACCCCAAGGCGTACAAGCTGCCCGTGCCCCATGTGGACGGCAAGTACAACGTGAGCTTCAGCGGCCTGAAAACCGCCGTCATCAACGAGGTCCACAACGCCGAGCAGAAGGGCCAGGCCGTGAACGTGGCCGACATGGCCGCGAGCTTTCAGGAGCGCATCGACCAGATCCTGGCCAAAAAGCTGCTGGCCGCGGCGGCGGACACAAACGCCAGGCAGGTCGTGCTGGCCGGCGGCGTCGCCGCCAACGGCCGTCTGCGCCAGCTGGTCAACGACGGCGCGCAGAAGCTCGGCGCAAAGATCTTTTTGCCCGAGCTGAAATACTGCGGCGACAACGGCGCGATGATCGCCGCGCAGGGGTATTACGAGTTTCAGGACGGCAATTTAGCCGATTGGAGCCTGAACGGCCTGCCGACGCTGCCGATTGATTACCGGTAAAAAATAAAAGGATATGCAGCAGAGCTTTTCTGTTGCATATCCTTTTTTCGTTAGCATACAAAGGCTCCCTCGGGGAAGCTGTCACCGCAGGTGACTGATGAGGGCAGACCTCGCCATTACAACCCATAATCGGGTCATCTCGGCAAAGCCGCCCCTCACCCGGCCTGCGGCCACCCTCCCCCAAGGGGGAGGGCTTTTCATCGGCTTTTTATCTCTGCATCGGCCCGAACCAGATTTTTTTGCCGGTCTTATTCTGCAAATCGGCCTTGCGCTGTAGGTAGTGGAAATAATCCTCATCGACGGCGCAGTGGTTCCGCTTGGAATACAGATTGCACCGGCGGCAGAACACAAAATACGGCAGCAGGTACGCCGTCCCCAGACAGGCGCGCACGCGGGCATAGCGCTCGGCGCGGTCCGCGCTTTTGTTCAGGCTGGCGGGGCGGTTCTCGAGGTCTATGAAGCCGCGCTTTGAGAAATCGACCTCGATGCCCTCCTTCTCAAACAGCGGCACAACGTCAGATTCTACCCACTGGCCGTGGCAGATGCCCATCCACTGGCCGCCGTGGTAGCCGTAGTCGAGGAACCGCGCATCCTCCCGCGTAACACAGTAGAACTTATCCCGCGGGTGGGCGGCGGTCAGCACGTTGCAGCGCTCCTCCCAGTCCCATGGGCTGACCTTGTGCTGCCAGTAGGCGGCAAATTTGGCCGTGCGCCAGACAGCAGCCTGCAAATTCAGCGTGTAGCGGTTGCCGGCGGGCAGGCGGCGGTAGCCGGGGTAGCGGTCCACCTCCAAATCACACACTGCGGCGGTCACGTCGCTGTTGAAATAAACGATGTCCCGATCCGCGTCCATCCAGCGGACGATGTCCGCCAGCCGCGCAATATCCACGGGCCGCCGCAGGAAAAAGTCATCCAGCAGCAGCAGCGTGTACTCGGTTTTCACCTCGCGCAGGGCGTCTGTCATCCGCTCGCCGTAGGTCGGCGCGGTGCTGTGCACACAGCGTAGATTCAGCCCGTCAAAGGCGAAGTCCTTTGTCTCGGTGTTCAGCAGGATTTCCGCAGGCAGCGGCACAAAATAGCGCTTGAGCAGCGTAAAGAACGGCTGCCACAAATCGGCGTAGGCGTCGCAGCTGTTGACCAGCAGGGTCACACGGTTTTGCCAGCTTGTATCGGTCATCGGTCAGCTTCCTTTTTTGAAAATATGGTTCTGCGTCCACCGCGCGGCGCGCATGGCAAAGTGGTTCCACCGCGCCACCGCCGGGGAGAGCTTCGTCTCCGGCGCGTCCTTGCGCAGCGCCGGGATGTCGATATACCGCGCCTTACTGCGGATGCGGATGATGCAGGGGAACGGCAGATGGTCCCAGCCCTCGGGGTAGCAGAACGCCGGGGTCAGCACGCGGAAGTCTTTGCGGAACAGGATATACCGGTTGATTTGGGATTCATCGTGCCAGAGCGCAATGACGCTGCGCTGCAGGTCGCGGCGGATGCGTGCATCCAGCGTGTGGCAAAGCTGCAAAAATGCCGCTGCCTCGCCCCCGTTGACGCCGCCGCAGACGTAGTATTTGCCCAGCCCGTAGGGGATACAGGCCGTGCTGCGGGGGTTGCGGTCATAGGTGAACTCATAGTTCGGTTTGGCGTAGAACGACGGGTGCTGCACGACCAGCAGGTGCTCGCCCTTTTCAGCGCGGGGCAAAAGCATCTCCCGCGTGACGGGCTGCATGAACTCGGCGTTGGCGTTGAAGAAGAAGATGTAGTCAAACGCTTTCAGCGCTTGCTCCTGCTTTAAAAAAATCTCAAACCGGCGCAGCGTGGCAAACGGCCAGGAGTAGGCTTCCTGCGCACAGATATGCACGCGGGGGTTGTCGTCCCCGGGCAGGGTCGCAGCGTCGGTAAAGACGAAGTAGTGGACCTCGCAGTCCTTGAGCAGGTATTTCTCGGCGCTCTCATAAAATTCCGGCCAGAACACCGTGTACCTGCCGGTGGCGATGTAGAGCGCCGCGACCTTAGTCATGCTGCACCTCCACCACGGCGGCGGTGGGCAGCTCAATGGGGCCCCATGCGGTGGTGTTCCACTCGGTCTCGCCCTCGGTCAGGGTGTCCACCATGCGGAACATCATGCCGGGGACCCAGTCCTCCACCGTATGTGCGCCGCCCTCGCCCTGGGTGATGACGGTGAAATAGCTGCCGTACTTGCCGGGGGCCAGCACGCTCAAATCATACCGCGCCGTGAACGTCGTATACCCGGGCTGCAGATCCAGCCCATAGACGCAGGTCGCGCCCAGCGGGTTGCCGACCTCGTCGCGCATTTCCAGCCGCAGACCCACATCCGCGACAGCCTCGTTGACATGGACGCGGTAGCGCACCGTGACCGGCTTGCGGCGCTCGAGCACCTCATTGTCGGCGTCGAGCAGCTCAACGGACTGCAGACGGATGTTGTCGCGCTTGAACCAGTTGTCGCGCTTGACGCCCGAGTAGTCGATGAAGGATGCCTCCTGCGACTTGGTGGAGAGGTACAGCGCGATGCCCTCGTCCACGTCGCCGTCGAA
>ONZX01001095.1_pt1 | contig 14579 bp, 8 predicted proteins | sample 1671831 | NCBI WGS metagenome assembly ONZX01 (sample SAMN06348197, study PRJEB24527) | human gut metagenome | reverse complement strand
CGCGACGGCACATCTCGGCACACGACCCATCGCCGCCGGCCGGCGCGCCCGCAATCGCGTCGGCCGCGCCACCGGTGTAATCGTCGCTTTCCGAGCTCAACGGGAGCGGCGCCGGGGAATCCCCGTCCGCGGCGGCCTTGTTCTCGCGGACGACATCGGCGGCGGCATCGGCATAACCGGCAGCAGAGCCTTCTTCGCCGTCGCCGCACCCGGCCTCACCCTGGATATGAGCCATCGGATTCCACGCGCACTGCGCGCCGAATATCATGCCGGAAACCGCCATGCGCGGGTCGTTGACATGCCCGTAATCACCCCAGTCGGTCACCAGGTACCCGACCGCACCGTACTTCACGCCGTAGCGCGCGAGTCGGGAGATGTTGTTCCACGAGTCGTCGAGGCGCGGCAGCAGCGCATTCCAGCACCACACCGCCGAGCACACGTACTGCGGGGCCCCGGCCTGCGCGACGAGGCGTACCTTGTCTTCGCCGATGCCCGGCGCGTACAGCCAGTTGAGCAGCGTGACGTTATCCGGCAACAGGCCGAGGATCTGCGGCATCTCCACAGCGATGTCGCCCCAGAACATCGGATCGCGGCCGCGCTCAGACAAGTGACGGCACAGCTGCGATACGAAGTCGGCGTACATCGCGGCCACGCCGCGGCGTTCGGCTTCGGGCTTGGAACGGCCGCGACCCAAGTCGAACGTCTCATCGCCGCAGATGTTGAACTTGCGTGTGCGGAACAGCTGCATGTAAGCATCGATCAGCTTGAACGAGAACGCGAGGGACTCCGGTTCGGTGATGTTGAGCGTGTGGTGACGCTGCCGCTCCACGAAACCGTACCGACGGTCGGCGTCCTCGGGAAACTCGCCGAGATGGCGCAGCTCGCGCGTGCGCATCGCCATGTACTGGTGTCCGAAAGTCGAGACCGACGGCACCAGCTCGATGCCGAGCCGCGCGCAGTATTCGTCGAACGCGATGATGTCGGCGGGCTTGAGCGGGCTGGTGCCGCGCCAAGTCTCGCTCAGATCGTCGAACATGAACGTGTGCTCGATGTATAGCTGAAGCTGGTTGTACTTGTACAGGCACAGCCGGTCGGCCCATGTTTTCAGCCAGTCGAGCGTGGGGACGCGGCCGCGCGTGGCGTCGAGATAGTAGCCGCGGACCTTGTACGCCGGTTTGTCCGCGATGACGAGTCGAGGCAGCGCCGGCGCGCACTGACGGATGATCTGGCGAAGGGTCTGCACGCCGTTGCGCACGCCTTCCGTATCGCCGCCGACGACGTCTATGCCGGAGCGTGCGATGGTCAGGCGGTATTCCTGCGGCTCCAGGGATGGGGGGTCGAGTCTCAGTGTGATGAACGACTTCCAGCATGAAGCGTGTGGCGGAACCGGGTGCGCAGTCGCGGCATTTGGCGCGGGCAGTCCGGCCACCATGACATCGCTGGCGATGTCCCAGCGCAGGCCTGTCGCCGCTTCAATATCATCGGCAAGCTGGGTCGGGAAAACGCCGGCGATGTCATCGATGTCGCGATCTTCCGAGATGCGGCCTACGAGCGGCAACGCGACGGGTACCGGAGCTCCGGCATCATCCGAATCGGCGGCATCCCCGTTCAATGTCACGGATTGCGGTTCCGGAATGAGATCGAATGACATGTCTTCATCGCCACAACAGTATCGATACTGCACTGTACACCCTTTCGTCGCAGGAAGTCGGTCTGGCCGCCGATGCGCCAGACATCACCATAGCCATCACCTACAGTAACCCATGTCCCTTATCGGCGCACCCGCGATTGTCGACGCAGGAAGCCATGTGAAGACACACAACGACGATAACGACACGCCGAAAGCCACAAAAAACCGACTGGATTTGACACATACGGCAATTCTGGTATTCTAGTTCATCGTGCGCTTTTGAAGTGTATGGATCGGGCCCGTAGCTCAGGTGGTTAGAGCGCATCCCTGATAAGGATGAGGTCGGAGGTTCAAGTCCTCCCGGGCCCACGGTGATTAAGAGCGGCGCGGCCGCTTTTTTTCAACTATGGGGCTATAGCGCAGCTGGTAGCGCATCTGCTTTGCAAGCAGAGGGTCGCCGGTTCGAACCCGGCTAGCTCCACTCTCAGAACCCTTGGAATCAAGCTGATTCTGAGGGTTTTTCTATTTGCACTTTCTGCTCGTTTCCATCTCGAATCAGCCAAAATCGTCAGGGCTAATGGCACGCGGATGGCACAGAGCCGGCTCTCACCGGTTCAGCGCCACGCCATTACTTGCATCACGGAATCGCATTGATAGAATTGAGCAGACCTTCACACAGAGGCAAGGCTCACCCCAACGATCACATGGCAGTGATCCCCGAAACAGAAGCAGAGAGCATGTAATGACGCATATCACATCACACCGTCGGAGCGGCAAGCTCTGGCGCTCAATCATGGCGGCCATCGCCACAGCAGTGATGGCGCTGTCGCCGGGAGCCGCAGCCTATGCGGCCGACGCCGACGCCACCGCACCAGCAACCACCGCGTCCGCAAACCTTCGAGGCGCATGGAACTTCGAGAACACCACGGCCGGCGACCGCGAAGCGGCCAACAACGGCGGCTCCAGCAGCGCAACGGCCCAACTCATCGGCGACGATATCTCCATCATCGCCGACCCCGCCGGCGTATTCGGCAACGTACTGCACTTCGGCGCGGGCGCGTCCAGCTACATGAAAATCAACCAGTACGTCAACACCGGAGCCGGCAACGCGTCATTCGCGATGTGGTACCGGTACGATACGACGCTCGACCCGACAGGCGACAAGCCTGCGGTGCTGTTGCAGCAGGATGGCGCCGGCCGCTCCCTGCTTACGCTGCGCCCGTCCAACCAGTACCACACGTATGTCAACGCGACCGACGTTCTCAGCAACAATACGGTGGCACGCGGCGGATGGCAGCATATCGCCGTTTCCTTCGACCAGACGAGCCACAAGGTCAAGTTCTATGTCAACGGCGCGCTCGACAGCGAAAAGAACATGGGAACCTCGGCCGTCAACGCCGTCACCGCGCTGCTGGTCGGCTCGCACAAGAACATCGGCACCATGGACCCGCATTCGATGAAGGGCGACGTGGACGACATCCGCGTATATGATGCCACGCTCACCGACGACCAGGCAGCTGCGATTTACGCCGAGCAAGGCACGGCCCTTGTCAGAAAACAACTCGGCACACTGGTCTCGCAGGCCGACGCGCTGCTGGCCGCGGGAGAGGTCGACGCCGCGTCGGCGCAGGCGCAAGCACTCGCCACGGCAAAACGTAACGCGGTCAACGCCATGAACAACACCTCCGGCAGCGCCGTCGCGCGGATGACGGCGATGAATGCCGCGGGCACGGCGCTCCAGACGGCCATCACCGCGTATCAGGCGCATGTACCGATCACGCTCACGGCCGACCCCAGCACCGTGGAGCGCACGGTCGACAGCGCTTCCATCTTCGGCGTCAATCATCGGTACGCCTTCAACGGGTACGGCAGTTTCGACCCCGATACGATGCGTGTGAAAGACGACTTCACCGCACTGTACAAGCAGGTCGGATTCGGCTCGATTCGCTACCCCGGAGGCACGATTTCCAACCTGTTCAACTGGAAGACCACCATCGGTCCGCGCGCCCAACGGCTCAAGCAGATACACGGCTTCTACAACAACCCCGGCCAGGGCGGCATCGAACCGAATTTCGGCATCGGTGAAATCGCGACGTTCGCGGACGAGGTCGATTCAGAAATCGTCTATGTGTACAGCCTCGGCCGCGGCAACGCACAGGACGCGGCGGATCTGATCGAATATCTGAACGCGCAGGTCGGCACCAATCCCAACGGCGGCATCGACTGGGCGAAGGTGCGCGCAGACAACGGACACCCGCAGCCGTACAACGTGCGCTATTTCGAAATCGGCAACGAAATGAACCAGGCGTGGGCCAACTCCGACGGCACCGCCTCGCAGGGCTACTGGACCACCGCGGTGAGCGGCGGCAGCGAGCAGGCGTACACGGAGGGCGGCACAGCGAGCTTCACCAAGCAGTACGCCGTGAGCCTGGAGGATTGGAACAAGGCAGCGTCGGTCAGCGACGGCAAGGCCGGTCTGACCCGTTACATGCGCTACGCCAACGTCAACCCGAAAATGAACGGCGACGATGGCGCGATCGTCGACGACCCGTCGTTCGTGGCCGTCAACAAGGGCAGCGTCAGCGTATGGGTCGGCAACGACCAGTCGAACGAACAGTGGCGCATCGTGGACGACTTGGAGACCGCCGGTGCCGGCGACAAAGTCGTGCAGGTCGATTACAGCACGGGCGCGCTGAGGTTCGGAGACGGCGTGCATGGTGCGATTCCGGCCAAAGGACAGCAGGTTTATGTCAGCTACACCGTTGACCGCGACGGGTTCGTCAAGATATCAAAGGCCATCAAGAACACCACCGACCAGATCAACACGGCCGAACAGCGCACGGACGGCACACGGCACACGGCGAACGTGTACACCAGCTACGAGTCCACAGGGTTCATCACCCGCATGGCGAACCTGAACGCGAACCAGTGGTACGACGGCATGACCATCCACCCTTATTCCGGCACCCCCACGGGAGCCACCGCGGGCGCATGGTACGACGACGCGATGAAGAAGGCCGAGACGGCGGGCGTCAACCGCGTCAAGGAGTATGTGAGACTCATGCCGGCAGGCAAGGTGCCGGTCATCAGCGAATACGGCATTTTCCGCGATACCAGCGCGCTGGTCCGGTCGCAATCGCACGCGCTGTACATCGCCAAGGTCGCGCTGGAATATGTTCGGCTTGGCAGCCCCTATATTCAGAAGCACTGCCTGATCGACTGGTACAGCAGCGGCGCCGACTCGCTCGGCCCGACCCAGCAGGCGGTTATTCAGGCCGTGCCGGAAGACGGCGCAAGCACGGTGACGGGCGAGGGGCGGTTTGGGTTCTTCCTGACGCCGAGCGCGTATGCCCTGCAGATGCTCGGCAATGGCATCGGCGACAGCGTGCTGACTTCGACGCTCGGCTCGACGCCCACGTTGGGCAATGGCGCAACATCTCTGTCTGCTTTGGTTTCCAAGGATGATGATGGCAATCTGCGCGTGATCATCGTCAATCTGGATCGCGCGCTCGGCCGCACGCTGAAGTTGAATTTCGGGCAGGATCTGTCTGGCCGAGTCGCGGATGTGCAGACCATGGACGCAGCAATCAACGCAGAGAACACGTTGGAAAACCAAGATAATGTGACTCCCGTTGACAGCAGCGTCACGTTCGATGCGGCGACGCCGACGGTCACCGTCACGCCGCATTCGTTGACGACGCTGAAGATTCGGCCGCGTGCTGCCGGAACGATCAACGCGGCACCCGTCATCACCGCCAGTGACCGGACCATTACGGTCGGTGACGCTTTTGATCCGCTTGACGGCGTGACCGCGCACGACGCGGAGGATGGCGACATGCCGCTCGCTGCGGCGAATGTGACCGCCGATGATGTGGATCCCGATACTCCGGGAACCTATCACGTCACTATCACCATCACCGACAGTCAGGGAGCCACTACCTCCAAGACCTTTACGGTCGTCGTGCAGGCGAAGGAAGGTGGGGAGACTCCGGAGCCTGAGCCTGATCCCTCGCCGGGCCCCGAGCCCACGCCGGAACCTGCCCCCAAGCCGGCACCAGACGAGAAGACGGATCAAGCAGCCCACCAGAAGCCGGATGACAAGACAAATGGGCAACAGGCAGACAACGGCAAAACAAAGTTGTCGCATACTGGTGCCAGCGTCCTGGTCGCGCTGACCTGTACCGCAATGCTCGCCATCGGAGGCGGTCTCATCGCCACATTCCGTCGTAAGCGGAGCTGACGGAGCGCGTGCCCCGCGGTCGAAGGTCGCATGGTCGGCCACCCCTGGCCGCGGGGCGCATAACCCGTTGTTGCGTCCCTAAGTGCACGCCGCCTATGAGAACGGAATCAGGTGCGATTCGCGACATCAGAGCGTCACGCTGTGCGGGTACCGTCACCGTGCGCGCCCGCACAGCGTGACGCATTCTTCAAGAACCCAGTGATTGCAATGGTTCCGGAATGCCGTCACGCTGTGCGCCCCCGCACACGGTGACGGTACCCGCGCAGCGTGACGCATTATCCCCGGAAAACAGCGAGTTCGCCGAATAGGAGCATGCGATTGCCGGCGCCCAGTCGGCTCGCCGATAGCCCCGCCAGCGGTGGTGCGAGTTCTGGTTAGGCTTTGGCCAGTTGGTCGCGGATTTCGGTGAGCAGCGCGATTGTCTGCTGCTCGGCGGTGGGCTCGGGTTCCTTGCCTTCGTCGGCGTCCTCGGCCTCACTTTCCTTGAGCTTCGCCTTCGCCAGCAGCGCATCGGACATGTCACGGAACTTGTTGATCGGCACCAGGATGAAGAAGTAGACGGCGACGGCGATGATGAGGAAATTGAGCAATGCGCCCAGAATCGCACCGACCGACACGGTCGCCCCGTTGAACGTGAACGCAAGCAGACCGTCCATGTTCGGCTTGCCGAAGATCATGGCGATCAGCGGATTGATGAGATGGTTGACGATCGCATTGACGACGGCGGTGACCGCACCGCCCATGACGACGCCGACCGCCATGTCAATCATATTGCCGCGGGAAATGAACTTCTTGAAACCATCAATCATGACGCCTCCTATGGTTAGAGGATTCGCAGGCGCAGGCTCGTGTCCGCGCCCGGATGCGCGGATTGCAACCCGCGCATCGTCACCTCCCAGACTATCGCATCATTCTCGTGGCATTCCGCGGCCGCCCCGCTTCAGGCACGGGTCACGTGGCCGCCGAATTGGGCGCGCATCGTGGAGACCACACGCAGGATGTCGTCGGCGCCGCCGCGCGAAGCCTGCCGGGAGTAAAGCGCCGCCGCGGTGGCCGTCGTGGGGACGCCGAGTTCCAGCGCCGGTTCGACGTCTCGCGAACCGTGGCACGCGAAGTCGCGAAAAGCCTCGAAACAGCCAAAGTCGTCACCGTCCGTCGACGCATCGGGCTCGTCTCCCAACCGGTCGAGGAGTGGGACGCGCTCAGCACTCAGGTCATCCATTGGAAGCTGCACTCCACACACCGTGAGGAGCAGCTGCGCACCCTCACCGAACTGCGCCTCGCCATCGAGCCGGCCGCAGCGACCTCGGCCGCCCGATACGCGCCGATCGACGTGAAATCGCGGCTCCCCCTGCTCGCAGCGGAGCTCCGGCACACCGGCGAGAACGGCAGGCTCGACGAATTCCACAAGCTCGACATCGAATTCCACTCGCTGATCTTGCGCAACAGCGGCAACGAAATGTTCGCTTCCCTATCCACCATCATCGCCACCGTGCTCTCCGGACGCGTCGAACTGCACATGTACCCGCAAAAGCCCAAGCCGGAAGCCCTCGACGCACACGACGCCGTCGCCCAAGCGATCTGGCAGAGCAGTCCAGACAACGCGCGCCAGGCCATGCACCGCATCGTCGACGAAGTCGCCGAAACGCTGCAGCTCAGCTGACGCACACATCCGCGCCACATCCTGAGCAATTTCTTGTCGCCCCTTGACACCGCACCTACAATAAAACCGTCTTATTGATAACCCAACCATTAAGGGGAGAATTATGCTCACTGACGAGTATGTGAAGCGCGTCTACGCTCAGGTCGAACAGCGCGACGGCGACCAGCCGGAGTTCCTTCAGGCTGTACGCGAGGTGTTCGAGACCATCCAGCCGGTGGTCGAGAAGCACCCGGAGTACGAGAAGGCAGGCGTGCTGGAGCGCATCGTCGAGCCGGAGCGCGTGGTGAAGTTTCGCGTGGCCTGGACCGATGATGAGGGCAAGGTGCAGGTGAACCGTGGTTACCGCGTGCAGTTCAACTCCGCCATCGGACCATACAAGGGCGGCCTGCGCTTCCACCCGACCGTCAACGAGGGCGTCATCAAGTTCCTCGGCTTCGAGCAGATCCTCAAGAACTCTCTGACCACGCTGCCCATGGGCGGCGGCAAGGGCGGCTCCGACTTCAACCCGAAGGGCCGTTCCGACGCTGAAGTGATGCGTTTCTGCCAGGCGTTCATGACCGAGCTGTGCCGCCACATCGGCCAGTTCACCGACGTTCCCGCCGGCGACATCAACGTGGGTGGCCGCGAGATCGGCTACCTGTTCGGCCAGTACAAGCGCATCCGCGACGAGTACTCCGGCGTCCTGACCGGTAAGGGTCTGGAATTCGGCGGTTCCCTGGCCCGCACCGAGGCCACCGGTTACGGCGTGTGCTACTACACCCAGGAAGCCCTGCGCGTGCTGCGCAACGACTCCTTCGAGGGCAAGACCGTCGTGATCTCCGGCTCCGGCAACGTGGCCACCTACGCCGCTCAGAAGGCTGAGCAGTTGGGCGCCAAGGTCGTCACCGTCTCCGACTCCAACGGCTACATCTACGACCCGAACGGCATCAACGTCGAGGTCGTCAAGCAGATCAAGGAAGTCGAGCGCGGCCGCATCAAGGAATACGCCGAGCGCGTTCCGGGCTCCGAGTACCACGAGGGCAGCAAGGGCGTGTGGACCGTCAAGGGCGACATCGCTCTGCCGTGCGCCACCCAGAACGAGGTTGATGGCGAATCCGCACAGAAGCTCGTGGACAACGGCGTGACCGTGGTCGTCGAGGGTGCGAACATGCCGTCCACCCCGGAGGCCATCGAGGTCTACCAGAAGAACGGCGTGCTGTACGGCCCGGCCAAGGCTGCCAACGCCGGTGGCGTGGCCGTCTCCGGCCTGGAGATGAGCCAGAACAGCTACCGCCTGTCTTGGACCTTCGAAGAGGTCGACGCCAAGCTCAAGTCCATCATGGAAGAAATCGTCGCCAACTCCCTGGCCGCCGCCAAGGAATACGGTCACGAGGGTGACCTGATGCTCGGTGCCAACGCCGCAGGCTTCGTCAAGGTCGCCAACGCCATGGTTGCCCAGGGCGTGCTGTGACGCTTGCCGCTGAGCAATCGCTGAGCAGTGCTGAGCAATACTAAGCAGTACTAAGCAGTAGCGTAATGCCCTTGCTTCCCCGTGAGGAGGCAAGGGCATTGCTATATGTACAACGAGCAACAAGTGCTATCCCAAATACGTAAGCATTACGCACCACTATACGAGTGAATTCTTGGATATGATCATCGATCCAAGCTAACTGCATTCAGAGGGGTACTGAATATGGGAAACCCCGAGTATAAACGCCGTCATTGCAACGCTTATACTCGAGGTTTCGTGGTTCAGGTACCCCTTTGAAAGCAGTTGGCTTTCTGCAAAGCCATCAATGTACCTCTTTCAACGGAGATAGCCCCCCGTCTACAAGGTCACCAGGTCCGGTTCGCAGCAACGCTTTCAATCACTGCTGGCGATTGCGGCGCACTGCTACCAGCGCCAAGCCAGCAACGAGCAGCGGCACGGCGACTACAACCACCGCAATGATGGCCGAGCCGGTTTCCGGCATGGTGTCGGCCTTGGCCGCCGAATCCGCGTTAGGCGAGGCGTTGCCGCCCGGCTGAGTCGGCTGCACATCAGTGCCGGTCGAGTAGTTCGGGTCGTAAGCGAATGGCCACGCGCCATCCGGCACAACCCACTGACCAGCCGCCGAGCCGAAGCCCAGTGCCGCGAGCAATTCAGCACGCTTCGCCTGCACCTGAGCCTCATCCAAAGCAGACATCGAGCCGAGCACGACGTTCTTATAATCAGCCGGATCAAGCAGCGCGCCGGTTTCATCGTGGCTGGCGTATTCCGCGAATCGCACATCATCGTGGAAGGTCACGTCCACGCTTTTGCCGCTCTGGTTCTTGCTGGTCCACACATTCCAACGATTCTTGGTGATCTTGCTGGACATCGTGCTGTCGAGGTAGGTCACGGCCGAGGAAGTGTCCGTATACGCCGAGTTCTTCGTACCCAAATCCACGCCGGTCACATAGCTGCTGCCGTCGCCCTTACGCACCTGCGTGTACTGCGCGAACGTCTGCCACGGGCGGCCCAGCGAAAGCTTGGCATCGTCGTCATATGCTGCGGCAACGGTCAAGTTGCAGCGGTCAAACACCAGGCCCACGCCGGACTTCTTGGTGTTGGCGGCGGTGAAGTAGCCGTTGTTCTTGCCGGCGAACGCGGCCATGTGCAGCTCGGTGCCGGCGAAGTAGGCGTTGGCGTCGCCGAACACGAAATCAACCGTGCCTTCGATGTAGCCGCCGTCCACGTACACGCGGTTGCCGGCGCCCTGCACGTACAGAGTGTCCTGACGGCCGATGATGCGGCTGTTCTTCAGGTACACCTTGTCTGCCTGGGTGTTCAGCGCCACGGCCGGCGTCTGCTCGCCCGCCGCCGTGTGATCCACCACGTTGTAATCGTTCTGGAAGGTGATGCCGTAGGCGGAGAAACCTGTGGCACCCGCGCCAATGGTCACGGTGGCGCACTTGTTGGTGCCAAGGTCGAATTCATCCTGCGGCACAAACTTGCCGTCGGCATCGAATGTGTTGGACGAATAGTAGCTGGCGCGAATCGTCACCGCGCGCTTGGCGGTCACGTCGGCGTTGGCGAAGGTGACGCCCGGCTTGGTCACGGTGATCTTCTCGCGATAGTCGCCCGGAGTGATCTTCAGCACTAGTCGGTCGGTTTCGGAAGAGTCGTTAGCATCCAGAGCGGCTTGAATGGTCCGGTACTGGCCGTTCGGGCCCACGGTGACCGTGTGGCTGGTGGCGGCGGGGGAGCCGGCCGCGTAGTCGATGGCGATGCCGGTCAGGTACAGGCTGCCCGTGCCTTCAACGGAGAGCGGCACGTAGCGCGTGCTGTCGGTTGCGATGGTTACAGCAGTGCCGGTGGTGATGTCCGTACCGTCGAGCTTGAGCGTAGGACCGTACAGCTGGCCCTTCACGGTGACTGTAGCGCCGCCCTCGGCCTGTGCGACCGGAATGTACAGGATGGTTCCAGCGTTCACCTGAGTATCGCTGCCGCCGCTTGCCGCGGTAGTACGCGGGTTGAACTTGGCGCCTTGCGCCCGAGCGTCGATGGCGACGCCTTGGTAGTTGTCGGTAGGCCCTGCACGGCCGGTCGATCGATGCCGGTTTCCGTGAAGTCCCAGTTCGTGTCTTTGGCCGCGACCGTGGGCGTACCGGGGAACTCGGGTTCCGGCTGCTGTTCGGCAAGGGCGATGCCGTTGAGATAGGTCTGGGCAGTGAAGGTGACGTTTACCGTACGAGCCGACTCCGCAGCAGGCAAGGCGATAACTGTGTTGTCGCTGCTCACTTCACCGGCATCCGCGGTAATAGTGGTGGTGCCGCCGGACAACGCAAGGGTGATGGTGGCTGTATTGGTGTGGGCTGGCACCGGGATGCTGATGATGGTTCCGGCGTTGATCTGGGTGTCATTGGCGCGCGGCGCAAACTTGGCACCGTTTGCAGTGGCATCGATGGTCAGCCCGTCGAACGTCTGGGATCCGCCTTGTATAGTGCCGAGAGCCGCCAGCTCAGTGTTGTTCGCAGGATTCAGCACCCATTCGCGATTGATGGATTCCGCGGCTTGCGTGCTGCTGGTGGTGCCGGTGCTCGGCGACGTTGCTTCCGCGGCCGATGCAGTGGCTGCCGCACCGCCAAATATCATGCTTGCAGCCAACAGCACACCGGCAGCACGAATAATGGTGTTTTTCATGGGTGTTCTCTCTTATGTATCGATGTACAACAACGAAAGCCGCTTTCGGAACACCCGAGTCGGTTTTGCAGCCTGAAAGCAGGGCTTCACCTGCTGAGGGGAACACGACTATCGGGCATTTCCCAGCCTGTCTTCGCGTTCAAAATATCACCGAAAAAAATGCGACTGGAACCCCGTAGCACAACAAGAAAAAAGGGGGTGCACCCCATGTGTTGGGATGCACCCCTAAGTGGTCAATAAGGGGGAGTTGGAATGGGACTCATGACTCCCCCCCAGCGGCGCCAAGCTGCCACACGCTGGCAGACCAACACCACTGTGTGCATTCTCTGCGTCGGCGGCAGTCCAAAACTTGGCCCAGCAACGACGCTTGCTGTGCCCAGCGTCGGCAGAGGGCCAAGAATTGGACGCATACGACACAGAACGCACCCTCAGCGTCGGCAGAACTCCAAGATCTGTACCGCTGACGACGGTAAGCCCTCCACAGCGTCGTCAGAGATACAAAATCTGTCCCAACACCGACGCCTGCCACCCCCAGCGTCGCCGGAGTCCCAAGTCTCGGCCCAGCAACGACGCCTGCGATCCCCACACATAAGAAACCGCACCTCCGATCATCGAATCTGAATTACTTCAGTCCAACAACCGGGGTGCGGTTCACTGAGGAGAGTTCCGTCAGTATAGCTATATCAGTCGTCGCCGAGCGTAACGTGCACACCGCCGACCAGAGAGCTGACCACGTTGTAGATCAGTGCCGCAATGGTGGCCAGCAGAGTGAAGATCACCACTTCGACAATCGAGAAGATGGTGACGCCGGAGACCACGGTGGTAAGGGACAACACGTTCTTGAGATCGAAACCGCCTGCATCAAGACCGGTGGAAGACACAATCTGCGTAATCTGGCTGAATACACCGACCACATCAAGCAGCACCCATACGATCGCGGAGGCAACGACCTGAATAATCGCCACGGCGATGGACAGCATGAACGTCACCTTGGCCACGGACCAAGCATCCACGCGGGTCAGCGACAAGCTCATGCGGCGAGCCCTGGGGGCGCTACGGCGAGGTGCCGGACGCACGGGAGTGGCGGCACCTGAAGAAGGCAACGCGGATTCTTCCGGATCGCTGGACACGGAGCGTGCCACGCGGGGAGCGTGCTCAGTACCGATCAGCGGCTCGACATGCTCGTTCTGCGTATTGCCGACTGCCGGCGGTATGATCCGGGGCTCGTTGTCTTCGAGATTCTCGCTCATCGTTTCTCCTTAACAGGCTTGGCGGTAGCCTCTGCTGTATGCGAGGCTACCAGCTTTTCAGGACGCTGCTCACGCCTCGTCCGCGTTGTTCACATTCTCGCCGGATTGTGCGGTCTCGGCGGTGCCGTTCGCCGCGGCATCGCCGCCATCCTCGGGCTCGTCCTTCTCCTCGTTACGGGCGATGGAGAGAATCGTGTCGCCCTTGTCGGGCTTGGCAAAGGTCACGCCCTGGGTGTTGCGCCCGGTGCGCTTGACTTCGTCCACGTTGGAGCGAATCACCTTGCCGGACTTCATGATGGCCATAACCTGATCGTCTTCGGACACCACGAGCGCGCCGACCAGAGCACCACGGCCCTCGACCAGTTGCACGGCCTTGATACCCAGGCCATTGCGGCCCTGCAGACGGTATTCGCTGATGGCGGTGCGCTTGGCGAAGCCCTCGTTGGTGACCACGAACAGGTCCTTGTCGGAGTCGCCAGGGACCACATCCATGGCCAGCAGGCTGTCGTCGTTACGGAACTTCATGCCCTGCACGCCGGCGGTCTGGCGGCCCATCGGGCGCAGCTGCTCGTCGTCGGCCTGGAACTTGAGGCTCATGCCGAGTTTGGAGACCAGGATGATGTCGTCCTCGGCGTTGCACAGCGCGGCGCCGATGAGCTCGTCGGCGTTCTCGCCGTTCTCGTCGGCCATGAGGCGCACGGCGATCAGGCCGCCCTGGCGCGGGGAATCGTACTCGGCCAGCGGGGTCTTCTTGACCTTGCCGGAACGGGTGGCGAGCACCAGATACTTGGCCACCTCGTAGTTCGGGATGGACAGCACGGTCTGGATGGACTCATCAGGCGCGAACTGCAGCAGGTTGGCCACGTGCTGGCCCTTGGAGTCGCGCGAGCCCTCGGGCAGCTCGTAGGCCTTGATGCGGTACACGCGGCCCTTGTTCGTGAAGAACAGCAGCCAGTTGTGCGTGGAGGTCAGGAAGAAGTGATCCACCACGTCGTCCTCGCGCAGCTTGGCGCCCTTGATGCCCTTGCCGCCGCGGTGCTGGGAGCGGTATTCGTCGGCCTTGGTGCGCTTAATGAAGCCGGAGTGGGTCACGGTGACCACCACGTTCTCTTCGGCGATCAGGTCTTCGACGTTCATCTCGCCGGAGAACGGCAGGATCTTGGTGCGGCGGTCGTCGCCGTACTTGGCGACGATCTCGTCGAGCTCGTCGCCGATGATCTTGCGCTGGCGTTCCGGCTTGGCGAGGATGTCGATGTAGTCGGCGATCTTGCGCTGCAATTCCTCATGCTCGGCCACGATCTTGTCGCGGTTCATGCGGGTCAGCGTGCGCAGCTGCATGGCCAGGATGGCGTCCGCCTGCACCTGGTCGATGTCCAGCAGCCCCATAAGGCCCGTACGTGCGGTATCGGTGTCTTCGGAGGCACGGATGAGGGCGATGACCTCGTCCAGCATGTCGAGGGCCTTCAGATAGCCCTGCAGGATGTGGTCGCGCTCTTCGGCCTCGCGCTTCAGGTACGCGGTGCGGCGGGCGATCACGTCGAGCTGGTGGTTCACCCAATGGCGGATGAAGGCGTCCAGGCTCAGCGTGCGCGGCACGCCGTCGACCAGCGCCAGCATGTTGGCGCCGAAGGTCTGCTGCAGCTGGGAGTGCT
>ONZX01001083.1_pt1 | contig 14660 bp, 10 predicted proteins | sample 1671831 | NCBI WGS metagenome assembly ONZX01 (sample SAMN06348197, study PRJEB24527) | human gut metagenome | reverse complement strand
CATTCAAGGGCATTGATGCAGGTACTTACAAACTTGTCGAGACTGTAGCTCCGGAAGGATTTACTCTTGATACACAGGAACATACAGTAGTGATTAGTGCAACATATAATGATGATGGTACTCTGAAGTCTTATACTATTGCAATTGATGGAAATCCAGGATCTACTTATACAGCAACTTACAATAACGGCACTATTACAAAGATTGATGGAACATCTTCCACAACTGAGATCGTAAATACCAAGATGGGCACTCTTCCATCCACAGGTGGAATGGGAACATACCTCTTCACTATTATCGGTGTTGTAGTTATGGCTGTTGCAGCTGGTGCTTTCTTCATCAGCCGCAGAAGAACATCTGAGGAGTAATCCTTACAGATCATTTGGTCAGCTTTTTCTGAATATTTATAAACAACAGAACCAAAGTAATAATTAAGTAAATCAGTTACCGCCCGGCCTCTTCGGAGGCCGGAAACGGTAATACAACAGTATGGAGAAACCTATGAGAAAGAATAAGAAGAAAAATTATATTGGACTTGGGTTGCTGTTTCTGATAGGGTTGTCCATACTGCTGTATCCGATGATCAGCGATGCCTGGAATAAACACAGGGATAATATCCTGATCAGCAAATATAGCAGCAGTGTTTCTTCGGATGAGAATTCGGAGAAGATCGACAGCATGTGGAAGGCAGCAGAGAAATATAACGAACAGATTAAACAGGAAAGTGTACCGGATGCTTTTTCTGTAAGAGATGGAGAGAAAGACAGTACATACGAATCTCTTCTCAACCTGAATGGTGATGGTATGATGGGATATGTGGAGATCCCTGTGATCGATGTGAAGATTCCAATTTATCATTACACAACAGATGAATCGCTGGAGAAGGGTGCCGGACATCTGTTTGGCAGCAGTCTTCCGGTTGGCGGAGAAAGCACCCATGCAATTCTTTCCGCACATCGTGGACTTCCCAGTGCAAAGCTTTTTACAGATCTGAACCTTGTAAAAGAAGGAGATGTTTTTTATCTGCATATTCTGAATCAGACACTTGCCTATGAAGTAGATCAGATTCAGACGGTTCTGCCGGACCAGACAGAGTCTCTGGCAATCACAGAGGGAAAAGATTATGTGACACTTGTCACCTGTACTCCGTATGCGGTAAATACACACAGACTTCTTGTGCGGGGAATCCGTACAAAATATGTGGAAGAAGAGGAAAGTAATGAGACAGTTCCGCAGATGCTTGCAAAGACAGATCCGAAAAAGGTTCTGGCTGCGGGAAGTGTAGTGCTTGTTATCCTGATACTGCTGGTTTATCTGATTGTCCGTCGCGGTGAAAAGAGGCGGGTATCGGGAGAAAAAGAGGAGGCAGAAAAAAGTGGAAAAGAGAACTAAGCGGAAAAATTTTTTTAGCAGTTTTCTGGCATTTCTGGTGATGGGCGTAATGCTGATCGGCAGTCTGTCACAGATAGTTCTGGCCGGCAATTATGAAGCTGGAAAAACAGGAAATATCAGCCTGATCGTTCAGGAAACCGGAGATGACGGAACCCAGAAACCGATTCCAAATGTAAAGCTGACACTCTATAAAGTAGGAAGTGTATCCTATGATGGAAATGTGCATTTTGTGGCAGACAGTGCGCTTCAGTTTACGGGAGTCGATTTTGAAAATCTGAAAACAGCGGAAGACTGGTATTCTGCCGCAGAGACTCTTTCTGCCGCAGTAAAAAAGATCGGGCTTACCGGAGTTGAAAAGCAGTCAGACGCACAGGGAAAAATCGTGTACAGCAATCAGCAGGAAGGCATGTATCTGATTGTACAGGATAACCGGGATGGTAAGGTGTCTGTTTCCCCAATGCTTCTTTCGGTTCCTTTTGCAGAAGAGGGAACCGGATGGACCTATGATGTTCAGGCATATCCGAAAGCTGTAACAAATGACAGTGGAAAAGAAACGAAAATTCAGGTTACCAAGCAGCTGTTTTATATTGACAAGAATTTTGATGTTCTTGACATGGAAGCAGATGATGCGGTTTATAAGGTTGGCCTGTTTCTGGATAAAGATGGAACCATTCCGTTTCGCAGTGATTATATGAAGGATATTCATCTTGTCAATGCACACAGTGGAACAGCGACCTGGTCCAATGTGCCGGATGGAACCTATTATATATTTGAGCTGGATGAAAACGGAGATCCGATGACGATCAATGATGTGATCGAAGTGGAGGACGGAAATACATTTTATTACAATGTTACAGATCCTGATGAGAATGAGTCCAATGAAGCTACAGTCAGCAGGAGTGGTACCGCGGAATCCGTGTCCTATGTAAATAACTACTATTATTTTATTCCGGATGGATTCTCCTTAAGAGGATATATTGATATTACCAAGAAAGTCCTTGTCGACGGAAACGAAGATACAGTAGCGGATACTTTCTATGCCGGTATTTTCAGAGAAGAGTCTGATGGAACACTTACACTGATCAATAATGTAGAACTTGAACAGAATGGTTCAGTAAGGGCCGAGGTTTCTTTCGAGGCAAATGAGGAACCGGATTCTGTTACTTATACAGTAATGGAGACAGATGAAGAAGGAAATCCGATTGATAAGGACACATTCCTGTTTGACGTAAGTGGTGAAGGCGATGTAGTTCTGAATAAGAGCGAAAGCTATATCAACAGCATTGAGATTACAAACAGCCAGGAGACAGAACCTGATCCGACAGCGACTCCGACACCGGGAACACAGCCTTCTGTGACACCTTCTCAGGATAACAATACACCAGGCGGTGGTACATCTGATAACGGAGGAACGACAGGACGTACTTCTGTAAAGACCGGAGATGATACACCGATTGGCGTATGGGTTGGAATTCTTGCAGCAGCAGTGGTAATTGGTGGTGCAGCAGGAATTGCGGTAAAGAGAAAAAAGAAAAAATAAGAGCTCCTCATAGAGGATGCTCATGAGGAAAGGCCAGGCAGAAATGTCTGGTCTTTCTTTGTGGAATAAACAACAGGTTTTCATGATATTGTCTTTTTTTTATCAAAAGAGAATTTTGCAGAAAAAATTTCTTGACATTTAGGGATGAGAAGTATATTGTATGTGTTGCAGTAATTTTATAAAAGATAGCCTTTTATTCAGAGTGGTGGAGATACAAAGGATCTGTGAAGCCACGGCAACCCCGGAATGATCTGGAAGGTGCCAACCTGAGCGAGCAATCGAACAATAAGAGGATTGTTTACAGAACTTAAACAGTCCGGATTGTACGGGCTGTTTTTTATGTCTATAACCGTTGTTTTATTACAAAAGGAGAAGAACATGGAAAAAATTTTATTTACATCTGAATCTGTAACTGAAGGACATCCTGACAAAGTCTGCGACTCTATTTCTGATGCCATCCTTGACGCTATGATGGAGCAGGATCCGATGAGCCGTGTTGCATGCGAGACTGCTACTACTACAGGTCTTGTACTTGTTATGGGTGAGATTACAACCAAAGCTAATGTTGATATCCAGAAGATCGTTCGTGATACGATCCGTGAGATCGGATATGACAATGCTGATTATGGTTTTGATGCAGATACCTGTGCGGTTATCACATCACTTGACAAGCAGTCCACAGATATCGCTATGGGTGTTGACAAGGCTCTTGAGCAGAAAGAGGACGATATGAATGAGGACGAGCTGGATTCCATCGGTGCCGGTGACCAGGGTCTTCAGTTTGGTTATGCTTCCAATGAGACTGAGGAGTATATGCCATATGCCATCAACATGGCTCACAAGCTTGCTCAGCAGCTGACAAAGGTTCGTAAGGACGGCACTCTGAAATATTTAAGACCGGATGGAAAGACTCAGGTTACTGTTGAGTATGATGAGGCCGGCAAGCCGAAGAGAATCGATGCTGTTGTATGCTCTACACAGCATGATCCGGATGTTACTCAGGAGCAGATCCATGAGGATATTAAGAAGTATGTTTTTGATGCGATCATTCCGGCTGATATGGTTGATGCGGATACGAAGTATTTCATCAATCCGACAGGTCGTTTTGTTATCGGTGGACCTCACGGTGACAGTGGTCTGACAGGTCGTAAGATCATCGTTGATACCTACGGCGGAACAGGACGTCACGGCGGCGGTGCTTTTTCCGGTAAGGACTGCACAAAGGTTGACCGTTCTGCTGCTTATGCTGCACGTTATGTTGCAAAGAACATTGTTGCAGCCGGTCTTGCTGACAAGTGTGAGATCCAGCTTTCCTATGCAATCGGTGTTGCGCATCCGACTTCTGTCAGTGTGAATACCTTCGGAACAGGTAAGCTTTCTGAGACCAAGCTTGTTGAGATCGTTCGTGAGAATTTTGATCTTCGTCCGGCTGGTATCATCAAGATGCTTGACCTTCGCCGTCCGATCTACAAGCAGACTGCTGCTTATGGTCATTTCGGCCGTACAGATGTTGATCTTCCATGGGAGCATCTGGACAAGGTTGAGACTCTGAAGAAGTATCTTTGCAACAGCTACGAATAATCATTTCAGAAGAACAAAGAGTGAGGCCCCCGGTAATGCCAGTACCGGGGGCTTCTTGCATGGTGAGATGGGGTTTTTTATAGAAAATTTAGAGATAGGGAATATAGTTTATGTTATAATACGTGTATGTGAATGTGTGAATTTATAAAGGACGGAGATACAGATGAAGTTAAAAACACGTATTATTGTGGGCTTCGTTGCGATCATCCTGCTGCCGCTGCTTCTTTTTTCCGCGAGTCTTTATGGGTTCAGCCAGACGCAGGCGAAACATGTACAGGAGAGCAGCAGCCAGGCTTCAGATTCGAATCAGATGATCTACGATATTTCCCTGGCGCAGTCTTCCAGCAGCCAGGTGAAGCTGATGGCCAAGGATATGATTCTGACCGCAACGATCATTCTTGTTTTTACCGCATTGTCTGTGGGACTGTGGATTTATCGGAGTATTGCAGTTCCTCTGGTGAAGCTTAAGAAGGCAACCCAGAACATTAAAGAAGGTAATCTGGATTTTGTGCTGGAGGTTGAGGGAAAGGATGAATTTTCCCAGCTTTGCCAGGATTTTGAGGAGATGCGTAAACGGCTGAAGGAGTCCACGGAAGAGAAGATCCTGATGGATAAGGAGAACAAGGAACTGATCAGTAATATTTCCCATGACCTGAAGACGCCGATCACTGCGGTGAAGGGCTATGTGGAAGGCATTATGGATGGGGTGGCGGATACACCGGAGAAGATGGACCGGTATGTACGTACCATTTATAATAAGACCAATGAGATGGATCATCTGATCAATGAGCTGACATTTTATTCCAAGATTGATACCAATCGTATTCCGTATACGTTCAGCAAGCTGAATGTGGAGGATTATTTTTCGGACTGTGCGGAGGAACTTGGACTTGAGATGGAGACCAGGGGAATGGAGCTTGTGTATGCCAATTATGTGGAGAAAGATGTCCAGGTGATTGCGGATGGAGAGCAGATCCGCCGTGTGATTCATAATATTGTGAGCAATGCCATTAAATATATGGAGAAGCCTAAGGGGATCATTCAGCTTCGTGTGAAGGATGTGGGTGATTTTATTCAGGTGGAGATCGAGGATAACGGCAAGGGAATTGCCGCCAAGGATCTGCCGTATATTTTTGACCGTTTTTACCGTACCGATGTTTCCAGAAATTCTTCCAAGGGAGGAAGCGGTATCGGACTTTCCATCGTAAAGAAGATCATGGAGGATCACGGCGGAAAGGTCTGGGCAACGAGCCGGCTGGGAATCGGAACGATTATGTATTTTGTCCTTAGAAAATATCAGGAGGTACCGATGAATGAGTAGAATTTTGATCATAGAAGATGAGGAAGCGATTGCAGATCTGGAGAAGGACTATCTGGAGCTTTCCGGTTTTGAGGTGGAGATTGAGAACCGTGGAGATACCGGTCTTGTACGTGCCATGAAAGAAGAATTTGATCTGATTATTCTGGATCTGATGCTTCCGGAGGTGGACGGTTTCGACATTTGCCGACAGGTCCGTGAGGAGAAAAATACACCGATCATCATGGTTTCCGCAAAGAAGGACGACATTGATAAGATTCGTGGACTTGGTCTTGGCGCAGATGATTATATGACCAAGCCGTTCAGTCCAAGTGAGCTGGTTGCCCGTGTGAAGGCGCATATGGAGCGTTATAACCGTCTGGTTGGTTCCAATGTGCACAAGAATGATGTGATTGAAATTCGTGGTATTAAGATTGATAAGACGGCAAGACGTGTATGGGTCAATGGCGATGAGACGACATTTACCACCAAAGAGTTTGATCTTCTGACATTCCTAGCTGAAAATCCCAACAGGGTATTTACGAAAGAGGAACTTTTCCGTGAAATCTGGGATATGGAATCTGTGGGTGATATCGCTACTGTGACGGTGCATATTAAGAAGATCCGTGAAAAGATTGAGTTTAATACTGCCAAGCCTCAGTATATTGAGACAATCTGGGGTGTGGGATACCGGTTTAAGGTGTGAGAAAATACCGGATTACAGATACGATGAGGATAAAGAGGGGGAATATCGTTTAAGGATAGTCCCTCTTTATTATTACATGAACGCTTTAATGTTTGGCTGAAAAAGGAGAATTATGGAAGAAAGATTGTATAAAAAACTGGAGTCATACGGCAGAAGTGATTTTTACCCGTTTCATATGCCCGGACATAAGCGCAATCCGCTGGCTGTGGACGGAGATTTTCCGGTGGAGAGAGATATTACGGAGATTAACGGATTCGATAATCTGCATCATGCGGAGGATCTCCTGAAAAGGGCCCAGGAGGATGTTGCCAGGCTCTATGGTGTGCCGGAGAGTTTTTACAGTATTAATGGAAGTTCCGGGGCGATTCTGGCTGCGGTGTCTGCGGCTGTGGGTAAGGGAGGCCAGATCCTGATCGCACGGAATTGTCATAAGGCGGTTTACCATGCAATTTATTTAAGAGATCTGGGGGCTACATATATTTATCCACATGAGGATCCCAGACTGGGGATAAACGGCGGAATCTCACCGAGCCGTGTGGAAATGTACCTGGCAGAGAATCCGGAGATTGAAGCGGTGCTGATCACATCCCCGACCTATGACGGGATCGTGTCGGATGTGGCGCGGATTGCGGAGGTTGTCCATAATCATGGTATTCCGCTGATCGTGGATGAAGCCCATGGGGCACATTTTCACTTTTCGGATTATTTTCCGGTTTCTGCGGCGGAACTTGGCGCAGATGTGGTGATCAACAGTGTGCATAAAACTTTGCCCTGTCTGACACAGACAGGTGTGATCCATCTTTGCAGTGACCGGGTGAGCCGGGAAAAGCTGATACGTTTTCTGGGAATTTACCAGAGCAGCAGTCCGTCCTATGTTCTGATGAGCAGTATTGATGCCTGCATGGATAAGCTGGAGCGTGAGGGCGATGAGATGTTCCGGGTATTTACAGAGAATCTGGAAAAAGCCCGGGAGCGTCTTGGAAAGTGTAAATATATCCGGCTGGTGACTCCGCAGGCCTGTGAGTGCCAGAGGGTTTTTGATTTCGACAGATCCAAGCTTCTGCTTTCCACAGTGGACAGCTCACTGAACGGAAGGCAGCTGCATCAGATTCTCCGGGAGGAGTTCCATCTGGAAATGGAGATGGAGGCGGAGAATTATGTGCTGGCGCTGGCGGCTGTGGGTGATACGGCGGAGGGCTTTGAGCGGCTTTGTGATGCTATTGAAGAGATCGACCGCCGTGAATCGTTAAAATATAGAGAAGAGGCTGTGGAGAAGGAGCCTTTGAAAAACGGAAAAATGAAGCAAATCATGCGGATCTCCCAGGCTATGGATGCGGAGAGTGAGCGGTGCCCGCTGGATGAGTGTATCGGACGTACGTCCGGGGAGTTTGCGTATCTTTATCCGCCGGGGATCCCGCTGATCGTTCCGGGGGAACAGATTTCTGGACATTTCGTAAAAAATGTGAGAAGATACCTGGAACAGGGCTTTGAGGTACAGGGCCTGAGTGACCAGACAAGTGAGACTGTATGCGTTGTGAAGAATGAGTAAACAGGCGTATGGCAGCAGAGGAGATAAATGGGAAAGATTTTTTACATTATGGGAAAAAGCTCTTCCGGTAAGGACAGTATTTACAGGCAGCTGGAAGAAAACCAGGAACTGGGGCTTAAACGGCTTGTGATTTATACGACCCGTCCGATCCGTGATGGAGAAAAGAACGGAAGAGAATATTTTTTTACAGATGAGAATAAACTGAAAGAGTTCCGAAGAAACGGGAAGCTGATTGAAGCACGTACCTATCAGACGGTTTATGGCCCGTGGACATATTTTACAGCGGATGACGGACAGGTTTCTGTAGGAAATGACAGTTACCTTGGAATTGGTACGCTGGAGTCTTATATGCGTCTTCGGGAGTATTATGGCAATGAGGTTATCTGGCCGGTTTATATAGAAGTGGAGGACGGGGAGCGTCTGGAACGTGCCCTTGCCCGGGAAAAAACGCAGGAAGTGCCGAAGTACGAGGAGATGTGCAGGCGCTTTCTGGCAGACCAGAATGATTTTTCTGAAGAAAATATTCTGAAAGCTGGTATATGGAAGCGATTTCGGAATCATAATCTGGATGAATGTGTGAAGGAAATCGTAAATTATATAAAATCTGTACAATAGGGAAAAATAGTTTTTTTTATACAGAAGATTATGTTATAATTAGTTGAAAGATGTCCGCCGGATATGACGGAGGACACAAAAGGCAGAAAGAGGTGATTCTTATGGCAGGATTTCATGACATCATCGGTCATGACGATATAATCAGGCATTTGAAGAATGCGATAGAGACAGGGAAGGTATCCCACTCTTATATTTTTACAGGAGAAGCAGGTTCTGGCAAGAAGCTTCTTGCGGGAACTTTTGCGGCAGCACTGCAGTGTGAATCAGGAGAGTCTGAACCATGTATGACCTGTGATTCCTGTAAGAAGGTGATCGGCAAGAATCATCCGGATATCATTACAGTAACTCATGAGAAGCCTGGAAGCATCAGCATTGACGAGGTGCGTGACCAGGTTGTGCGTGATGTGGATATCAAGCCGTACTGCAGTCCGTATAAGATTTATATTATTCCAGATGCGGAGATGATGACAGTACAGGCGCAGAATGCCATTTTGAAAACAATCGAGGAGCCGCCGGAATATGCGGTGATCTTGTTGCTGACCAGCAATATCGACAGCCTTCTTCCTACCATCCGTTCCAGATGTGTGCGTCTGGATCTGAAAGTAGTGGATGATGGTCTTGTGAAAAAATATCTGATGGAGCATCTTCATGTGCCGGATTATCAGGCTGAGATTGATGCGTCCTATGCACAGGGCAGCATTGGTAAGGCGAAGGAGGCCGCTACTTCCCAGGAGTTTGCGGATATGACTGCCAATGCACTGAAGATTTTGAAATATGCCAATACCATGGAAGTTTATGAGCTGACAGAGGCAATCAAGACTCTGACAGCGAATAAGAACAATATCAATGATTACCTGGATATTTTTCAGTTCTGGTTCCGCGATGTTCTGATGTTTAAGGCAACAAGAGAAATTGACAACCTGGTTTTTAAACAGGAGATTAATTTTATCAGAGAGCAGGCCAGCGAGCGTTCTTATGAGAATATCGAAAAAATCCTTGAGGCACTGGAGAAGACCAAGGTGCGTCTCCGTGCCAATGTTAATCTCGAACTTGCCCTGGAGCTCCTGTTCCTGACAATTAGGGAGAAATAGAATGGAAATGGTAGTTGGAGTTAGATTTCGTAACGTTGGTAAGATTTATTATTTTAATCCTAAGAACTATAAGGTAAAAGTCGGCGATCATGTGATCGTGGAGACTGCCCGTGGTGTGGAATATGGCCGGGTTGTTCTGGAACCACGCAGTGTGAAGGAGGACGAGGTGGTTCATCCACTGAAAGAGGTTCTTCGTGTTGCGACAAAAGAGGACGAGGAACATGAGGCTGAGAACCGTGTGAAGGAGAAAGAGGCTTTTAAGATCTGCAAAAAAAAGATCCGTGAACATGGGCTTGAGATGAAGCTGATTGATGCGGAGTATACGTTTGATAATAACAAGGTACTGTTTTACTTTACAGCGGATGGACGTATTGATTTCCGTCAGCTTGTTAAGGATCTGGCGTCTGTGTTTAAGACAAGGATTGAGCTTCGCCAGATCGGTGTCCGTGATGAGACAAAGATTCTTGGTGGTATTGGTATCTGTGGAAGAACGCTTTGCTGCCATACGTATCTTTCTGAGTTTGCGCCGGTTTCTATTAAGATGGCGAAGGAGCAGAATCTTTCTCTGAATCAGACGAAGATTTCCGGTGTCTGCGGCCGTCTGATGTGCTGCCTTAAAAATGAGCAGGAGACTTATGAGGAACTGAACCGTAATCTTCCGGGTATTGGTGATGTGGTGACGACACCGCAGGGTACTACGGGTACGGTGCAGAGTGTGAATGTTCTCCGTCAGATGGTTAAGATTGTTGTGGATGTGAACGATGAGAAGGAGATCCAGGAGTTTCCGGTTCGTGATCTGAAGTTCCGCCCTAAGAAGAAAAAGGGTAAGGGTGGAGCTGACCACGAGGAGAAAGAGGGTAAAAAGGGAGATTTGAAACCGAATGAGAAGTGATCTTGTTAAATGCGGTGAGCGTGTGGATGATCTTCAGAATGGGTTGTTTGTGATCCAGGATCCGAAGAAGTTCTGCTTTGGAATGGATGCTGTTCTGTTGTCTGGTTTTGCCCGGGTGAAGAAGGGTGAAGTTGCGCTGGATATGGGGACTGGTACCGGGATTATTCCGATTTTGCTTTCTGACCGTACGGATGGGGAGCATTTTACGGGGCTGGAGATCCAGCATGAGTGTGCGGAGATGGCTGACCGTAGTGTGAGATATAATGGTCTTGAGGACAGGGTTCGGATCGTTGAAGGTGATATCAAGGAGGCTGCCGGGATTTTTGGGGCGGCTTCTTTTGATGTGGTGACGTGTAATCCGCCGTATATGATCGGGCAGCATGGGTTGACGAATCCGCATGTTCCTAAGGCGATTGCGAGGCATGAGATTCTTTGCACGTTTGATGATGTGGCTTGTCAGGCTGCCCGGGTCCTGAAGGACCGGGGGCGTTTTTTTCTGGTGCACAGGCCGTTTCGGCTTGTGGAGCTGATGGCGACTTTGACGAAGTATAAGCTGGAGCCTAAGAGGATGCAGCTGGTATTTCCTTTTATTGATAAGGAGCCGAATATGGTGTTGATTGAGGCCTGTAAGGGCGGGAATTCCAGGATTCAGATTGAGAGGCCGCTGGTGGTTTATGAGAGGCCTGGGGTTTATACTAAGGATATTCTTGAGTTGTATCGGATGGTGTGAGGGTTGCTGTGGGACTTCTGTTGGTGAAGGGACGGCGAGGGGAGGCAGGCTGCTGGTTGTGACACGCTGCGCCCCCTACTCGACTGCGGCGCCGGTTTGCTGCCATTCGAGCCAACTCGCTTCGCTCAAACAGGCTCTCGGTGGCAGCAGCTATCCTCGTCTCCCTACGGGGGCTCCGCTAACGTCACCACCAGCAGCCTGCCTCCCCTCACCTGAGATTCAGAGCGGGAGATCGCAGTGTGACGCATCGGCACAGCGTAGCGCATTAAGTACCGAAGCATACAGGCACTTCGCCAGAAGCGAAACACAGAGAAAACGCAGAAATAAACGATATCGGCAAAGAGTAGAGCATTGAGTATCGAAGCATACAGTCACCTTACCAGAAGCGAAACACAGAGAAAATGCAGAAATAAACAACATCGGCACAGCATAGTGAGCTGAGTATCGAAGCATACAGACACAAGTCAACAAATCAGAACAAAGAATCCCTTGCACTACTTAAAAAAAAGCCCAAGGGGTGTGCAGAGGGGGCGCGGCTTTGCGGCCCCTTTGCGATTTTCAAAGTTTCCAAACTTAAACAAATCCCCGCGGTTAAGCGAGACATATCCCCTCGCGGTTAAGCGAGAAAAAAGTCCCCCGCGGTTAAGCGAGAAAAGAGGAAAATATGAAACAAAACGGAAAACTATACTTATGTGCTACCCCCATAGGAAACCTCGAAGACATCACCCTTCGAGTTCTAAGAACCCTTAGGGAAGTGGACTTAATCGCTGCGGAAGACACCCGCAACAGTATTAAACTTTTAAATCATTTTGACATAAAAACTCCCATGACCAGTTATCATGAGTATAACAAGATCGACAAAGGTCACGTTCTCGTGGAAAAAATGCTCTCAGGTACAAATATTGCATTGATTACAGATGCAGGTACTCCGGGTATTTCTGATCCTGGGGAGGAGCTTGCTGCCATGTGTTATGAGGCGGGTATCGAGGTGACTTCGTTGCCGGGGCCTGCTGCCTGTATTACGGCATTGACTTTGTCTGGTTTGCATACACGGCGTTTTGCATTTGAGGCGTTTCTTCCGGCTGATAAGAAAGAACGGAAAACGATTCTGGAGGAGCTTTCCAGTGAGACGAGGACTATTATCCTGTATGAGGCGCCTCACAGGCTTGTACGGACTCTTGGCGAGCTCAGGGAGGTACTTGGTAACCGCAGGATGACTCTTTGCAGGGAGCTGACCAAGAAGCATGAGACAGCGTTTCGGACAACGATTGATGATCTGATGGATTTTTATAAAGATGAGAAGCCTCTGGGCGAGTGTGTTCTTGTGATTGAGGGCAGGAGCCGCAGTGAGATGGAGGCGGAGAAGAGGGCTTCCTGGGAGGAGGTTTCCATTGCGGAGCATGTGGCGATGTATGAGCAGCAGGGGAACTCCAGGAAGGATGCGATGAAGCTTGCCGCTAAGGATCGGGGTGTTTCCAAGAGGGATATTTATAAGGCATTACTGGATTGCATTTAATAAGATACTTTTTTGCCTGTATTTCCTATGATTTTGCGTGGAAATACAGGCTTTTTTGTGCTATAATAAACTCTGTATTCGTATGTAAAAAAACATTTATTTTACAGGTATAAATGACACTTCTGGAGCGGGTTTGAGAATTGCTTTCTGCAAAATGGAAATACTGTGGTTCTGCAGAAATGAATTTTCAAACACGTCCGGACAGACAAGAACAGGAGGAATGACATGGGCGCAGAGAATACAGAATACGGCGCGGATCAGATCCAGATCCTGGAGGGACTGGAAGCCGTACGTAAGAGGCCTGGAATGTATATCGGAAGTACCTCCAGCCGTGGACTTCATCATCTCGTATATGAGATCGTGGATAATGCAGTCGATGAAGCACTGGCTGGTTTTTGTACGGAGATTCATGTAGATATCAATCCGGATAATTCCATTACAGTTACTGATAATGGTCGTGGTATTCCGGTTGGGATCAATCATAAGGCGGGTATTCCGGCAGTTGAGGTTGTATTTACCATTCTTCACGCAGGTGGTAAGTTCGGCGGTGGAGGATATAAGGTTTCCGGTGGTCTTCACGGTGTTGGTGCATCAGTTGTAAATGCACTTTCCGAGTGGCTGGAGGTTACTATTTATCACGAGGGTAAAGAATATAAACAGAGATATGAACGTGGTAAGACCATGTATCCGCTGAAGGTTGTAGGTGACTGTGATCCGGAGCTTACCGGAACGAAGGTTTATTTCCTTCCGGATAAGGAGATCTTTGAGGAGACTGTTTATGATTATGATATCCTGAAACAGAGACTCCGTGAGATGGCATTCCTGACAAAGGGTCTTCGTATTGTGCTGGAAGATAAGAGAGAGGGCCAGGAGCGTGAGAAGGTATTCCACTATGAGGGTGGTATCCGTGAGTTTGTAAGCTACCTGAACAGAAGTAAAGAGGCACTTTACCCGGAGATCATTTACTGTGAAGGTGAGAAGGATGGTGTATCTGTAGAGGTTGCTCTGCAGCATAATGATTCCTATACAGAGAATACCTATGGTTTTGTAAATAATATCAATACACCGGAGGGCGGTACACACATTACCGGTTTCCGTAATGCGATCACCAATACATTCAATGATTACGCACGTAAGAATAAGCTTCTTAAGGACAGCGAGCCGAACTTAAGCGGTGATGATATCCGTGAGGGCCTGACTGCGATCGTCAGTGTTAAGATCGAGAATCCGCAGTTTGAGGGTCAGACCAAGCAGAAGCTTGGAAACAGTGAGGCAAGAGGTGCGGTAGACAGTGTCGTAAGTAAACAGCTGGAGATTTTCCTGGAGCAGAATCCGGCAGTTGCCAAGGCTACTGTTGAGAAATCTGTTCTTGCACAGAGAGCCAGAGAGGCAGCCAGAAAGGCACGTGACCTTACAAGAAGAAAATCCGCACTGGACAGCATGTCGCTTCCGGGAAAGCTTGCAGACTGTTCTGACAAGAATCCGGAGAACTGTGAGATCTATATCGTAGAGGGAGATTCCGCGGGCGGTTCTGCCAAGACAGCGAGAAACCGTGCCACACAGGCGATCCTTCCGCTGCGTGGTAAGATCCTGAATGTTGAGAAGGCACGTCTGGATAAGATTTACGGAAACAAAGAGATCAAGGCAATGATCACTGCCTTCGGAACCGGAATCCATGAGGATTTTGATATTTCCAAGCTTCGTTATCACAAGATCATCATTATGACCGATGCCGATGTTGACGGTGCACA
>ONZX01001079.1_pt1 | contig 14717 bp, 12 predicted proteins | sample 1671831 | NCBI WGS metagenome assembly ONZX01 (sample SAMN06348197, study PRJEB24527) | human gut metagenome | reverse complement strand
AGATTGAGCGGACAGCACAGGGGCGTGTGGAAACCATGTTGCCTCACATGATGGAAATTGTGGGTGTCACGGAGGAACTGAAAGCCCGTGACCACATGCGCTGGGTGGGGTTGATGAACACGCTGAAGGCGCAAGCGGAGGAAATAATTTTTCAAGAGTTGATTTCCGCATGAGATTTTAGGCATAAGAAAGGCCGGGATTTTGCTGACAAGTGGCAAATCCCGGCTTTGTTCTTATCGGTTTTCCAAATTCTTTGACCGCCGGTATTCCAGCGGAGAAAGACCAAACTGCTTTTTGAACACGGCTGCAAATTTTCCTTGATTAGAGTAGCCGACCTGTTCGGATATTTCGGCAATCGGACGCTTTGTGTCCGAAAGAAGCCTTGCGGCTTCGTTCATACGGATTTCCCGCAGCCAGGTGGATATATTCTGTCCATATACGCCTCTAAAATAATTTTTCAGGCTGGTTTCACTGACCGAAAATCGTTCTGCAATCTGTCTTACAGGGATGTGCTGGCGAAGGTCATCAGAAAGGATTTGTGCCGCCCTTTTTGCAATTTCAACCTGTGTTTCCGTGTAGAAGCCGCAAGTTTTCGGAGGCCGGATTTCCATGTTAAGAAGCCGGTGGAGAAGTTCAAGAGTATAGATTTGCAAATGGAAGGCAGAGGGTCTTTCGGATAGCCGCCAGAGTTTTTGAAATATATTTTCCAGCTCGCTGTCCGCTTCGTTGATATATGTTTTATGGTTGCCACAATAACTTTTTTCCAGCGTAGGGAGGTCAAGTGAAAAAGATTTCAAAAGTTCACCGCAGGACTGTAAAAGAAGTGGCAGGTCAAAGTATATTTTTATGCCCTGATATTGCCGTGTGGGAAAGATATATTCTTTCTGTGCGGTCTGTTCACTGACACAAAAATCATTCTCCTTCAGGTAAATGTAGGAGCCGTCATCCAGAAGCAATTCACTTCTGCCTGAAACGCAATAGTTAATCAGCAAAGGCTTTAGATTTGAATTTTCATCCGACTCCGGCCATACGGGAGCATTTACAAAAATAAAAGCCAAAGTCAGCCCCGGAAAGAGCGTATGGAATGTCATGCGTCCCTTGCCATCTGCCCGATCCAAAAGCAATGTGCTGCTATTTGGACTGTTTTTCAAAGTCACATCAGAAACAGTATCGCTGTTTTCTAAAATGCTGTATATCATATCACGCAACTGCTTCGCCCCTTTCATCACGCAAAATCGTTGATATTATTATACCCGCGAGAAAATTCACGGTCAATGGATATGCTGGCAAAACGAAAAAACTCCTTGCTATACGGGCCTAAAATACTGATATGTGCATAGAAGCATAATTGAATATGTGCTACCATTAGAGTTGGTTAGCAAGGTCTAACCAATAAAGCAATCATGTTAGGAGGTTTCGCAATGAACAACAAATTGCAAGGAAAGGATCTTATCAACATCGGTATTTTCACGGCGATTTATTTTATCGTCATTTTCGCTGCGGCGTCCATCGGTTTTATCCCGATTTTCATTCCGCTTATCAGCGTGATCGTGCCGCTTGTGGGCGGTATTCCGATGATGTTGTTCTTCTCCAAAATCAAAAAATTCGGTATGCTTACCATCTGCGGGGTGCTGCTCGGTATCATTATGTTGCTGACCGGCATGGGCTGGTGGTGCATCCCTACCGGGCTGATTTTCGGGCTGATTTCCGATTTTATGATGAAAGCCTGTGACTACAAGAACGCCAAGCGTGAAGTGCTGATCCACGGCGTTTTTTCCATGTGGGTAATCGGGGCGTTTATTCCCATCGTTGTGACGCGTGACGCTTACTACCAGAGCCTGCTCCCCGGCTACGGTCAGGAATATGCCGACACGCTCATGGCTTATATGCCCGACTGGATTTTGCCTGTACTGCTTATTGCTGCTTTCGTCAGTGGTCTTGTTGGCGGCCTGATCGGACGGAAGATTTTCAAAAAGCACTTTGAGCGGGCGGGAATTGTGTAATGAGCCGCGAACTTCTTGCAAGTCAAAAAAACAATAGCGGAATTTTATTAGACCCCCGGACAAAACTGGCGGTACTGATTACCATAGCTGTCTTTATTTTAGGCGGTTCGTATGAAGGTATCATGCAGTATTACATCATCGTATTGGCGGCGATCCCTCTGTTACTTTTGTCAGCAGCCAGAAAATGGAAAGATGCTGTTCTCTATATCCTGATTTTCGGAGGCAGCCTGTGTCTGGAAATGTTCGGCCTGTCCCGACTGACCGGCGTAGCAAACTACATCGCGGTAGCCGTCGTTGGTATTCTTCTGCGGTTCACCCCCAGCGTGGTCATGGGATATTTCGTGGTAACTACAACCACGGTCAGCGAATTTGTTGCGGCGATGGAACGGCTCCACCTGCCGCAGCAGATCACCATTCCTATGTCTGTGATGTTTCGCTTCTTTCCCACGGTTGCGGAAGAATGGAGCGCCATTGGGGACGCCATGCGGATGCGTGGCGTCCGCTTTGGCGGTGGTAAAGCTGGTACGATTTTAGAGTATCGGATTGTTCCTATGATGATCTGCTCCGTCAAAATCGGGGAGGAACTGTCCCAGGCAGCCCTTACGCGGGGATTGGGAGGCCCGGTAAAACGGACGAATATCTGTAAGCTGGGTTTTCATGTGCAGGATGTTATTTTCCTGCTGATCTGTCTGGGAGCATTTGCAGCGCAAATCTATGTGCTTGCCGCAAGGGGGTGAAGGAAATGATTGAATGTCAAGATGTGTCCTTTTCTTATCCTGCCAGTACCCTTCCCGACAGTGAGAGGCAGGCCGGTGGCGCTTTGAAACATATTTCCTGCACTATTGAGGACGGTTCTTTTGTCCTGCTCTGCGGGACTTCCGGCTGTGGGAAAACAACCATGACCCGGTTGTTTAACGGCTTGATCCCCCATTATCATGAGGGGACTTATACCGGCTCCGTCTATCTGGATGGAAAGGATACCCGTGACCTGTCACTGTTTGATATTTCTCTGAAAGTCGGTTCTGTATTTCAAAATCCGCGTTCTCAGTTTTTCAATGTGGACACGACCAGCGAACTGGCTTTCGGCCCAGAGAATCACGGCATAGCGGAAGATCTTGTGCGTGACCGTGTAAAGCGTGTAGCTGCACAGCTAAAGTTGGAGCCGCTGCTTGATAGAAGTATTTTTTCTTTGTCCGGCGGTGAAAAGCAAAAAATCGCCTGCGGATCGGCAGCGGCGATTGACCCGGATATTTATGTGCTTGATGAGCCATCATCCAACCTTGACGCATACGCTATCGCTGATTTCCGGCAGCTTCTCTTTACTTTGAAATCGCAGGGAAAGACCATCATCATCTCTGAACACCGGCTGTATTATCTGTCCGGCCTCTTTGACCGTGTCCTGTACCTGAAAGATGGAGAAATTGACGGTGATTATACAGCAGAGGAATTTTGCGGCCTGTCGGCAAAACAGCGCGACGATATGGGATTGCGTCCTCTTGACCTTGCGGGGCTTTCAGAAGTTGAAGGCCCGCCGCAGAGAACGAATGAGGCGGTTTGGACGATAAAGAATGTATCTTTCGCCTATAAGCATGAGCCGGAAACCTTGCATATAACGGAAACCTCTTTCCCATCCGGCAGCGCCACGGCCATCATCGGACATAATGGTGCTGGAAAATCCACATTTGCCCGGTGTCTATGCGGATTGGAAAAGCACTTCAAGGGAACAGTGCAGGATCAGAGCAAGACTTATTCCAGAAAAGAACGATTGAAACTCTGCTATATGGTCATGCAGGATGTGAACCACCAACTCTTTACCGAAAGTGTTCTGGATGAAATTCTGCTCAGTATGAGAACTGAGGATAAGCAGAGGGCAAGAGAAATCTTGCAGGAGATGGACCTGCTGCCTTATGAGGACTGCCACCCGATGGGACTGTCCGGCGGCCAAAAGCAGCGCGTGGCGGTCGCCTCTGCGATTGCTTCGGAGCGCCCTCTGATTTTATTCGATGAACCGACCAGCGGTCTTGACCTGTTTCACATGAGGCAGGTTGCCAATGTTGTTAATCAGGTGGCGAATACTGGAAGAACTGCGCTTGTGGTAACGCATGACCCGGAATTTATTCTACGCTGCTGCAATTATGTCCTTCACTTAGAAAACGGGCAAATTCAGGAAAGTTATTCCATAGAGGACAGCGATGGCCGAAAACGCCTGCTAAAGTTTTTTCTGAGTGATATGAAGAAGGAGGTGTCCACAGAATGAAGGAGGAAAAGAAAGAGTCGCCCATAGGCGTCTTATGGGGATGGGGCAAGCCCTATCATGGAAAATTCATCGGCAGTGTTATCCTTGCGGTATTAGGCGTGGCCTGCCAGATGGTGCCCTATTTCTGCGTGGCGAATATTGTCACAATGATGTTGTCTGGGGAACAGAATTTTTCCCGCTATGTGACCGCTGGTATTATTGCATTGTGCGGCTACTTTGGGAAAGTGCTGTTTTCCAGTCTTTCTACAACGATTTCCCACACGGCGACCTATTACACGCTGCGCGATCTGCGAGAGAATATCACTGCAAAGCTGGCCCGCGTCCCGATGGGGACGATTTTAGATACTCCGTCCGGCCAGTACAAAACGACGATTGTTGACCGGGTTGAAGGCATGGAATCGACCTTCGCACACCTGCTCCCGGAAATGACCGCAAATGTGCTGGTGCCTTTGGTGATTGTCGTATATCTGTTCGTTATGGACTGGCGCATGGCGCTCCTGTCCCTTGTTACGCTGGTGGTGGGCCTTGCTGTCATGTTCGCCGGTATGAAGAATTATCCCGTCAAATGGGAGGGCGCGGTTAAAGCGGGAAAGCAGATGGCAAACGCCATTGTAGAATACATCGGCGGGATTGAGGGGGTAAAAGCGTTCAGCCAGTCCGCCGGTTCCTACAAAAAATATTCTGACGCGGTGAATTATAACGCCAACTATTATGTGGACTGGATGCGTGAAAACCAGAAAACCATGAGCGCCTACAACGCCATCCTGCCCTCAGTGCTAATCTGCGTGCTGCCCTGCGGCTTCGCGTTCTGGCTCTCCGGCAGTCTGGAGCTTTCCACCTTCCTGTCCATTGTGATTTTCTCGCTGGGGCTGATCGGGCCGATTATTGCGGCCTTTACCTTTACGGACGATTTGGCTGTACTGGGGACAAATGTGGAAGAAATCAACCAGCTTCTGAACGCCGAAGAACTGAACCATAAAGAAACGCCGATCAAGCTGGAAGATACCGGCATTTCTCTCAGGTCTGTGTCGTTTTCCTATGACGGGACAACAGAGGTTTTGCATGATGTGAATCTCGCCATCCACCCCGGAACCATGACCGCCCTTGTAGGGCCGTCCGGCTCCGGCAAGTCTACGGTGGCGAAGCTGATTGCCGGGTATTGGGATGTTACATCCGGCAGCATTACCCTCGGCGGCCATGAGCTGAAGGATATGCCGCTGTCTGAAATTGCAGACCAGATTTCCTATGTATCTCAGGACAACTACCTGTTTAACCGCAGTATCCGGGAGAATATCCGCATGGGAAGACCCAGTGCCACGGACGCAGAGGTGGAGCAGGCAGCCAAACAAAGCGGCTGCGACGCTTTTATCCGCAAGCTGGATAATGGCTATGATACGGTTGTCGGCAGCGCCGGTTCCCATCTTTCCGGCGGTGAACGCCAGCGGATTGCCATCGCCCGCGCCATGCTGAAAAATGCGCCGGTTGTCATTTTGGACGAGGCAACTGCCTATATCGACCCAGAGAATGAGGCGCTGGTGCAGAAAGCCATTTCCACTTTAACTGTCGGCAAGACCCTGATTGTGATCGCACACCGGCTGTCTACCATTGTTGGCGCAGATAACATCGTTGTGGTGAAGGATGGAACCATCCACGCACAGGGTACGCATGAGAAGCTGCTGGAAACCTGCCCTCTCTACCGGGATATGTGGCAGGCGCACATCGGCGCGAAAGACCAGATGTAAGGGGGTGTTGTCAGATGTATGGAACATTGAAAAAAATCTTTGCTTTTGCAGGCAGCAAAAAGGAGCTTCTAAAAAAATCCCTGTTATTTTCATTCCTGTCCGGGCTGTTTTCAGCCATGCAGTTTGCCGCCCTCTTTGTAGTGATCGGCGCGTTAGTATCTGACAACCGGGACGGAAAGTTTATCTGCATTTCGCTGGGAATTATGGCCGTTTCCCTCATTGGGCGTATCATCACGACCTATTTTTCCACGATGGAGCAGACGGAAACCGGCTATTGCATGGTGGCGGAAAAGCGTATCCACATCGGAGATCGGCTGCGCTACATCCCGATGGGCTACTTCAACAAGAATAGTATCGGGAATATTACCGCCATTGTCACAACAACTTTGGGTGATGTAGAGAACTCAGCAGCCCGTGTCCTGGTGTCAGTGCTGGGCGGTTTTTTCAACTCGGTTGCCCTCGTCATCGTCCTGTTGGTATTTGACTGGCGGATCGGTCTTGTGGCTGCTGCCGGTGTCCTGATTTACCTTGCGGCGGCGGAACTGGCGCTTCGCAAATCTGCCGCGCTCAGCGGGGTACGCCAGCACACACAGGAGTCCCTTGTGGAGTCTGTGTTGGAGTACATTCAGGGGATGGGGATTGTCAAAGCATTTGGACTGGAACGGGACAGCACGCAGTCTATCGGCAGTGCAATTAAGGCGAGCTGCCGGGATAACCTGAAATTGACAAAGGCCAGCGTTCCCTATGATGCTATCAAACAGGCTGTTGTCCGAGTGTTCAGCGTCCTGTTGCTTTTGGCCTCGGTCTGGTTCTGGCTGGACGGCTCCCTGCCGCTGGCCTACGGTCTGATTTTGGTGATTGCTTCTTTCATGGTGTTCAACGATTTGGAGAACGCCGGGAATATGGCCTCTTTGCTGCAAATGCTGGCGGCCTCGATGGATACGGCAAACTCCATTGATGACACGCCGGTAATGGACGAGAAAGGCGCTGATATTACGCCGAAGTCCAGCGAGATCGTGTTTAATAAGGTGGATTTTTCCTACGCAGACCGTAAGATATTAGATCAGGTCAGCTTTACCATTCCCGAAAAAACGACTACGGCCATTGTCGGCCCTTCCGGGGCAGGAAAGACAACGATGTGCAACCTGATTGCCCGTTTTTGGGATGTGAATGCCGGGAAGATTACCATAGGCGGTACGGATGTACGAGATTTCAAGCTGGACAGCCTGATGAAGAATATCTCGATGGTGTTCCAGAGCGTGTACCTATTTGCAGATACGATTGAGAACAATATCAAGTTTGGATGCCCGGATGCTACCCATGAACAAGTGGTTGAAGCGGCGAAAAAGGCTTGCTGCCATAACTTTATTTCTGCCCTGCCGGATGGCTATGACACCGTGATTGGCGAGGAAGGTGGTACTTTGTCCGGCGGCGAGAAACAACGGATTTCCATCGCCCGCGCCATGCTGAAGGACGCACCTATCATCATTTTGGACGAGGCAACAAGCAGCGTTGACCCGGAGAATGAGGATGAATTGCAGCGGGCTATCGAGGCATTGACCCATGACAAGACCATCATCATGATTGCCCACCGTCTGAAAACCGTCCGCAACGCCGATCAGATCCTTGTACTGGACAACGCTCATATCGTCCAGCGCGGCACTCATGCGGAGCTGATCCAGCAGAAGGGCTTGTATGCCGACTTTGTGACGGCCAGACAGGAGGCCATCGGCTGGAAACTGGTGCAGTAAAGAAGGTAGCGATGAAACTTCATGCGTCCGGGGAGGACTATCTGGAAACCATCCTTGTTCTCCATAAGAAACTTGGCATGGTGCGCTCCGTAGATGTTGCCCGGCACATGAGAGTGTCAAAACCGAGTGTTTGTGTGGCGGTCAACACTCTGAAGGATGGCGGCTTTCTCACAATGGATGAAGATCACTTTCTCCATTTGACCGATGTAGGCCGGGAGGTGGCCGAAAAGATTTATGAACGTCATTGCTTCTTTACGGAACAGCTTATTGCAGCAGGTGTTGATCCTGAAACTGCAGAAGTCGATGCCTGTCGGATAGAACATGTGATCAGTAATGAAAGTTTTGAACGGTTGAAAGAAGCCGCCTTTAGAAATCAGAAAAACGAGATTTCTGCCCGGTCAAAAGAGATAAAGGATAAGCCCACCGAATAAAAAAAACGGTGTTTCGGTGGGCGGCTTCATCATGCCTTATTACACATCTTCCCTCTGAACCCGTTTTGAGTTTGGAGGGATTTTTTATGTGCTGGTCTGCTTCAGCCGCCCCGCTGCTTATCCACAGCAGCAACTACCTACATAATTTCATACAGGAATGAGGATAGCCTGTCAAAAAAATCTTCTGCTGTTGGTGGCACTCTCACGCCCCTAATGTAGAAGTTTTATATCTACAACGTAGTTCTTATTTTTCTCACTGCCGCAAAGGTTTAACAGCCTTTGCGGTTTTTTGTTTGTCGATATTTGTCGGGAAAAAGGACAAGCCTTCTTCCGGTATTGGCTGCCGTTCTCCACCCTTTCCAATCTGAATGTTCAAACAAATCAGATTGGAGGTAAGGAAAATGGCATATAACCATGGAAAAGCAGAGCGCAAATGGAAGCTCTGGATTTGGATTACTGTTTTTATGCAACTATTTCTTGTTGCTCTTGACAAAATCATTTTTAGAGATTAAAATTATAACGGTGTTATATAGCACTGTTATATAGGAGGTGTGCAAAATAAACGGAAATGGAACGACTTTAGAAAATATCCACCGGGCAGCGAAAGCAGAATTTTTAGAAAAAGGATATAAAGACGCTTCCCTGCGGAATATTGTGAAATCCGTGGGAATGACTACCGGAGCCTTTTACGGATATTACAAAAGCAAAGAAGAACTTTTTGAAGCCATCGTTGGTGAACATTATGAATATATTCGTAACCGTTTTATAAAGGCACAGCAGGAGTTCGCCGAACTACCAGCTGCCCAGCAGCCGGAAGTCATGAGTGATATTTCGGGAATCTGCATGTACGATATTCTCTATTATGCGTACGAACATTTAGAGGAATGTAAACTGATCCTCTGCTGTTCGGAAGGGACAAAATTTGCCGGGCTAATTGATGAAATGGTGGAGATTGAGGTAGATGGGACGCATGCCTATCAGGATGTCTTAAGGCAGCTTGGACGGTCCTCTCCGCATATCGATCCTTCGCTGGAGCATATTCTGATCACCGGAATGTTTCATACTTTTTTTGAATTGATCATCCACGAAATGCCGCTCAAAGATGCCGAAAACTACGTCAGAGAAATGCGCGCCTTTTATACAGCGGGATGGATGAAAATTATGGGGCAGTAATGCCTTATAATTTTTGCTTGGTAGTTAGCTAAAACTAATCTAAATTCGGATATTGTAAGAACATAGACGTGTTCTCTTTATCATAAACACAAAGAAAAGGAGGAATTTTTTTGAAAAAACAATCCAATTTATCACGCCTGCTGGAAATTGCAGGCAGCCATAAGTACCTGACCTATGCTTCCTGGGTGCTTTCTGCGATCAGTGCCCTGATTGCTCTGGTACCATTCTATTACATCTGGAAAATGATCAAGGAAGTATTGGAGGTGGCACCAGATTTTGACCAGGCACAGAACCTGACCGGTAATGGCTGGATGGCAGTATTGTTTGCGGTTATAGCGGTGCTTGTCTACATAGCAGGGCTGATGTGTTCCCATTTGGGAGCATTTCGTATTGCCACAAACCTGCGTATCCAGACCATGGAGCATATTGTTAAGTTGCCTCTTGGGTTTGCCGAGAGTTTTGGCAGCGGAAAACTGCGCAAGATTGTCAACGAATCCAGCGCAGCCACCGAAACCTATCTCGCCCATCAGCTTCCCGACAGAGCCAATGCCATTGCAACCCCCTGCGGTCTTTTGGTGCTGTTGTTCGTGTTTGACTGGAGACTGGGACTATTGAGCCTTGTTCCGGTTGTGCTGGGCTTTCTGATTATGATGGCAATGACCGGAAAGCAGATGCAGGAAAAGATGAAAGAATACCAGAATGCGCTGGATGATATGTCCAATGAAGCGGTAGAGTATGTCCGCGGGATTCCGGTGGTAAAAACCTTTGGCCAGACGATCTTTTCCTTTAAGAAGTTTAAAGACTCCATTGACCGGTATAAAGTATGGGTGATTGCTTATACCAGGCAGCTTCGGACACCGATGATGTTCTATACAGCTGCGATCAACGGCGTTTTTGCCACACTGATTGCCGGAGGACTGTTGCTTACGCAAGACGGTGTGACTTCCGGTTTCTTACTGGATCTTATTTTCTATATCATCATTACACCGGTTATTTCTGTTACACTGACACGCATCATGTTCCAAAGTGAAAATGCCATGATCGTAGATGACGCTTTACAGAGAATTGACAGCGTTTTGCATTTGAAGCCTCTGGAGGAAACCAAACACCCAATGCATCCGCAAAACGCTTCCGTGGAACTGAAATCGGTTCATTTCAGCTATGATGGAGAAAAAGAAGTATTAAAAGATATTTCACTCACCATTCCTGCAGGACAGACGGTAGCTTTTGTAGGCCCATCCGGCGGTGGGAAAACAACCCTTGCCAACCTGATTTCCCGATTCTTTGATCCCCAGAGCGGAATGGTAAAAATCGGTGGTGTCAATGTGAAAGACATCCCAAAAGAGGAACTCATGAATACGGTGTCTTTCGTATTTCAGAACAGCCGTCTGATCAAGGCATCCATTCTGGAAAATGTGCGTATGGGAAAACCGGAAGCTACCCGTGAGGAAGTTCTGGTTGCCCTTCATCACGCACAATGCGATGATATTCTGGAAAAACTCCCACAGGGTGTGGATACGGTCATTGGTACAAAGGGTGTCTATCTTTCCGGCGGCGAGCAGCAGCGAATTGCCATTGCCCGTGTAATGCTGAAAAATGCACCGATCATCATTCTGGATGAAGCCACTGCCTTTGCTGACCCGGATAACGAAAGCCGCGTACAGGCTGCTTTCTCAAGACTTTCCGAGGGAAAGACCGTGATTATGATTGCCCACAGGCTTTCTACCGTAACAAATGTGGATCAGATTTTTGTCATTTGCGACGGACGGGTTGCCGAGTGCGGCAACAGCCGTGAATTGCTTGCAAAAGACGGCATTTTCAGCCGTATGTGGAAAAATTACCAGACTTCCGTGCAATGGAAGGTAACAAAGGAGGTGCAGTGATATGATCAAAAAACTGCAGAAAAAATATGCCCTGTCTGAACAGGGAGCAAAAGACCTGATCAAAGGCTGCCTGGCCTGTGTCCTTCAGAATCTGTCTTTTATGTTCCCGGTAGGACTTTTATATTACCTGGTCAGCGATCTGATGAACGGGGGTGTTCCCGGTGGGAAAATTCCATTTTATGTGGCAGGCTGCGTGGTGTGTATCGGCCTGATACTGCTGACCACTTTCTTTCAATACAATGCCACCTATTTTGCCACTTACAAAGAAAGCGGCATCCGCCGTATTACTCTGGCAGAGCATCTGCGCAAAATCCCCCTTTCTTTTTTCGGGAAAAAGGATTTAGCCGATCTTACCAGTACCATTATGGCGGACTGCACCTTCCTGGAGCAGAGTTTTTCGCATTTTATCCCTGAGCTTGCAGGTTCAATCATTTCTACGATTCTGATTTCCATCGGTCTGCTCTTTACGGACTGGAGAATGGCACTGGCTGCCTTATGGGTTCTGCCGGTTGCCTTTGCGATTGTGGGATTTTCCGCAAAGATTCAGGAAAATCTGAATCAGAAAGCCATGGATGTAAAGATGGCCTGCGCAGACGGGATACAGGAGTGCATTGAAACGGTTCGTGACCTGAAAGCGAACAATGCGGAGCAGGCATATTTAAAAGGTCTGGAAAAGAAGATCCGTGCCGTGGAGCATCGTTCCATCCTCAATGAATTTGGTCTTGCTGCTTTTGTGGTTTCCGCGTCACTGGTGCTGAAGCTTGGTATTGCAACGGTTGCGCTGGTGGGAGCTGTTCTGCTCATGCAAGGAAGCCTCTCCGTGCTTACATTCTTTATGTTCCTTCTGGTAGTATCCCGTTTATATGACCCTCTGCAGGGCGCACTCCAGAATCTTGCGGCAGTCATCAGTACACGAACCAACATTGCCCGTATGAATGAGATTCTCGATCATCCGATCCAGCAAGGCAGTGACAGGCTTTCCAATCAGGGGTATGATATTGTCTTTGACCATGTTGGGTTTGCCTACAATACCGGAGAAACCGTATTGAAAGATGTTTCCTTTACGGCAAAGCAGGGAGAGGTTACGGCTTTGGTCGGCCCATCCGGCGGCGGAAAAACAACCGTATCCCGGCTGGCTGCAAGGTTCTGGGATATTAACAGAGGAAAGATTACCGTGGGAGGCATGGATGTATCCCGAATAGACCCGGAAACACTGCTTTCTCTGTATTCCATCGTATTCCAGGATGTTACACTGTTTGACAATACGATTCTGGAGAATATCCGAATCGGAAACAAAGACGCCACAGATGAACAGGTCATTGCGGCTGCGAAACTTGCCAATGTGGATGAATTTGCGGAAAAACTGCCGGATGGATGGCATACCAATATCGGAGAAAATGGCTGTGAACTATCCGGCGGAGAGCGCCAGCGTATCTCTATTGCCCGTGCATTTCTGAAAAATGCGCCGATCATTCTTTTGGATGAAGCGACTGCTTCCCTGGATGTGGAGAATGAAACTCTGATACAGACAGCCCTTTCCCGTCTGATCGCAGATAAAACGGTTCTGGTCATCGCCCACAGGATGCGTACCGTAGCAGGAGCAGATAAAATTGTTGTCCTTTCTGATGGCACCGTGGCAGAAGAAGGATCACCAAAGGATCTGGAAGAAAAGAATGGTGTATATGCCCATATGGTAAAACTGCAGACAGAAAGCCAGAACTGGAAACTTGCGTGAAGAAGGAAAAGGAGGTAGTGCAATGAAAAGGAACCAATGGAAGCAGGAGAATATCCGCCTTGGCACCCACGGGGAAGACTATGGAAGCTGGATGTCCAATCCTGTCTTTTACATCATTGGCGGAATCATGGAACAGGTTCATAGGGTTGTTCTCTCCCATCTGGACTATGATGGGCAGGAAAAGATTTTGGAAGTAGGCTGCGGCTCCGGAGCACTGATAATCCGTGCGGCTCTGACATGGTCGAAAGCAAAAGTAATCGGTATTGATTATTGGGGCGCTGTGTACACTTACAGCAAGGCACTCTGCGAGAAAAATGCTGTAAGTGAGGGCGTGGCTTCCCGCTGTGTATTTCAGCACGGTGATGCGAAGCAGCTGGATTTTCCTGATGAGAGTTTTGATGTAGTCATCAGCAACTATGTCTATCACAATGTTATGGGTGCTGATATGCAGAAACTGCTGCTGGAAAGCCTGCGGGTATTGAAAAAAGGCGGCGTCTTTGCACTCAACGATGATATGAAACCAAAGATGTACGGTGACATGGAAGGTTTTGCGCAGAAACTGCGGGATATGGGGTATCAGGATGTTCGTCTCATTGATACTGCACAAGAGGCGTTCGGCTCACACCGCTGAGCAGCTATGATGATGCTGGAATCTTCCAGACTCCTGGTAGGCTGGAAATAATCTCACCATAAGGAGGACTGGTTATGCAAATATTAGGCGTTGTGGAAGATACTCTGTTTGTCCCTATGCTGGGCAGAATCTATGCCAGTGAGTATTGTCCGCAAGTTTTATATGATAAAAAAGCATTGGAATTGAAAAATAAGCTGCCCTCGGACTTGATTGAGCAGAAAAAGCAGAACCAGTATACTCTTTTGGCCTCTGCATCCCGGTCTGCCAATATGGATCGTTTTGTTCGGTCTTTTCTGGAACGCAGACCGGACGGTGTGATTGTCCAGCTGGGCTGTGGCCTGGAAACAACCTATCACCGATGTGATAACGGAAAAACACACTGGTATGCCGTGGATCTGCCTCATGTGATCCAATACCGGCGAGGGCTTCTTCCCGAACCGGAGCGGGAATTCTATATTTCAGGGGATGCCTTTGTGAAGGATTGGATCATAAAAGTTCGCAATGATGTACCAGATGCCCCTGTTCTCGTTACTGCAGGTGGATTATTGCATTATTTTGAGGAAAATAAGGTCATTTCCCTTTTGCGTATGATAGGACAGTCTGGAAATATGGAAGTTGTTTTTGATACCGTGAACAAAAAAGGCATGGCTATGATGCAAAAGAAGTACATGAAGCAGGTAGGCCATGCCGATGCGCAGATGTTCTTTTATGTGGATGCAGCAAAAGAACTGGCAGCAAAGATTAGGGGTAATGTAAAGGTGATTGCGGAGGAACCTTATTATCGTTACATTCCTAAAAACGGCTTAAAGCTCTCCACAAAGGTCAGTATGGCGGTGTCTGATCAATTCAAAATGGTAAAGATGATACATCTAAAACTATAATAAATATACTGCAATGTTAGACAGATAGAAATCCATTGTCGAACGGAGTATTTTTACTGTTAAAGAGTTGGAGAAGAAGGAGTTGGAGAAGAAGTAAATAAGAAATATAATAAATGGTGGTTAGTGATTGCTAACCACCATTTATTATGAAAGAGAAGGTGATATCAATGGCGAAAAAAGAAAGCCAAGAAGATCGGAAGAGCGTCGTGTAGGGAAAGAGTGTAGATCTC
>ONZX01001076.1_pt1 | contig 14799 bp, 17 predicted proteins | sample 1671831 | NCBI WGS metagenome assembly ONZX01 (sample SAMN06348197, study PRJEB24527) | human gut metagenome | reverse complement strand
ACCACCGAGATCTACACTCTTTCCCTACACGACGCTCTTCCGATCTTCTTGATACAGATAATGGATTGGAAGAAGAAAAAGGCGGCGGGATAGCCGGAGCTCTTCTTGCTGTAGCAATAATTGTTATATGGCTTGTTATATTTGCACTTCTTATAAAGATGGATGTTGGCGGAGTGGGAAGCATGCTCAGGCCATTCCTTAAAAATGTACCGGTAATTAACAGGATTCTGCCGGATAAGTCTGATGAGGAAGTAATGGAAGAGACTGGATACAAGTATAAAAATCTTGCAGAAGCTGTAGACAGAATAAAAGAATTGGAAGACCAGCTGGCACAGTATCAGAATAATGGTGCTGCTGATTCAGACCAGATAGCACAGCTTAAGGCGGAAGTTGAACGTCTCAAGGTTTATGAAGATAATCAGGAGAATTTTCTGAAACAGAAAGAGGAATTTGACAGGGAAGTCGTATTTACAGATAACGCACCTGACATAGAAGAATATAAAAAATGGTATGAGCAGATAAGCCCGGATAATGCAGCACAGATATATAAAGAGGTGTGTGAAAAGATACAATACTCACAGAAGGTTCAGGACTGGGCTACTACATATGCTGCTATGGATGCCGCTGATGCGGCTGCTATTATGCAGGAGATGACGGGCGATACAGATATTGTTTCAAAGATTCTTCTTTGCATGAAAGCTAAACAGAGAGCTGCCATATTGGCAGAGATGGACCCTGTATATGCAGGAAAACTTACAAAGATAATGTTTCCTTAACAGTCAGGGATAATTAATGGGTGAATTTATCATTTAGACAGTCGGCAGTGCGTCTGGCTGTCTGGAAGGTAATTTTACTATATAGTCTGTATGACAAATAATAAGAAAGGAGGATACAAAGTGGGTACAGTTATTTCAGGAGCACAGAGTGTTGACAATAACGTTGTTCCGGTTGTTTCATCAGGCAAAAACCAGAGTGTAAACGGTCAGAAGTTTGGTGATATAATGGCAAAATCTGTTGGCGGCAATGCAGGAAAGAAGAATTCTTCTACAGATACATTATCGCAGAATTCAATTAGGACAAATACTTCATCATCTGATAAAAACGATGTGGCAGAGAAAGTATCATCAGCTGATAAAGCTAAGGCAAGTGATACTAATAAGACGCAGAATACAAAAACAGATAATAAAGTGGCTGAAAAAGTTGATAAAGCTGCCAACGAAGTATATGACAAGATAAAGAAAACATTGGGAGTTTCTGATGAAGAAATTCAACATTCAATGGAAAATCTTGGGCTTACAATGGTCGATTTATTAATGCCTGAGAATATTATGCAGCTTGTTATGGATATTACAGGTACACAGGATTCAATGCAGCTTGTTACAGATGATATGTTATCAAATGCAATGAAAGATATAATGGATTTTGTTTCACATACATCGCAGCAGCTTGCAGCAGATTTATCTGTGACACCGGATGATTTAAAAGAAATATTACAAAGTGTTTCTATTGATGAGAAAGCTGATAAAAATATTCAGACACATGAAGAGAATAGCGATGTAAAAGAAGATGCTGCGGACAGCAATATAAAAGATGCATCGCCGCTCGAACAGGTTATTGCAAAGAAGATTACAACAGGTTCTGATTCATCAAAAAATGATGCAATGTCTGAGAAAGAAAATGGACATGAGCAGAAACAATCAGTGTCTTCAAATGAACATGTTAATCAGCTGGCATCGGGAACAACAACTACAGTACAAAGTATTGCAGAAGAATTTTCTTCAGTCCTTGAGAACAGAGGTGTTAATGAAACGGATATTCTTGATCAGATTATCAATCAGATAAAATTCACATCTGATGATGCTGTTAAGAGCATGGAAATTCAGCTTACACCGGAAACTCTTGGCAAAGTTAATGTTCTTGTATCAGTGAGAGAAGGCGTTGTTACAGCACAGCTTAATGTTCAGAATGAACAGGTTAAAAAAGCGTTGGAAAATCAGATGATTACATTAAAAGAAAATTTTGAAAATCAGGGCGTTAAAGTTGAATCTGTAGAAATTACAGTCCAGACAAACGCATTTGAAAATAATCAGAATTTTAATAATCAGAATGAGCAGAAAAACAATACATCAAAAAATCGTGCAAAGCTCAATCTTAACGGCTTGAATTTTGATGACGACAATGATGATGAATTGGATGATGAACAGAATTCAATGCTTAATGAAAACAGCAGTGTTGAATACATGGCATAAAAATTGATTTAAGAAAGGAGTATATAATGGTAACATCAAATGTTATTAACGGTTTGATTGATAATTCAAAAAATAATGGAAATATCAGTTCAACAACAAAAAACGATAAGAGTAATTCAAGCCTTGATGTGAATGACTTTTTACAGCTTCTTGTTGCACAGATGCAGTATCAGGATCCGCTTGAGCCAACAGATAATACACAGTATATTGCACAGATGGCTACATTTACACAGGTTGAAGCTACTACAGAGATGGGCAACAAAGTTGAACAGCAGATGGCATCATCACTTGTAGGTAAATCTGTTATTATGAAGACAAATGAAAGCTCTTCAGGAATGATTGCCGGCAAAGTTAATTATTGGGAAAATATTGATGGTAAGATTTATCTTGGAATCAACGGCAAGCTTTATGATATAGCTGACGTTGATACTGTTCTTGACAATGATTACTATGACAAGCTTGTAAATGGAGATACATCTAAAAAAGATGATACAACATCTGGAAGCGGCAAGGCTGATGATACATCTAAAAAAGATGATACGGCTGACAGTAAGACAGAATAAGACATAAGACAGGAGGCTGCTTATGAATAGTATTATAACTGGTGGATATTCATCCATAGAGCAGGCTGCGGGCAAATTATCAAATAAAAAGGATACATCGCAGGCGTCAGGCAGTTCCGGTATTTCTTTTCAGGATATTTTAAAACAAAAGAAAAATATTGCAGAAGCTGCAAACGAAGTATCAGGCGGTGAAGGCGTAAAATTTTCAAAGCATGCAGATATGAGACTGAAGCAGAGAGATATAACGCTTACCGATGAACAGCTATCAAGACTGAATGAGGGAACGCAGAAAGCCGGACTTAAAGGAATAAGAGAATCTCTGGTTATCATGGATGATTTAGCGTTTATAGTCAATACAAAGAGTAAAACAGTAGTGACAGCGATGGATCAAAACAATAGTGAAGACAATATATTTACAAATATTGACGGGGCAGTAATTATTTAGCCGGACCTGAATGGAGGCTTTGATTTCCCTGAATGACAGATGGGAAATTGTGCCGGTCATATTAGTCTTCATGGATATTATGGAGGAAATTTTATTATGATGAGATCATTGTTCTCTGCTGTGTCAGGTTTAAAGGCACATCAGACAAAAATGGACGTTATTGGTAATAATATTGCCAACGTCAACACAGTTGCATATAAATCACAGTCAGTAACATTCGGCGATGTTTACTATCAGACAACACAGGTTGCCACAGGACCAAATGAAGCTTCTGGAAAAGGTGGTACTAATGCAAAACAGATAGGTCTTGGTTCTACAGTAGGTGCCATTTCAGTAGATCCTACAGCACAGGGTGCGTCTGAGAGAACTGATAATACATGGGATTTAATGATTAGCGGAGATAAATTCTTCGTAGTAAGTAATGCAGGAAATACATATTTTACAAGAGCCGGAGATTTTACAACAGATCTTGATGGTGCTATTGTAACACAGAGCGGTGCTAATGTTATGGGTTGGAAAGCAGATGCTGATGGCAATATTATAAAAGACCGTGTTCAGGCTTTGTATGCAACAAGTCCTGAATATACATATACAGCACCAGCAGCAACAACAGGCGTTACAATTACAGGTAATGTAGATTCAAGAGAGACAGGAGATATTGCTTATACAGTGAATTTCTATGATTCACTTGGTAATGAATATCAGGCAACTCTTAATCTTACATATGACAGTAAAGATGCAGCAGCTGGAACAACAAGTTACAATGTTGTTGGCGGTTCGGTTACAATGAATGGACAGCCTACAGAACTTTCAGTTTCATGTGACAGCCAGGTTGTATTTAATACAAATACAGGTGCTTCGATGGTTGGAAATGCCGGACTTGCACTCACGTTTACTGATAACAGTGCAGATGGTTCAGGAAATATTGCTAATATCGGTACTAATAATGGAAATACATCAACAATTAATCTTGATGCTTCAGGACTTACAATGTATGCAGCAGCTTCAAATATTAATGCTACAATGGGAATAAATGGCACAGGAGCAGGTAAAGCAGTAGGTAAAATGACATCAGTAGGTGTTAATGAGGCTGGTCAGATTGTTGCAAGCTACAGCAATGGTGATACAAAGAAGATTGGTCAGATTGCAGTTGCATCATTTACTAACCCATCAGGTCTTGAAAAAGTTGGTGATAATCTTTATGCAGCAACACTTAACTCTGGTTCATTTGATGGAATTGGTGAAGATATATCAGAGTCAAGCGGCAAGATTACATCTGGATATCTTGAAATGTCAAATGTAGATCTTGCAGATCAGTTTACAAACATGATTACAACACAGAGAGGTTATCAGGCAAATTCAAGAATTATTACTGTATCAGATACAATGCTTGAAGAGCTTATTAATCTTAAAAGATAATTGATTTTTATTGGCTGTGGGCAACTATCATGTGTCCGCAGCCATATTTATGGTATCAGACATTTTTAATGGGAAAAATTGTTTAAATTTAGCATGATTTGTTGCAATAAATGCAAAAAAGTGTTTTAATATACATAGTGCATATATTAGGTACCTGTCGGTTTTTGGTACTAAAATATGACTTCACGAAACAATGAGAAATGTATATTATTTATGGGAGGGTCTATGATAAGTGTGACAAGATTTAATGATTCCACACTGATTATTAATGCTGATTTGATACAGACAGTGGAAGAGACACCGGATACGGTGATAACGCTTACGACCGGCACAAAGTTTATTGTAAAGGAGAAGAGCAAAGAGATTGTAGATAAAGTAGTAGAATATAAAAGAAGGATTTTTGTTAATTCTCCTGTTAATTATAGAGAACAAACATATTGATAAATTTTTAAGAACGGATGGTGTTACATAGTGGATTTAGCTACACTCGTTGGTATTGTTTTAGGTCTTGTAATGGTAGTGTTCGGTATTATATCAAGTGCGGATATCAGTGCTATTACTAAGAGCTTTTTGGATTTGCCTTCATTTATTATTACATTTGGTGGTTCGATTGCTGGTATGATTGGTTCATACACATTTAAGGAACTTATCACTTGTATTAAAGGTATTACGATTGCATTTAAGGATCCTAAACTTGATTATGGAGGACTTATTGGAAAGATTATTGAACTTTCCAATGTTGCCAGAAAAGAAGGATTACTTGCATTGGAAGAAGTTGCAGGTAATCTTGATGATGAGTTTATGAAAAAAGGTATTCTTCTTATTGTAGATGGTACAGAACCTGAACTTGTAAGAGGTATTCTTGAAACAGAACTTGATAATATGGATGCAAGACATAAAAAGATTGCAGGCTTTTATGATAACTGGGCTGCATTAGGTCCTGCATGGGGTATGATTGGTACTCTGGTTGGTCTTATTAACATGCTTGCAGACTTAAATGATATGGCATCTGTAGGACCTAACATGGCGGTGGCTCTTGTCACAACGCTGTATGGTTCGTTGATTGCTAACTGGCTTTGTGTTCCTATTGCAAATAAACTGAAACTTATTAATAATAATGAGTATCAGATGAAAGAGATTATTATAGAAGGTCTTCTTTCAATTCAGGCAGGTGAAAACCCACGAGTTATTGAAGAAAAGCTCAAATCATTCCTTTCACCTGACGCAAGAGACAATGTGTCAGATTCGGAGGCTGGAGGTGAAGCATAATGAAGAAAAGAGCAGATCCTGAAAAGCCTGCACAGCTCTGGCTTAACACATTTTCGGATTTGATGAATCTGCTGTTGTGCTTCTTCGTACTCCTGTTTGCAATGTCTAATGTTGACCAGGAAAAGTTTCAGGAATTGTCGGCTTCTCTTTCGGCTGCATTTAATGTGCTTCCTAGTGGCGGTTCAGCCATCAATAATGATGGCATACTTGTCGGAAGTGGTGCAAGCCAGCTTAATGCGATAGCAGAACAGTATAATAATATGGGGCTTGATTCTGATGGTGATTATTCACAGGAGCAGGAAGAATCAAAGGATGCATTTGAAGAAGTTGAAAAAGCAGGACTTGAGGAGTCTGAAAAGATGGCAGATGCCATAGAAGATGCATTGAAAGAAGCCAATGTTCTGGATGAAGTCGAGATTACAGCAACAAGCAAGTATGTAGAACTTAATCTTGGAAGTGGTATTTTGTTTGATTCAGGAAGAGCTGAATTAAAATCAGAAGCTGTTAATCTGATTGAAAAAGTTGCAGATGCAATTTATCAGTATAATGATAATCTGATTATAATTGAAGGACATACGGATAATGTTCCAATAAATACGGCAGAGTTTCCTGATAACATGATGTTGTCACAGAAAAGAGCATATTCCGTTTTCAAATATCTTGTTAATAATAAAGGATTTGACCCGGCAACGATGATGTCATCGGGACGAGGTGAATCAGTCCCTATTGCTTCTAATTCTACTGCTGATGGCAGGGCACAGAACAGAAGAGTAGAGATAAAAATATATAATACATATAACAGTTAGAAAACTGTAAAATTTGCGGAGGAACGTTTTTATGAAAAAAAGTATGCTGAATGTCATTACTCTTGCACTTGTTCTTATTAATCTTGTGCTGACTGTTCTTTTGACATTTTCATTGGTCTCAACTAACAACAGAACAAATAATCTGATTAAAAAAGTTGGTGAGATTATTGATCTAGATGCGGCAGGGAATGCAGCCAATGGCTCACAGACAGGAAGTGCTGTTAATATTGACGATATTGAATATGTTGAAGTTAAAAGCGGTGACAGCACCAATATAACAGTGTCTTATACAGACAGTGGTAAGACACATTATGTTGTATTTAAAGTTACACTTGGACTTAATAAGAAAGCAAAAGATTATTCTACAAAGTCAACAAGCATTAATAATGGCATGAAGCTTATTGTAAGCCAGATAACAAATGAGGCTTTAAAGTATTCATATAATACAGTAACTACTAATAAGACAACAATTGAGAAAAATCTGTTGTCTACATTACAGGATCAGTTTGAGACAGAAGCAATCTGTTCAGTAACACTTTCTGAAATTCTTGTACAGTAATTACATAATTAAAAAATCAGATGAATTTTAAGCTTATGAATTGTACAAGGAGGTGAGGAAGTTGGGTGAGGTTCTTTCACAAAGTGAGATTGATAACCTCTTGAAGGCTTTAAACAGTGGCGAGCTTGATATTGACGAAGCAAAAAACACGGAAGAAAAACAGGTGAAAAATTATGATTTTGCAAGACCTGCTAAGTTTTCTAAAGAACATTTAAGAACACTGGAAATTATATATGAACATTTTGCCAGACTTATGTCAACCAATCTTCCGGCATATCTGCGAAAGTCTGTAACGGTAGATGTTGTGAATTCGGAAGTGGTTATTTATTCGGAATTTTCTAATGCATTGTCTAATCCGGTACTGCTCGGTGTTATAAGCATGAGTCCTTTGTCAGGAAATGTAATCATGGAGATGGCATCAAATCTTGGATTTGCTATTGTAGACAGGCTCCTTGGAGGAGCCGGTCAGGCACTTGATAAAGAGAGAGACTTTTCGGAAATAGAGCTGTCAATATTGGAAAGAATATTTTCAATATGTGTTAATCTTTTCCATGAACCATGGGAGAATGTAGTAAGTATATCTCCACGTCTGGAAAGAATTGAGACAAACTCCCAGTTTGCCCAGATTATTTCTCCAAGTGAGACAATTGCGATTGTGACACTTAATATTAAAATTGGAGATGTGGAAGGACTTATGAATATATGTCTTCCATTTGATACACTTGAACCGGTTATTGATAAACTTAATACTAAATACTGGTTCTCAACGATGAAAGAAAAAGATGAACATTCATACGAGGATACAATTGAAACTGCCATCAGCAGAGCAATGATTCCTATAAAAGCTGTGCTTGGAAATAGCACAATTAATGTGTCAGATTTTGCAAACCTTCAGGTCGGAGATATAATAAAAATCAATCGTAAGGTTGATGAAGAGCTTGAGGTGTTTGTTGGTAATATCCGTAAATTTAAGGCATTGCCGGGATATTCTGATGATAAATATGCAGTTAGGGTAACAGAGGTTATCAGAGAGGAGAGTGAATAAGGATGGATGGAATGCTGTCACAGGAAGAGATAAATGCATTACTTGCAGGAGCATCAGGCAGCGGTGATTCTTCAACAACCGATAGCAGTGCAGATAATAATGCACAGAATGCGGCTGGTCAGGAGGATAATAACAATACACCGTCAGCACAGAATGAACAGCAGTTTGTTCTCTCTGATTCCGAAAAGGATGCGGTTGGTGAAATATCCAATATCAGTATGGGAACAGCGGCAACGACACTTAGTTCTTTACTTAATCAGAAAGTGAATATCACAACACCTACAGTTGAGGTATCTACATGGGATGAACTGTCTGTTAAATATGACAGACCATGTGTTATGTTGCAGATTTCATATAAAGAAGGAATAGATGGTAATAATGTTCTTATTTTAAAAGAACGTGATGTTAAAATTATTACAGATTTGATGATGGGTGGCACAGGTCAGGTTGATGATGATGAACCATTATCAGAATTGCATCTTAGTGCTATTGGTGAAGCAATGAATCAGATGATGGGTTCAGCAGCAACATCAATGTCATCAATGTTTAACAGAAAAATAGATATAAGCCCACCAATTGCAAATATGGTGGAAACTTATAGTGATTCAACAGATGACCTTCCTCCGTTTTTAAAAGGTCAGTTTGTTATGGTTGCATTCAAGATGCAGATTGGCGACCTGATTGATAGTGAGATTATGCAGCTCTATCCGATAGAGTTTGCAAAAGAGCTTCTCAATCTTTTTTCACCGGAATTAAATGGCAGTTCATCAGCTAATGCTGAATCGCAGCCTGCACAGCCAGAACCGGTACCACAGCCAACACCAGCCCCACAGCCAGCACCAGCACCTGCTGCACCACAGCCTGATATGTCAGCACAGGCACCACAGGGAATGCCTTATGGTTATCCGCAGATGGGAATGCCTTATGGTTATCCACCTATGCAGGGACAGCCTATGGCCTATGGTTATCCACCTATGCAGGGGCAGTCTGCAGTGCCACAGCAGGATGTCAATGTTGCTCCGGCAGCATTCCAGCCGTTTGCCGGTGATGTTAATGCTCTTTCACAAAAAGAAAATATCGATTTAATTATGGATGTTCCTCTTGATGTAACTGTTGAACTTGGCAGAACAAAGAAATCAATAAAAGATATTCTTGAATTTGCACCAGGTACAATTGTTGAACTTAATAAAATTGCAGGTGAGGCAATTGATGTACTTGTAAATGGCAAATATGTTGCTAAAGGCGAAGTTGTTGTTATTGAAGAAAGCTTTGGTGTAAGAATAACAGAAATTATTAAAGAACAGTAATGATTAAGTGAATTTAAAAATATAAATAAAAAGTTAAGAAAAAAACAGTATGAAAACACACTGGGATGTTGTATAATGTAATCGAATTATCTTAGTGAATGTAAAAGATAGGAGAAATAAAATATGGCAAAGAATATTTTAATATGTGATGATGCAGCATTTATGAGAATGATGATTAAGGATATTCTCACAAAGAATGGATATAACATTGCAGGAGAGGCTGAGAATGGTGCAAAAGCAGTTGAAAAGTATGCCGAACTCAAGCCAGACCTTGTACTTATGGATATTACAATGCCTGAAATGGATGGTATTCAGGCACTCAAGAAGATAAGAGAAAGCGATCCAAATGCTGCTATTATTATGTGTTCAGCTATGGGTCAGCAGGCTATGGTTATTGAATCAATTCAGTCTGGAGCAAAAGATTTCATTGTTAAGCCTTTCCAGGCAGACAGAGTTATTGAAGCTGTAAGGAAGGTTGTCGGATAATGACAATGCTTGCAATAGGAAGCAGCAGACTTGAAGCATTTGCACAATTAATTACACTTGTTCTTATTTTTGCATTTGTACTTGCACTTACATATTTTGCCACAAAGTGGGTGGGCAATTATCAAAAAGAGAAAATGTCCGGAAGCAATATTACAGTGCTTGAGACCATGAAAATATCTGGAACTAAATATTTACAGATAATTAAGATAGGAACTAAGTGTTTTGCAATTGCAGTCTGTAAAGATACTATCACATATTTATGTGAGGTAAATGAAGAGGATTTAATATACAGGGAAAACAATTCTTCTAAATTAAAATCCGAAAATTTTAATGCGATATTAGAAAAGTTTAAGAAAGACAAGCCGCAGGACTAGGCAGGAATCAGCAATATGTTACATTTTTTAAAGAAGTATAAGAAGAAAATTCTTAGAGTTTCATTAGGATTGTCAGCTTTTTTTGCAATATGTATGTTTATGGTAAGTCATACATTTGCAGCTGATGGAGATGGTAATAACAATTTGATAAGTATTGGTATTTCATCAGGTGAAGGTTCAGATATGGCGAGCGTGCTTCAGATGCTGCTTGTACTTACAGTTCTGTCGCTTGCACCATCAATATTAATGATGCTCACTTCATTTACGAGAATTGTTATTGTATTGCATTTTACAAGAGCTGCTATTGGTACACAGACAGTGCCGCCTAATCAGGTAATAGTAGGTTTGTCTTTATTTTTGACATTTTTTATTATGGCACCTACGTTTAATGAAGTATATACAAGTGCAGTTGTGCCGCTTACTAATAATGAGATTACAGCACAGGAAGCATTTGATATAGGTGTTGTGCCTGTAAGAAAGTTTATGCTTAAACAGGTTTCAACAAAAGATTTGGATACATTCCTTAAAATAGCTGATTTTGAGGAGGGTTCAGTTAAATCTGAAGATGATATTCCACTTCAGGTTCTTATACCGAGTTTTATTGTTAGTGAATTAAGGATTGCATTTATAATTGGATTTCTTATATATCTGCCATTTATTGTTATTGATATGGTTGTTTCGTCTACGCTTATGTCAATGGGTATGATGATGCTGCCGCCAACGACAATTTCTACACCATTTAAAATTCTTTTGTTTGTAATGGCAGATGGCTGGAATCTTATAATAGGAAATCTTATGTCAACATTTAATTAATGGTTATTATATGTGCCTGTGCGTTACAGCACAGGCATATTCTTTAATTTGCCGGAACAGCAGGGAGAAAGTTTATGAGTAGTTCAGATATTATCACAATTGCAAGACAAACGGTCTGGGTAATAGTTAAAACCTCTGTGCCGCTGTTATTAGTTTCGATGGTTGTAGGTCTTATAATAAGCCTTTTTCAGACACTTACGTCAATTCAGGAACAGACACTTACATTTGTTCCAAAACTTATCGCAATTCTTATAGGAATTATGGTAATGGGAACATGGATACTCAACGAGATAGTTGCTTTTATGAATACCTTATGGGGCAGCTTCAGTCAGTATATATTGTGAAAGTATTGTTTTTTAAATTTAAAAATGGAAAGGTAGTAAAACAATGATTCAATATGAAGTTGCATTGGAACAATTGGAAATTTTTGTTTTGATACTTATGCGTATTGCATCTTTCATATATGTTGCACCTTTTTTTAATACAGCTAATGTTCCAAGAAGAACAAAGATTGGACTGGCTTTTTTTGTAACAGTTCTTGTATATAGTGTTAAGGCGGATATGACAGTGGAGTATTCCGGCATTATAGGTTATGCAGTTGTTGTCCTGCAGGAAGTTGCAGTTGGTCTTATTCTTGGTGCAATGGCATCGTTTTGCGTCCAGATTATTATGTTTGCCGGAAAAATGATAGATATGGATACAGGTCTTGCAATGGCTCAGATTATGGATCCGACAACTAATGTGCAGGTTGGTATTTTTGGTAATTTTTATTACTATATACTTCTTCTGCTTCTGATGGTATCAGGCCTGTACAGATATCTGATTTCTGCTATTGTTGAGACATATAATGTCATTCCGATAGGACAGGTAAAGTTTTCTGCATCTATTTATAATGATATAATTGGATTTATGTCAGATTATTTTGTCATAGGCTTCAGAATTGCACTTCCTGTATTTTCTGCAATACTGCTTCTGAATGTTATTCTTGCAATTCTTGCAAGAATTGCACCACAGATGAATATGTTTGTTGTTGGAATGCAGCTTAAAATATTTGTCGGCATATTTGCTGTCTTTTTTACAATAGTGATGATGCCGGCAGTATCGACATTTATTGAAGATGAGATAAAAACGCTTATGGCTTCACTCGTAAGGGGGATGAGCCCATGACAGAGAACAGAATTCTTATTTCTTATAATCTGCAGTTCTTTGCCAAGGACGGACCAGGCGGTGAAAAAACAGAGCCGGCTACAAGTAAAAAGCTTAATGATGTCCGTAAGGAAGGTCAGGTTGCAAAGAGCAAAGATATTATAATGGCAGTATCACTTATGTCGCTTTTTATAATAATTAAAATATATGTTGGAACAATGGGAGAGCGTTTCATAAGTTCATTCAAGGAATTTTATAACAGTTTTGAACTTATTGTTCATTCAAGCTCGGATGGACTTACGGTAGCACTTGGTGCTTCAGCAGTAAAAAATGTTTTTATGGATGTACTTAATATTACGCTTCCGATATTTTTGATAGCTGTTGTAATTGCAATGCTTGGCAATGTTTTACAGCAGAAATGGATGATTACATCAAAGCCGCTTACACCGAAGTTCAGTAAGCTGAGTATTATCAGTGGATTTAAAAGATTGTTTTCATTCAGGCAGCTTTTTGAACTGTTAAAGTCAATTGCAATGATGATAGTTATAGGTGTTGTTGTGTTTGTGACTATAAGAAAAAAAGTTGGACTTCTTCTTACATTTTATGATATTACACTTTATCAGGCCCTTGCCGCAGTTGGCGATATTATTGTAGATCTGGGTATAAAGATAAGTGCGATTTTCCTTGTTATAGGTTTTGTTGATCTTGTTTATCAGAGAATAAAGTTTAAAAATGATACAATGATGACAAAGCAGGAAATTAAAGATGAGTTCAAAGATTCTGAAGGTGATCCTCAGGTAAAAGGTCAGATTAGAAGAAAAATGCAGGAGATTTCAAGGAGACGTATGATGCAGCAGCTTCCGGAGGCGGATGTTGTAATTACAAACCCGACGCATTTTGCAGTTGCATTAAAATATGAGCCTGATAGCGGAATGGCTCCTGTTGTAATTGCCAAAGGTGCTGATTACCTGGCATTTCAGATAAGAGAAAAAGCGAAAGAATGTAATATTGAAATTGTTGAAAATAAACCACTTGCACGAATTCTTTATCATAATGTTGATATAGGTATGGAAATACCACCTGAGTTATACCAGGCGGTTGCTGAGATTCTTGCAAGAGTGTTACAGCCTGATTTGACTTAAATTAAGTTGAATAAATAAATTATTCATGGTAAAATATTATGATGTCAGTTTATGACGAAAAAAGATGATGAAAGGGAGAAAGAAATATGAAGATTAAGAAAAATGACCTGTTTATTGGAATTTATCTGCTCTCTGCGGTTATTTTCTTTATTATTTCAATCCCATCATGGCTGCTTGATATTCTTCTGGCACTCAATATAGCAGTTGCACTTATTATATTATTTAATGCGTTATATGCAAAAGAAGTGCTTGATATGGCATCATTTCCTACAATGTTGTTATTTACAACTATTTTTAGAATTTCCCTCAATGTATCTTCAACAAAGCTTATCCTTACTAAAGGTGATGCCGGTAAAGTCGTTGATACATTTGGAAAGTTTGTAGGCGGCGGCAATCTTGTTATCGGTGCCATAATATTTATAGTTCTCGTTATTATTCAGTTTATAGTTATCAATAAAGGTACAGAGCGAGTAGCTGAAGTTACAGCACGATTCACGCTCGATGCCATGGCAGGCAAGCAGATGGCAATTGACTCTGACCTTAATACAGGTGCAATCACAGATAAAGAAGCAGCTGAAAGAAGAACATACGGTATGATGATGCCAGAAACCAACCCGAAAGGAGAACAGAACAATGACCGCAGAATTACAGGCAAAGCTGGCTGAACGGATCAGCCGGGAATATTTTCTGAGCGAGAACGCCGCAAAAAAGCAGGCACAGGAGGCGGTGCAGCACTGCCCGGATCTGCTGCAGAAGAATCTGGAGCAGTGGGCAGCCGGAGAACCGTTGACAGAGATCAGCGTCGACGGATACTCCGTTCCCATGCTCCTGGCACTCTGGCACAGCCCGGATTTCCTCGGAGCAATGGAGGTGCTTGCGGAGTATCTGACCGGTGACCGCGACAAGGCAGAACGCCGGATCTGGCGGACGCGGAGGTGATCCAGGTGAGCGACTATGGAGCGCATCCGACCCAATACGGAAACCTGAGCGATGGGAACCTTTATGCGATGTACCGCGAGAGCGTGTACCGCAGCCTCAGCGAAAGCCAGAAGCTGGATATCTACAAGCGTATCGCCGGTATCGAGACCTTCGAAGAGAGTGAAGACATGCAGGATGAGCTTCTGGACCGTTTCGGCGATCTTCCGAAGGCCGTACAGAATCTTCTTGCCGTAGCCT
>ONZX01001063.1_pt1 | contig 14857 bp, 18 predicted proteins | sample 1671831 | NCBI WGS metagenome assembly ONZX01 (sample SAMN06348197, study PRJEB24527) | human gut metagenome | reverse complement strand
GAGCATTTGGAAACCTACCATAGAAATATGATAAGGCGCTGGGTGCTTAGCCTACACAAGACGGTGAGAAAGTATTTCGGCGAGGCGATTGTCGTCACGCAGGAAGTGGACGACATCATCTCATCGCCCGTAGTCAAGGAGAGCATCATCAACAATTCCGACTGCAAGATACTGCTTGACCAGAGGAAGTACATGAACAAGTTCGACCAGATACAGACCCTGCTCGGACTGACGGAAAAGGAGAAGTCGCAGATTCTTTCCATCAACATGGCGAACAACCCGTCGCGGCTCTACAAGGAGGTGTGGATAGGGCTTGGCGGTACGCAGTCGGCAGTCTATGCCACGGAAGTGAGTCCGGAGGAATATCTGGCTTATACGACGGAAGAATCGGAAAAGACGGAGGTTTACCGCCTGGCGGAAAAACTGGGCGGTGACATAGAGGGAGCCATCCGGCAGCTTGCGGAAAGAAGGCGAGAAGAACGGAAAGGCTGAAAAATGAAAAAGATTCATGAATAAAAAACTGACAATATGGATATGGACAACGCATACATGAGAGCCGAACAGAAAAGGCAGGAAACGGAAAGACATGCCACCCGGCTCAAGGAGTTCCTCATATACGGTGCCGACATACCGGAAGACATCCAGAAACAGTACGGCTTTTCGGAAGACTACCGGCTGTATAAGGAACTTGAGGAAATGGACGGCAGGCAGTACAGCGAGAAAAGACAGAAAGGGGAAGTCCCGGATGCCGGAAAAGTCGGCGGAAGACTTACCCGTGCAGTGGAAAAGGCATACGAAAGCATCTGCGGCAGTCCTTCGAGAGTGTATATCGAAGGACTTTACAAGGAACTTCTGCTGCTCGGAGGCATGACCGTAAGGAAAGATTATGACGACCCGGTACATTACAACCCCGGCTTCTTTGATAAATACGGAATCGACCGCAAGGCTCCCCGCGAAACCATTCTCAGGCAGGTGGAACAGGCATACAGGGAACTGGACAGCCGCTTTTCGAGAATGACGGGCAGAAGGTCGGACGCGGACGAGCTGTTCGGCAAGCCGAAGGAGAAACAGGCGGAACAGCCAAGGAAGGAAAATCCGGACCGCCCTGCACCGGGTATCCGCCCTTGCAGGCCGAAAGGCAGGAGAATGGGCTTCTGAACCGGAGCAAATCACAATAAAAACAACAGTAACATCAAAAAAAGAAAAAGTATGGACATTCAGATTACAAAATCCCAGCTCAGACTGCTTTGCGGCGGTCTGATAGGACTTGCATCACTGGTGATGCAGGCATGTGACATGGAACAGGACAAGGACGTGCGCGAAAGCATCTGCGGTAACTGGGAAAGCGTGGAAAGCAAACCCGACCTGCTCATTTACAAGGAAGGAAATGCGTACAAGGTGACCGTATTCAAACGCAGCGGCATAAGCCGCAAGCTGAAGCCGGAAACCTATCTGCTGCAGATGGAAGACAACGGAAACCTGTTTATGAATACCGGATTCCGCATAGATGTGGCGTACAATGAGGAAACGGACATCCTGACCTTCTCGCCGAACGGGGACTATATAAGGGCCACTCCCGCAGCAGACAACGCGGAAGACAGACAATGAAACCGATAATGACCACTAAATCCAAAGAAAGAAAATGAGAATAAAAATTCTGACAATCTTCTGCCTGTGCCTGCTTTACGCAGGCAGGGCAAGCGCACAATGGGCGGTCATAGACCCGTCCAACATTGCGCAAAGCATCATAAACACCTCGAAGAATGTGGCGCATACCTCGACCACCGCAACGAATATGGTCAAGAACTTTCAGGAGACCGTCAAGATCTACGAGCAGGGAAAGAAGTATTATGACGCGCTGAAATCGGTGAACAATCTTGTAAAAGACGCCAGAAAGGTGCAGCAGACCATCCTGATGGTGGGCGACATCACGGACATCTATGTGAACAGTTTCCAGAAGATGATGCGTGACGAGAACTTCACCGTGGAGGAACTCGGAGCCATCGCGTTCGGATATACCAAGCTGCTTGAAGAAAGCAATGACGTGCTGACGGAACTGAAGAACGTGGTGAACATCACCACACTCTCGATGACGGACAAGGAACGCATGGACGTGGTGGAACGCTGCTACTCGAAAATGAGAAGATACCGGAACCTTGTCGGCTATTATACCAACAAGAACATTTCGGTAAGCTATCTGCGTGCGAAAAAGAAAAACGACCTTGACCGCGTGCTGGGTCTTTACGGAAATGCAAACGAAAGATACTGGTAGCCTATGGACTTTGAAAACCTTCATCAGATACTCCGCTCGCTTTACGAGGAGATGATGCCCCTGTGCGAGGACATGGCCAGTGTCGCGAAAGGGATTGCCGGTCTGGGTGCGCTGTTCTATGTCGCCTACCGTGTGTGGCAGTCACTTGCCAGGGCGGAACCGATAGAGGTGTTCCCCATGCTGCGCCCCTTTGCGATAGGATTCTGCATCATGCTTTTCCCGTCGCTTGTTCTGGGAACGCTCAACGGGGTCATGTCGCCCATCGTTCAGGGAACGGCAAAGATACTGGAGGCGGAAACGCTGGACATGAACGAATACCGCAAGCAGAAAGACGAGCTTGAACATGAGGCGATGATGCGCAACCCGGAAACCGCCTATCTTGTCAGCAACGAGGAATTTGACAGGCAGCTGGACGAACAGGGCTGGTCGCCGGAGGACGTGGTGACCATGACGGGAATGTATATCGAACGTGGCATGTACAACATGAAAAAGTCCGTGCGTGACTTCTTCCGCGAGATACTCGAACTGATGTTCCAGGCTGCCGGTCTTGTCATAGACACCATACGCACGTTCTTTCTCGTGGTGCTGGCGATACTCGGTCCGATAGCCTTCGCCATATCGGTATGGGACGGTTTCCAGAGCACGCTGACGCAGTGGATCTGCCGCTATATACAGGTTTACCTGTGGCTTCCCGTATCGGACATGTTCAGTACGGTGCTGGCAAAGATACAGGTACTGATGCTGCAAAGCGACATCGAACGTATGCAGGCGGACCCGAACTTTTCTCTTGATTCGAGCGACGGCGTGTATATCGTATTCATGATAATCGGGATTATCGGATACTTTACCATTCCGACCGTATCGGGCTGGATCATTCAGGCCGGAGGCATGGGCAACTACGGACGCAACGTCAATCAGGTAGCCGGAAAATCCGCCGGATTCACAGGCAGTGTTGCCGGTGCCACCGCCGGAAACGTGACGGGACGTGTGGGCAAGCTGCTGAAATAAACCAACAGAACAACTAAAAACAGATAAAGTAATATGGAATTCAAGTCATTGAAGAATATTGAAACATCATTCAGGCAGATACGCCTGTTCGGTATCGTCTTCCTGTCACTGTGTACCGTGATAACGGTGTGGAGCGTATGGAGTTCCTACCGCTTTGCGGAGAAGCAGAGGGAAAAGATTTATGTGCTGGACAACGGCAAGAGCCTGATGCTGGCTCTCTCGCAGGACCTTTCACAGAACCGTCCTGCGGAAGCCCGCGAGCATGTACGTCGCTTTCACGAACTGTTCTTTACCCTGTCACCGGAGAAGAGCGCCATCGAGCACAATGTGAGACGTGCCCTGCTGCTGGCAGACCGCAGCGTGTATAACTATTACTCGGACTTTGCGGAAAAGGGCTACTACAACCGCATCATTGCCGGCAATATCACGCAGGTGCTGAAAGTGGACAGCGTGGTGTGCGATTTCGAGCATTATCCCTACCGTGCGACCACCTATGCCACCCAGCAGATAATCCGTCAGAGCAACGTCACGGAGCGCAGCCTCGTGACGACCTGCCGCCTGCTGAACGCCTCGCGGTCTGACGACAATCCCAACGGATTCACGATAGAGGGGTTCACCATCATAGAGAACAAGGACCTGCAAACCGTCAAAAGATAATGGAATGAAAGAAAAAGCAATGAAACCGCTGCGGATGGCACATGAGAAAATCCGCGGTACAAGAGAGCGGATCGTTTCCGGACTGAAGGACTATCTGGACGGACTTCCGCAGAAGACAAGGAAAAGAATCGTACTGGTTATGCTGGCCGTATTTGCCACGCTTGCCCTTTACACGTTCGGAAAGTCGCTGTACGATATAGGACGTGATGACGGACGGAAACTGAATATCGGACACGCCGGACAGCTCCCCGTAAAGGGAGAATGCGGCGGCAAGATTCATCACAATTTTATAAAACAGTATAAGGATGGAAAATAAGGAAACAAGAAAAGAGAACGGGGACAGCCCCGAAAAGAAGAACAGGGAACGTACACCACTGACGGAGGCGCAAAGGCTGAAACGTCAGAAGATGATAGTCCTGCCTGCAATGGTTCTGGTCTTCATCGGTGCCATGTGGCTGATATTCGCTCCCTCTTCCGACAAGGAGGAACAGCCGGGTGCGACGGGCTACAACACGGAGATACCGGATGCGGACAAGGACAACAGGAAGATTATCGGTGACAAGGTCAAAGCCTACGAGCAGGGAGAAATGGAGGAACGCAGGGCAAGCCGCAACCATGCCATGCAGGAACTCGGCAGCATGTTCGACCGGGAAGTTTCCGTGACCGGGGACAATCCGGACTTCGACCTTGCCAGTCCCGGTGGCGGAAGTGATACGGATACGGCATCATCGCCGGCTTCGCAGACAATCAGGTCATCGGCCACCGCCTACCGTGACCTGAACGCCACGCTCGGCAACTTCTATGAGCAGCCTTCGGGAAACAGTGCTGAAATGGAGGAGCTGATGGAGCGCATATCCTCGCTGGAAACGGAACTTGAAAGGGAGAAGGAAAAAGGTTCCTCAATGGACGAGCAGGTGGTGCTTATGGAAAAGTCGTATGAACTGGCATCCAAATACATGGGTGGTCAGAACGGACAACAGACAGCACAGGCATCGCCGGTACGGAAGGCGGAAGAGCATACGGCAATGCCGGTCAAGCAGGTTACCCGACAGGTGGTTTCCTCCCTTGCACAGCCTATGAGCAATGCGGAATTTGCCGCCATGTATTCACAGGAGCGCAACATGGGTTTCCACACGGCAGTGGGAAGCCGTACGGTATCGGACAAGAACACCATATCGGCATGTGTCTATGGGGCACAGAGCGTGACGGACGGGCAGGCTGTCCGGCTGCGGCTTCTGGAGCCGATGGCGGTTGCGGAGAAAATCATCCCACGCAATGCCGTCCTTGTCGGAGCGGCAAGGATTCAGGGTGAACGTCTCGGCATAGCAGTCACTTCGCTGGAACATGAGGGGACGATCATTCCGGTTGAGCTTTCCGTTTACGACACGGACGGACAGGAAGGAATCTTCATCCCGAACTCGATGGAAATGAACGCAGTCCGTGAGGTAGCCGCCAACATGGGCGGATCGCTCGGCAGCAGCATCAACATCTCCACCGATGCGAAGGCACAGCTCGCCTCCGATCTGGGCAAGGGGCTGATACAGGGCACAAGCCAGTATATAGCCAAGAAGATGCGTACCGTCAAGGTACATCTGAAAGCCGGATACAGGGTCATGCTGTATCAGGACAGAAATTAACAACAAAAAATTATCAATTTATTATTACCACTAAATCCAAAGTAAAATGAAAAAAGTAATTATGATGTTCGCCCTGTTTATGGGCATCGTATCTGCCCAAGCGCAGGAAAACAAGACCGCCGAAGAAAACGGAAGTGACAGACCGGCTCAGGAAGTGAAGCAGGAAGAGGTTCAGGAACTCTCTCTGAGCAAAGAAATCTATCCGCAGAAAGAGGCGGACGGCGACCTGTATCACGGTCTGACCCGCAAGCTGACCTTTGACCGCATGATACCGCCGCACGGACTGGAAGTGACCTACAACAAAACCGTGCATATAATCTTTCCGTCAGAGGTGCGCTACGTGGACCTGGGTTCACCGAACCTTATTGCCGGAAAAGCGGACGGGGCTGAGAATGTGATAAGAGTGAAAGCTACGGTAAGAAATTTCCAGAACGAGACGAACATGAGCGTCATCACGGAGGACGGCGGCTTTTACACCTTCAACGTCAAATATGCGGAAGAGCCGCTGCTCCTCAATGTGGAGATGTGCGACTTCATCCACGACGGTGAAGCGGTGAACCGTCCGAACAACGCGATGGAGATTTACCTGAAGGAACTGGGGAATGAAAGTCCGATGCTGGTGCGTCTTATCATGAAGTCCATCCACAGACAGAACAAGCGTGAGGTGAAGCATATCGGCTGCAAGCGTTTCGGTATCCAGTATATCCTCAAAGGCATCTATACGCATAACGGACTTCTGTATTTCCATACGGAAATCAAGAACCAGAGCAACGTCCCGTTTGACGTGGACTATATCACATGGAAAATCGTGGACAAGAAGGTGGCAAAGCGTACAGCCGTGCAGGAACAGGTCATTCTTCCGCTCCGTGCGCAGAACTATGTGACCTGCGTGCCGGGAAAGAAAAAGGAAAGTACCGTGTTCACGATGTCCAAGTTCACCATTCCGGACGACAAATGCCTCGTGGTGGAACTGCATGAGAAGAACGGAGGACGTCACCAGTCCTTTACCGTAGAGAACGAGGATCTGGTACGAGCCACAACGATTAACGAACTTCAGGTACGATGAACATGAGAAAGTACATGATAGCACTGGCAGCGTCGCTTGCCCTGTTCACGGGGCGGGCGAACGCCCAGCGATGCCTGCCGGGAATGCAGGGCATCGAAGTGAAGGTGGCAATGACGGACGGTTTCAGGATGGGCGGCAATGACGGAGGGCACAGTTTCGGGGCGCTTCTTTCGACCTATACGAAAAACGGCAACAAATGGTCGCTGGGCGGTGAATACCTGTTGAAAAACAGTCCGTACAATGATGTGAAGATACCGGTGGCACAGTTTACCGCCGAAGGCGGCTACCACTTCAAGGTGCTTTCCGATGCCCGCAAAATCGTGTTTCTCTATGCCGGCGTTTCTGCTCTTGCCGGATATGAAACGGTGAACTGGGGCGACAAGGTGCTGTATGACGGGGCGAGGCTCCACGACAGTGACGCCTTTGTCTATGGCGGTGCGGTGACGCTCGACATGGAGGTGTATGTGGCTGACCGTCTGGCTCTGCTTGCCAGCCTGCGCGAGCGTTGTCTTTGGGGAGGTGACACGAGAAAGCTCCACACGCAGTTTGGAATAGGTATCAAGTTCATCATAAATTAGGACGGGTATGGATATAGCTGAAATGAGGCAGATACCGATTGCGGACTTTCTCCGAAGGCTGGGACATGAACCGACAAGAAGAAGCGGAAACGAATTGTGGTATTCGGCACCTTACAGGAGCGAAAGGACACCGTCCTTCCGTGTGAATGTGGAAAAGAATGTCTGGTACGATTTCGATGCGCCCATATAGGCTACACAATAAATATCTCTATGGCAAGAGATTAGGTTAGAGTTCAACAGACCTATCCTCAACGACTTAGCTGGAGGAGAAATCCAAAGGTGACAGTAGCATGTCGGTAAAGCCATTAGTCAGCTAAATACCAAGCTGCGACTGCATGGCAAGAGGAAAAGGCAGACACAAGGATGAAGCCTGATTGGTTGAACGATAGTTCTGCGGCACACGTGCCAGCCCCGACGAAAGGTATTTGATTCACGTCGGGCTGAAGCACCCCATGTAAACCGAAATTGCAGCGGGGCAAGAACTGGCTTCAGAGCAACCGCAATAAGCGGAATAGGAACGTAAGTCGCATCCGACAGTCTGCCGAGCCAAACAGTTATTGTGAAAGCAAATGGGGATTCCCTAAATCAGAATGCCGTAAGGCTATGGGCATAAGGCTCTGAATATCTGACATGGGAACGGAGCTTCCGTAGTAGTCCGAGCAAGGGAAAGCCTTGTACATGGCGAAGGGGAGCAGTTAGATAACTTAATACAAACAATGGAAAATGTGCGAGACATTATGAGAAGTCCAGAGCAAGTATTAAAAGCTTTAAACAAGCATGGTAAAGTTTCGGATTACAAGTTCGAAAGGCTGTACCGTATCTTATTCAATGAGGAGATGTTTCATGTTGCCTACCAGCGTATTTACGCCAAACCCGGCAACATGACACCCGGTACGGATGGGAAAACCATTAACCAGATGAGCCTTCAAAGAATAAACAAGGTCATTGCATCTTTGAGGGATGAGTCTTACAAGCCTAATCCGGCAAAAAGGATATACATACCCAAGAAGAACGGTAAGAAAAGACCGCTTGGGATTCCTTCCTTTGAGGACAAACTTGTACAGGAGGTGGTGCGCATGATTCTTGAAGCCATCTATGAAGAGGTGTTTGCAAACACCTCACATGGATTCAGGCCAAACAGAAGCTGCCATACCGCACTGACCCATATCCAAAAGACATTCACAGGTACAAAATGGTTTGTGGAAGGAGACATTAAAGGATTCTTTGACAACATAGACCACAATGTATTGATTGCAACTTTGCGGAAACGGATTGCCGATGATAGATTTCTAAGGCTCATCCGCAAGTTGTTGAATGCGGGATATATTGAAGACTGGAGGTTTCATAATACAAACAAGGGAACCCCACAAGGCGGCAACATCAGTCCTATACTGGCCAACATTTATCTTGACAATTTTGACAAGTATATGGAAGAATACGCCCTACGCTTCAACAAGGGAAAAGAAAGACACATCACCAAAGAATACAAGCAGTTCAGCGGTAAAATGCAAGGCATCCTTAAAAGCATCAAGAACATACAGGATGCAGATGCCAGACTACAGCTTATGGATGAGTATGAGAAACTGAGACGTGAAAGGCAAAAGATTGAGAGCAGAGACAGTATGGATGAAACATACAGAAGGCTTAGATATGTAAGATACGCAGATGATTTCCTCATAGGTGTTATCGGAAGCAAGGCTGACTGCGTTAAAATCAAGTCGGACATTACCAAGTATATGGAAGAAAACCTCAAGTTGGAACTGTCGCAGGAAAAGACATTGATAACAAACGCACAAAAGCCAGCGAAATTTCTTGGCTTCGATGTTTCTGCCCGTAAATCTGATGCAGTCAAGCGAAACAAGAACAATGTGCCAGCCCGCTATTACAACGGTAAGATAGTCTTAAAGGTCGCCATAGAAACGGTGCGGAACAAACTGGAAGAATACAGTGCCATCAGATACAAGGTAGAAAATGGCCGACAAGTTTGGTTTGCAAAGTTCAGAGGCAATCTCATGAAGAAGAAAATCGAGGACATAGTGGCGGCATATAACTCTGAAATCAGAGGGTTCTATAACTATTACCGCATTGCTAATAACGTGGCTTATGCACTCTCAAAGTTTGGATACATCATGGAGTACAGTATGTACCATACCATTGCAGCAAAGACCAACAGCACTGTAAGCAAAATCATTGACAAATACAAGGTTGGAAATGACATTATAGTGCCATATCATGATGCAAAAGGTAACTTACGGCACAGAAAATTCTATAATGAGGGATTCAAACGTAAACCACCAATGTACTATGCGGAAGTAAACGACTTATCCTATACAATCGCAATTCCACAACCGACGCTGACTGAGCGATTGGAGGCGAGAACATGTGAATTATGTAGAAAAGTCGGGCCTGTAGTCATGCGTCATGTCAGAAAGCTAAACCAGCTTAAAGGAAAGACTGAATGCGACAGGCTGATGCTTGAAAAGCATAGGAAAACATTGGTTGTCTGTGAAAAGTGCTATGCCCAAATACACAACCATGCCAAATAAAGTCATGTTATCAACGGAGAGCCGTATGCGTGGAGACATGCAAGTACGGTTTGGGGGCAGGTACGGGAAAACCTACTGCCGAAAGGCAGTAAGGCGTCCTGTACCGAGCCTACGGCTGGGCATAGGCGGTGACATCTTCAATCTTGCCGGAGAGTTTATCCACAGCCGTGATTTTCTCGCACAGGCAAGGTTCATATCGGAAAGTGCCGGTGTGCCTATGGTGCAGCCGGATGCTTCCACCTTCAGGAAAAAGACTCCCGAACCGTCCTTTGAGGACGTGGAGGTCTTGCCCCTGCGGTATCAGGCTTTGAAGAAATATCTGATGGAACGTGGCATATCTCCCGATACAGCGTCCTTTTACTGCTGCCAGTTGAACTACTACGTCCACAAGAAGAAATATTTCGCCGTCGGCTTCTCCAATGTGTCCGGCGGTTATGAACTCCGGAACCGGCTTTTCAAAGGGTGCATACCGCCCAAAGACGTATCCCTGATAAAGCGGAAGGACGGGCAGGCTGAAAGTTGCAGCCTTTATGAGGGCTTCATGGACTTCCTGTCCGCCGTGACGCTCGGCATGGCGGAGGACGGTGACAGCCTTGTCCTGAACTCGGTCGCCAATGTGGACAGGAGTTTCCGTTATCTGGATGGTTACGAAAGGATACGGTGCTACCTCGACAACGATGAAGCCGGACACCGGACGGTGGAAAAACTGCGGATGCGGTACGGTGAGAAAGTGTCGGACTGCCGTGGGTTATACAAAGGCTGCAAGGACCTGAACGAGTATTTGCAGCAACGGATAAACAAACAGAATAACAACAAACTTAAAATAAGATAAGATGATGAAGATTATGAACAATAACAGCAACAGAGGCAAATCAATTTTCAAGGCAGTGGCAGTCTGCATGGCTGTCCTGGCTGCGGGACTTTTTGCGTCCTGCGATGACGATATGGACATACAGCAGAGCTACCCGTTTACGGTGGAAACCATGCCTGTCCCTCACGATGTGGCAAAGGGGCAGACCGTGGAAATCCGCTGTGAGATGAAGAAGGAGGGCAATTTTGCCAATACACTCTATACGATACGTTACTTCCAGTATGAAGGTAAAGGGACACTGAAGATGGACAACGGTACGGTATTCCTGCCGAACGACCGTTACCTGCTGGAGAACGAGAAGTTCCGTCTGTACTACACCTCGCAATGCGATGAAACACAGAATTTCATAGTGGTCGTGGAGGATAACTTCGGCAACTCCCATGAAATGGAGTTTGATTTCAACAACTCCAACACTTCAGAAACGGAAAGCGACAGTGTGCCAGCCGTCAGTCCGTCCACTTCCAAACAAATCCGTGAATGAGGTACAGGATGTTGTTACTGCTCTGTTTCCTTTCGTTGGGCTGCACTTTGTCGGCACGGGAACCTGAAAGGGAAACAGCCAAGGAAGCAAGGATTTTCAGGTTGCCGGAATTTGAGAGGGCATTTTTGTGTGTGCGCTATTTTGAGGGCTGGCACTCGGAAAAGAACCATCCTTATGTCGGCTGGGGGCATTGCCTCCAGCCGGGCGAGAAATACTCGGCACGCACCATGACAAGACAGCAGGCTGACGAGCTGCTGCGGAAAGACCTTCGGAAATTCTGTGCCATGTTCCGGCATCTGGGAAAGGATTCGCTGCTCCTGGGTACATTAGCTTATAATGTGGGACCGTTCCGGCTCTTGGGCAGCGGAAAGATACCCAAAAGCAAGCTGATCCGAAAGCTGGAAGCCGGTGACAGGGACATCTATAAGGAGTATATATCCTACTGCCACTACAAGGGGCGGAAAATCCGCTCTATAGAGCGGCGACGGAAGATGGAATTTCTGCTGCTGTTCAAGAAGTAGCGGTAAGGGAGAACTTCACCCAAATGGTGGGGTTCTCCCTTGGCTGTTTGAAATAATATTATCTTTCGTTTGTGATAGAGTTCAGAACTTATCTTTCAGTTTAGTTGATAGGTCTCTGGATGTGTGAATTTTATAGTATAGAACTAGAAACATCATACAATGTGGCATCTATATTTAGAAAAGAATAATTACTGACAACAAAGGACAGTATAAAATAGGGTAGTATATCCGAAACATGAAAACATGTGAGATGTTATTGCTATACTCTGGTAAATATTACATAACAAAGAATATCAGACTTATGAATAGTGCTGAAGAAATAAATATGTGGAGAAAAAATTACCCGTCTTAAGACGATGAAAAGAATATAAGTGTTGTGTTTTGCAGAGTACAATAATAATTGTAATTTTGCAAATGAGGATATTGTATCGTACGTATTTGAAGCGAACAAGAGGATCGGAAAAAATTCCGATTATGATTTCTTTTTCCATTGGCAACTAAATCCTTTTAATTATAATTTTCGAAAAGGTGTACAAGAAAATCTTCTGAAGTTTTTTTATCCTGCTGAAAAAATATTTTTTGTGAAGAATTTTTATAAAAGTATATGTTAATTCTGAGAAAATATTGAAAGTGTATACTTTATTTTAAAATATTAGCTTTAATAGCAACTTTTTTATTTGATTGAAAAAAGATAATGAAATATACAAATTATGATAAGGCTGAACTACATTGTCATTTAAATGGTAGTATCCCTATTAATACAATATTAAAAGTGATAGATAATAAATGTGGTTTTAAAGAACATGACTATATAATTGATAAGCCTGTTAAAAACTTATCGGAATATTTTAATCCATGGAAAATTACACGTTTATTACCCCATAATAAGAATATATTTATGGCTATATTAGATGGTATTGGGAGAGAAATGTTTACTGATAATATAAAATATATAGAATTAAGAAATTCCATTATATATTTAGCAAAACTCAATAATATTACATATGATGAAGTTTTAGATTGGTATATTGAGGGCTTTGAGGCTATAAAATCAAAGTATAAAATAGATATGAGATTAATCATATCTGTAAGAAGAGAAATTAATGAAATAAATGAATATTATAAAATACTGGATTTAATCAAAAAAAAGAATAGTAACATTTTTGTTGGCTTTGATTTAACAGGAAATGAAACTGAGGTATATTTTAACGAGTGGCCTAACTTTTTTCAAAGGGTTAAAGAGAATGGATATGGTATTACTATTCATGCTGGAGAAAGTTGGAGTGATGAAAATGTTAGGTATGCTATAATAAAATGTAAAGCAGATAGAATTGGACATGGTTTAGCTATAGCTAACAATCCAGAATTATTGGAGTTATGTAAACAGAATAATATATGTATTGAAGTCTGTCTTACCAGTAATATTCTTACGTCATCTGTTTCTGATATAAGTTTACATCCTGTTTTACAATTCCATAAATTCAATATACCTTACGTATTGTGTTCTGATAATCCAGGTATTCATAATAAAAGCCTAAGTTTTGAATATGAATTATTTGAAGCTATTACAAAAATTTCCAACTTTGCAGAAGATATGTATGAGACTCAATTAAAATATGCATTTAAAAACTTAAGGTAATGAATAGACAAATAAGAATATTATCTAGTAATCCAGAGAAAATAAAAGAAATCAGAGATATATTGAACGAGTTTAATATTGAGGTCATACCTAATAAGACAAAATTAGAAGAATTGCAAACAGATGATGTAATTCATTTAGTTAAGGATAAAGCATTAAAAGCATATAAAAAAATAGGTAGACCATTAATTGTAGAACATACAGGATTATATATAGAAAAGATTAATGGATTGCCAGGAGGGTTAACGCAAATTTTTTGGGATACATTGCAAGCAGATAAATTTGCTGAGATTTTTGGTGCGGATGATGATAGTTCAAAAGCTCAAGCAAAAACAACTGTCTGTTATGTAGATGGGAAGAATTTTAAGATTTTTGAAGGTAAGATAAATGGATCTATAACTAATCATCCTAAAGGAGACCGAACTTTTCAGTGGGACTGCATTTTCATTCCTGATGGTAAAAATATGACTTTTGCAGAAATGGGAACTTTAGAAAAAAATAAAATTAGCATGAGAAAACAAGCTTTAAATGAATTTGCAAAATATTTGAATGAACAATGAAAAATTTAGATGAACTAAAAGAAGCGATTCAACAAAAGAATGTAATTTTATTTGTTGGATCAGGAGTTTCAAAGAATTTAGGATTACCAACTTTTTCTGAACTTATAGATGAAGTTGCTAGATTATTACATTATGATTCTGATATTTTCAAGTCTTTGTCAAATTATCAATCTCTAGTTGAATATTATAAGATTAAAAAGAAATCTATTGGGGAATTAAGGAGTTATATGGATACAAAATGGCATAATCCTAATATTCAAATAGAAAAGTCAGAAATACACAAACTAATTGTAGATTTAGATTTTCCTATAATATACACAACTAACTATGATAGATGGCTTGAAGCTAGCTTTGATTATTACAAGAAAAAATACACCCAAATAATAAATGTAAAAGATTTTACAGAAATTAAAGATGGAATTACTCAAATTATAAAATTCCACGGTGATTTTTCTGATGATAGTTCTATCGTTTTAACCGAAAGTAGTTATTTTGAAAGATTAGACTTTTCTACTCCGCTAGATATAAAATTAAGATCAGATATGTTAGGTAAAACTATCTTATTTATAGGATATAGTTTGGAAGATATAAACATGAGATTTTTAATATATAAACTTCATAAAATTTGGAATGATTATAAAGATTCACGTCCAAGTTCATTTATTTTTTTGACTAAACCAAATGAAATTGAAGAAACGATTCTTAGGGATAGAGGTATTATATCATTAGTTTCAGATGATGACAATCCTGGAGTTGGTTTACGTAACTTTTTAAAATCTCTATTGTAATTAATCACTAGTATTATATAGGGTGATGTGCATGTGAATACTATATCCCATTATTCTAATATATTAAAGACTTCCGTCAGTGGAAGTCTTTGGGACAGCGGTTTCTTTGCTACTTTCTTTGTCCGCCTTATGCTCACCGAAAGAAAGTAGGGCGGCTCTCGCCGCCTCTGCCTAAAGCCGGGTGTAAAGTCCCGTTACATCCGTGAAAATCTGCTGGAGCATATCAAAGTACA
>ONZX01001060.1_pt1 | contig 14885 bp, 16 predicted proteins | sample 1671831 | NCBI WGS metagenome assembly ONZX01 (sample SAMN06348197, study PRJEB24527) | human gut metagenome | reverse complement strand
TCATAATCAGAAAGTCCATAACCTGCAGTGTCGATGCAAGTGTGAATGCCTTCATTCTTGCATAGTTTTAAAGTCTCTTTTAAAAAATCAGGTTGTAATAAAGGTTCTCCACCAGAAAAGGTAACACCACCATCTTCTTTAAAATAAGGTTTAAATCGTCGGATCTTTGCAACGAGTTCTTCCGGTGTGTATTCGGTTCCGCCAGATAATTCCCAAGTATCAGGATTATGGCAGAAACGACATCTTAGAGCACATCCTTGTAAAAAGATAACGGTTCGTATCCCTGGTCCATCAACCAGACCCATCGATTCGATGGAATGGACATGACCAACTGTCATAGTATTCCTCCTTATGGATGATACGTACTTAGAACAAGTACGTAAAAAGTTAACAGGATCAATATCTGAACGATGAAGTGTTGTAAAAATAGAATAAAAAAACGCCGCACGTCCAGACAGATTGCCCAGACGGTCGGCGACTAATGATCATACTTCCATGTGGTTAATTCCACGTGCTCCGTCAGTTATATGACCTTATGGCTATAAGATACTATAGAAAATGAGATTCGTCAACCCCTTAATTTTGTCGAAAAGCTTCACAAATTGTACAAAAAATGATACAATATAGTTATCAAAACAACTTAAAGGAGGATATGCCTATGAAGCTAGAGAAATTGCAGTTCGTTGTAGAAGATGGAGTTGGTATCATCACAATGAACTATATGAAGAATCTTAATGCAATTGATGATCAGATGGCAGACGAGTTGATGTACGTGGTAGATACTTGTGAGAATGACCCGAATGTAAAAGTTGTTGTTTTAAAAGGAATGCCAAAGGCATTTTCAGCAGGAGGAGACATTGGATACTTCTATAACCTAATCCAACAAGGTGGCGAAGTGAATATGGATTCTCTGATCAGTAAAGTTGGCAATGTAACCGATGGTCTGAAGCGTATGAGTAAGCTTGTGATCTCAAGTGTAAGTGGAGCGGCAGCAGGTGCAGGAGCAGCGGCGGGAGCCGGAGCGGCTGCAGGGGCAGCAACAGGAGCAGCAGCGGCAACGGGAGCGCCGGTGCCTTCCTCAACGGTGACATTATAAGCAACGCCGTTAACGGTAACGATCAGGTTTTTCATGGAAAAGTCCTCCCTATTTCAAGGTTGATGATTACAGCGTGATATTGCCGTGCTTCTTAGCCAGGCGCACAGTGCGCTTGCTGGCCAGCATATCCAGAGCCTGAGCGACAGCGCCGCGGGCGGTGGCAGCATCGGCAATGGCGTCAGCAGCACCGTTGGCCACAGCGGCATTGGCGCTGCAGACCTCCTTGGCGTAGGCGGCAGCCTTGGCCTTGGTGGCGTTGACGATGTTATCGGAAGCGAAGATCTCGTCCTTGTACAGAACGGTGACAGCGGCCTCGGGAGCCAGCGGGGCTACGGTGCAGCCCTGCACGGCAACACGCCAGTCGGCGCAGGCGGCAAAGACCGTGTAGGCAGGGCCGACGGCCTCACCGGCCAGTACGGCGACCTTGACGGTGGTAGCCTCGGCGTAGACACCGGCCATACGGGCAGCCTGACGGATGCCGCCAGCCTGATCGTCGCCCTCGCTCTTGCCGAAGCCCTCGGTGTTGACGACGGTCACAACGGGGATGCTGTAGGCATCGCACAAACGAACGAAGCGGGCAGCCTTGGCGGTGCACTTGTGGCACAGAGCGGCCTTCTCGGTGGCCAGGATACCAACGGCGCTGCCGTTGATGGTAGCCAACGCGGTGACGATGTTCTTGCCGTAGCCTGCGTACAGCTCCACAGTGCTGCCCTCATCGGCCAGAGCGGCGATCGCGTCAGCCGCAGAGTACTTGACGAGGTCAAGAGCCTTGGAGGGAGCGGCAAAGTCGAACAGCGCAGGACCGGCCAGATTGTTGGCGGGCAGCAGGGCGACGATGGAGGCGGCCTGCTTGGCGGCGGCAACGGCGTCCGCAGCGGTAACGGCGGCGACACCGGCCTTGGCGGCAAACGCGGCAGAGCCGGCGTTTGCAACCTTGTCCTCAGCGTTGAACGGAGCGTTCAGGAACAGCTCGGCATCCTCTGCCATGACACAGACGTCCGCGGCAGCGGCGTTGATGGCGTTGGTACCGGCGCAGGTACCGGTGACAACGGCGACCTGAGGCACAACGCCGGAAACGCGCGCGATCTCTGCGGTCAGGCGGGCGTTGGCGTTGAGCAGATCAAGACCGCCCTCGAGCTTGGCACCCGTGGAATCATAGAACGTAACAACCGGTGCGCCGGTCTCGGCGGCCATCTCCAGCACGCGGATATTCTTTTCAATATCCTGCACGCCGACGGGAGAACCGTCCTCAAACACGACGTAGGCGTTCTGGCCGTTTGCACAGCCGTAAGCAGCACTCACTGCGCCGTCGGTAAACAGCGGCGAGTAGGTGCCGTCATCAAAAAATGCTGCAAGGATCTCTGCCTTGCCGGGCTTATTTGCTGCCATACAGTTTCCTCCTATGGTAAAGCTGACTGTTTTTTATAAAAATACTTTACAAAAAATCCGCCATTTAATTGAATTATACTACGTTCGCGACGTTTCCACAAGTGGAATTTTGCACATTTTTCAGAATTTCCTGCAATTTTAGTCAGAATTTGTGCGCTTTTTAAGGGGGCCGGGACGGCGGGCCGGGCTGGCAGCACGGCTCTCCCCTTTGCCGGCAGATTTCATGGCTGCGTTGCGCAGGGCATTGATCTCGCTCTTTTTCAGCTCACGGTACTCGCCGGGCTGCAGCATACCGAGCTTGACGGGACCCTCGGCGCTGCGGCGCAGGCGCACGACCTGCAGGCCGACAGCGGAGCACATGCGGCGGATCTGGCGGTTGCGGCCCTCGTGCAGGGTGATCTCCAGCACACTGCGGCCCGGCTCATCGACCACGACGTGGATGACGCAGGGCTTGGTCTTGACGCCGTCATCCAGCACAACGCCGGACGACATCTCGATGATCTGCTGCTCAGTGGCGCGGGGATTGACCGTGACGCGGTACAGCTTGCCGACACCGCCGGACGGGTGGGTCAGCATATTGATGAATGCGCCGTCATCGGTCATGAGCAGCAGCCCCTCGCTGTCCTTGTCCAGGCGGCCCACCGGGCGCAGCATGGCGGGCACATCGGAAACAAGATCCATGACGGTCTTGCGGCCACGGTCGTCAGAGCGGGTCGTCAGATAGCCGCGTGGCTTGTGCAGCATGATGTAGGTGTACTGGCGCTTGCGCACGATGCGCTGTGTCTGCCCGTCGATCATGACCTTGTCATAGTCGGGGTTCATCTTGTCGCCCAGGGTCACCGGGTGGCCGTTGACCTTGACCTTGCCCGCAGCGATCAGGCGCTCGGCCTCGCGGCGGGAGCAGATGCCCTGGTCGGCCAGTACCTTTTGAATACGTTGTTCTGCCATTAAAATTTAAACTCCTTATTCGGCGGGTGCGTCAGCACCCGGCTTTTCTTTCTTGATGAGCGCAGCGACTTTGTCCACCAGCTCCGGCAGCGAGGCTATAACGTTGTCAACGGCGGAGACCTTCTCCACCAGCTGGACGGTGCGCACATTGCCGTTGGAAACGACGAGGAATGCCACCGGCGTGACCGAGACGCCTGCGCCGCTGCCGCCGCCGAACATCTGCTTGTTGGAGCTGGGGCCGACGTCGGAGCCGCCGGACACAAACCCGAAGGTGACGCGGGAGACCGGGATGATGGTGGTGTCATCCACATGGATCGGGTCACCGATGATGGTCTCGGCGTTGACCATGTCGCGGATTTTCTCGATGGTGACGCCCATCAGACCTTGAATAGGATGTTCAGCCATTGTAAGTTCCTCCTTTTATCGAAAAAAGAAATCGTTTATGCCTTTGCAGCGGGCTGCAGCTGCGGGTCCTTCCACAGACGGTGCAGCAGCCGGATGACGAGCCAGAGCAGCACGGCGGCGCAGGACGTCAGACGGAACGAGACGATACGCTCCCCTGCGCGCTCACCGGTGAAATCCGGCTCGAGCCAAAGGCGGTCACTCTGTACGCGGATGTACTGCTGGACCAGAGCCAGCAGATTGTTGGCAAGCGCCATTTCGGCGCCGAACAGCTCGGCGGTGGTGCTGGCCTCGTCGGCGGTCACAGTCCAGAAGATGTCCAGCCCGGACACCCGCACCGAACGCAGCAGATGACGCCCCAGCCAGCCTGTGTGGCCCAGCATGCACCGGGCAAATGCCATCGGGTCATTGGACAGCAGTTGCATAGCGGCGTCGATGCGCGCCGAGATGCCGAACGGCAGACCGCTCTTTTTCGCGCTGCCCTCAGCATCGGCGCTTTCAGTGGGGACACTGTCAGCAGGCTTCGGCGCTTCGGGCTTTCCCTGCGCCGCGGGCTGCCGGGCGACGGTCTGTGCGGGCTTTGCGGCGGGCTTGTCCGGCTTGACGTCCACGGTGACGGACGCCTGTTCGCCGTCCGCCGTCTTGCGCACGGTCTGCCCGGGCGGTGCGGCGGAGGCGGGCTTTTTCAGTGCTTCCGGCTGGCCCCTGCGCGGCCAGAGCGTGAAGTGCAGCGGTCCGTAGCAGGCCGTGGCCCGCACGCTGCCTGGGCGGTACGCAAACCGAACGCCCAGCGGTATCAGCAGGGCGACGAGCAGTAGCAAGAGCACCGCCAGCAGCACCCAGCCGATCAGTCGGAGAAGGAACAACAGAATGGCCATAAGCAATCACTTCCATTCCAGCTGACCGTCGTCGCCTTCCGTCTCCTCCGGCTCGGCGCTCTCGGCAGCCTCGCCGTGAAGCGGCGGCAGGTCGGCCAGACTGCCGAGGCCAAAGACGCGCAGAAATGTGTCCGTGACCTGGAAAGCTACCGGCTTGCCGGGCAGGTCCAGGCGGCCCGCCTCCTCGATCAGTCCCTTGTCCAACAGCTTGGTGACGGTGGACGACGAGTCAACACCGCGGACCTGCTCGATAAAGCTGCGGGAGACGGGCTGATTGTAGGCAATGACGGCCAGTACCTCCAGTGCGGCGGGCGAAAGCGGCGCGTTGCGGCGGGTGTCCAGAATGCGCTTGACCATCTCGCCGTAGTACGGGCGGGTCGTCATCTGCCAGCGGTCAGGCTCGAAGTACAGGATGATCATGCCGCTCTCCTGCTCATCGTAGCGCTTTTGCAGCTTTTGCAAAAGCGTGGTGACCTCGTCGGCGTCCAGCCGCAGGGCGTCGGCCAGGCGGGCGGTCTCCACAGGCTCGGCGTGGGCAAACAGCATGGCTTCAAGAGAGCCGAGCTCCTGTCGTTCTGTCATGGCGTTTTGTCCTTTCTTCTGCGGTGTGTGCGGTCCAGCTGCAAGGTGCCGCTGTCGTCGACCTTGACGCGTCCAGCGCGGATGAGCTCGAGCAACGCCAGGAAGGTCGCTACGTTTGTGCTGCGGCTTTCCTCATGGCTGAACAGCTGGCCCATTTTTTGCAGGCTGCCCTTGAGCAAGCCGCGCAGCATGTGGGAGACGCGGCTGGCGACGGAGACAAACGGCGCGGTGACGAGCGGCTCAAATTTTTCCTGCGTGGGCTTTTTCTTGCGGGTGCTGCGGCCCATCAGATTGAACCACGCCTGCACGAGCCAGTTCGGGTCATGGCGGCGGGTGTATTCGGCAGCGCCGACCAGCGGCATCGGCTCACGGGCTACGGTGTACAGGTCACGGGCACGGCTGCCCAGCTGGGCGGCCACCTCCTTGCAGGCGCTGTACTCGATCAAACGCCCGGTCAGCTCGGCCTTCATGCGCTCGGCCTCGGGGCTGCGCGGCAGCAGCAGGGCGCTTTTCATCTGCACCAAATGCGCCGCCATGTCGATGAACTCGCTGGAAATCTCCATCCGGTCCTGCTGCATCTCCCGGATGGCAGCGGTGTACTGCTCGATCAGCTCCATGATGTTGACATCATAGAGGTTCATTTTATTTTTGCCCACCAGGTACAGCAGCAAATCCAGCGGGCCCTCAAAATCTTCTATTTTAAATGTCAGAACTTCCGGCAAAAACTCAATACCCCCAAAGCAGCTCCACAAAGCCTGTCAGGTGCAGCATCAGCCGCCACATACCGTTGACAAGCCAGGACAGCGGCGCGTCCAGCAGACCCAAAAACACCAGTGCCAGCACGGCCAGCATAATATATCGCTCATATTTCATCGCCCTGAAATAGAGCCGCTGCGGCAAAAACAAAAGCGCAATGCGGCTGCCGTCAAACGGCGGCACCGGCAGCAGATTGAAAACCGCCAGGCTCAGATTCATGGCTACCATATAATATAGGAACATCGTCAGCACGGGCACGGCGTCCCCCAGCCCGCTGTACCAGCACAGTTTGTACAGGATCATCGACACCCACGCCAGCAGCAGATTGCTGGCAGGCCCCGCGGCGGCGGACAGCGCCATGCCGACCTTGGGGTTTTTATAGTTGTACGGGTTGATCGAGACGGGCTTGGCCCAGCCGACGCCTCCCACCAGCATGCACAGGGCACCCAGCGGGTCAAAGTGGCGCAGCGGATTCATCGAGAGACGCCCGGCGCGCACGGCGGTGTCATCACCCAGCAGGTGGCTGGCCAGCGCGTGGGCCGACTCATGAAACGGGATGGTGATGAGCACGACAACAGCGCGCAGCAGATACTGCACGATTACCGCGGGAGACAACAATCCGTTCAAAAGGTAACACCACCCCATTAAAAGCTTAGTCTATTATATCGTAGAAACGGCGGCAAGACAAGCCCTGTAGGCACCGAAAACACAATATTTAGCGCCTGAATCAAACAAAAACGCAAAATTATGAAAAAAATCAAAATTTTTTCTGTCAAAACACTTGCATTTTCGCGCAGTATACGCTATACTATTAAAGCTATTGAAAAGGAGGTGCAAGCAATTATGGCCAAATGTTCTTGCTGTGGCAAGGGTGTCACGTTCGGTATCAAGGTTTCTCACTCTCATCGTCGGAGCAACCGTACCTGGAACCCCAATGTCAAGCGCGTGAAGGCGATCGTGGACGGTTCCCCGAAGTATATCTACGCCTGCACCCGCTGCCTGCGCTCTGGTAAAGTTACCCGCGCGGTCTGATTGGAAGGAAAAAATGCCGGTCACATCGTGTGACCGGCTTTTTCTCTTTTACGCTTGCTTTTTTAGGAGGTGGGTCTATGCTCCCCCGTGACCCTGTAATGCTGTTGAGCTATGTAAACACCCAACTGCGGGACCGCGACGCCAGTCTGGACGCGCTGTGTGACCGTGAGGAGACTGACCGTGACGCGCTGTGTGCGGCCCTGCGCGAGATCGGCTATGAGTATGACGCTGCACAGAATCGCTTTGTGTGACGCCGGTTCGAGTGAAGTTTGAGAGAGGAAGTTGAAGTACCCGATGAATTTTATCTTTGTCAGCCCGCATTTTCCCAAGACCTACTGGAATTTCTGTGACCGTCTGCACCGCAACGGCGTCAATGTGCTGGGCATCGGTGATGCTCCGTTTGACGAGATTCCCTGGGAATTGAAGCAGTGCCTGACTGAGTATTACCGCGTGAATGATCTTGGCAATTACGACGAGATGCTCCGCGCTGTCGCGTACTTTACCTTCCACTATGGCAAGATCGACTGGATCGAGTCCAACAACGAGTATTGGCTGGAGATGGACGCCCAGCTGCGCACGGATTTCAACATCAATACCGGTGCGAAGAATGACTTCATCGAGCGCATCAAGTACAAGAGCAAAATGAAGGAAAGCTACATCGCCGCTGGTGTACCGGTGGCGCGCTACCATATTGTCAGCACACTGGCCGAGGCCCGCGCCTTTATCAAGGAGGTCGGCTATCCGGTCATCGTTAAGCCGGACAACGGCTGCGGTGCCGAGGCAACCTACAAGCTGCGCAATTTCACCGAGCTGAAAGAATTCTATGCCGAGCCGCATAACGTCCGGTACATTATGGAGGAGTACATCAACGGCACCATCGTCAGCTTTGACGGTGTGGCCGACAGCCATTGCGTGCCGCTGTTCTACACCTCCAACGTGTTCCCCACCCCGCTGCTGGACATCGTCAGTCAGAACGGCGACCTCTCCTACTGGACGCAGAAGTCCGTGCCCGCTGCGCTGAAGGATGTGGGCTTCCGCACCATCAAGGCGTTCGGCGCAAAGAGCCGCTTCTTCCACTGCGAGTTCTTCCGGTTGAATGAGGACAAGCCGGGTCTTGGCAAAAAGGGCGACTACGTCGCGCTGGAGGTCAACATGCGCCCCGCAGGCGGCTACACGCCCGACATGATCAACTATGCTAACTCGGTGGACTGCTACCAGATCTGGGCGGACATGGTCTGCTACGACGAGGTACGCAACGCCGAGCTGGACGGCCCGAAGTATTTCTGCGTCTACGCAGGCCGCCGCGACTGCCATGAGTACAAGCACACCCATGCGCAGATCATGGCCAAGTACGGCTCCCGTATGCGGATGTGTGAGCGCATTCCCCAGGCGCTGCGCCTGGACATGGGCGACTGGATGTACACGGCCGTTGTGCGCTCCACCGCGGAGCGCGATGCGTTTATCCGGTACGTACAGGAGCAGGCGTAACGAAAAGCCTTCCCCCTCGGGGGAAACCTTTTACTTATATAAAACAGGAGCCTGACCGGCTGTGGTCAGGCTCCTGTTGGTTTATTTCAGCTTCACGCTCTTGTGGTATACGACCAGTGAAATGCCCGCCGTGATGACCTCGGTCACCCAGAAGGCGTTCCAGATGCCGTCGGCACCCAGCAGGCGGCAGAACAGCCAGGCCAGCGGCATGATGACAACGATGTAACGGCACAGCGAGATGACCAGTGACTGCACGCCCATGCCGAGACCCTCCAGCGAGCCGGAGGCGACGACTGAAATCGTCGAGACGATGAAGCCGACGCAGATGATGCGCAGGGCCGACGTGCCGATGGCGATGGTCTCGGCGTTCGAGCTGAAAAGCCCGATCAGCTGGCCGGACAGCGCCAGACAGAGCACCGTGCCCGCGGCCATGATGGCGGCGCACATGCCCATGGACGTGCGGTAGAGCTTTTTGACGCGGTCATACTCCCCCGCGCCGTAGTTGTAGCCGATGATGGGGCGCAGACCCTGCACAATGCCGTTGGCGGGCAGGTACAGGAAGGTCTGCAATTTATAGTAGATACCCAGCACGACGACATAGCTTTGAGAGTAGACGGCCAGCAGCGAGTTCAGGAAGGTGATGAGCACCGAGGGCAGCGCCAGATTCAGGATGGCCGGTACGCCGATGGAATAGAGCTGCAGGGCCATTTTGGCGTCCGGCTTCAGGCAGCCGGAGCGCAGCCTGACCGGGATAGGGCTGACGAAGTAGACAATCAGATAGAAGATGACGGGGACCATCTGGCCGATGCCGGTAGCCAGCGCCGCACCGGCAATGCCCATTTTGGGGAACGGGCCGATGCCGAAAATCAACAGCGGGTCCAGAATGATGTTGCAGACCGAGCCGCCCATCAGGCCGATCATCGTAATGTTCATCCGGCCCACCGCCTGAAAGATCTTCTCAAACGCCATGGCGGCCATGATGACGACGGCAAACATAAAGGCAACGCGGGAGTAGGTCACGCCCATGGCAATGACGGTCTCGTCGCTGGTGAAGGAGCGCAGGAACCGCGGCATGATGGCGGTGCAGACGATGGAAATCACGACGCCGTGGATCAGCGAAAGCACCATGCCGTGGGTGGCGGCCATGTCAGCCTTTTCTTTGTTGCCTGCCCCGAGATGCAGTGAGATCAGTGCGGCAATGCCGATGCTGAAGCCGATGGCAATCGCGTTGATGAGGTTCTGCACCGGGTAGACGAGGGACAGCGCAGTCATGGCTTCCTCACTGATGCGGGCGACAAAGAGGCTGTCCACGATGTTGTACAGTGCATTGACCAGCATCGAGACGACCATAGGCAGGGCCATTGAGGTCAGCAGCGGAAGAATCGGCTTTTCTTTCATGAAGGTATCGTTCATGGGCTCCTCCTTTTTACACAACAAAAACCACACAACGCTTTCCCGGAAAGAAAGCGCTGTGTGGCGAAAAGTAGTATCAGAACTGTAAAAATCCACACCTTATTTTAGGTGCCTCTATTATACAAACCAGCGCGGAATTTGTCAAGCCGCTTGCAACAGCTGCGCAAAAACGGTACAATAAAGACAAAAATCGTATTGCGAGGGAAAAGACATGAAAAAGCTATTGGTCTCTGGCGCGGGCGGCTTTGTGGGGGCACGCATCATGACCCAGCTGGCGGGACGGTACGAGCTGTGCGCCTTCCCCAAAGGAATGCTGGCCGCAGCGGATGAGCAGACCGTGGCCGACTGGGTGCGGCGCGAGCAGCCGGACGTGATCGTACACACGGCGGCGCTCTCCGACACGGGCTACAGCGAAAAGCACCCGGACGAGTCCTACCGCGCCAACGTTCTGCTGCCGTGCTGGATGGCGGCTGCAGCGCAAAAAAGCGGCGCAAAGCTGGTTGCGTTCAGCTCTGACCAGGTCTACACGGGCCTTACTGAGCACGGGCCGTTTGACGAGGATACACCGCTCTCCCCCGTCAACGTCTATGGCCGCCACAAGCAGGAGATGGAGCAGCGCGTGCTGGATATTTTGCCAGATGCCGTGCTGCTGCGGGCGGCCTGGATGTACGACCTGCCCGGGTACGGCCTGCCGATCCGCGGTAACTTCCTGCTGAACCTGCTGACCGCCGCTATGCGGCAGGAGACGCTGCGGTTTTCGGCGCGGGACTACCGCGGCATCACCTATGTGCGGGAGGCCGTGGAGCGGCTGACCCAGGCCATGGAACTGCCGGGCGGTGTGTACAACTTTGGCAGCGAGAACGACTGCGACATGGTCACGACGGCCCGACGTGCCTGTGCGCTGCTGGACATCCACCCCGTCGTAGAGGCGGCAGACTGGCCGCGCAGCCTGCTGATGGACGGCGGCAGGTTCCGTGCGGCAGCGGGCGTCGGCTTTGACGATACCCTGACGGGTGTACAGCGCTGTCTGCGGGATTACGGTCTGCTGAAATAAAGCTGCAATAAAAAACCTGTACCGGCAAAAGCGGTACAGGAATTTTTTTACATCTCGCCGCGTCCGGCCATGGCACGGTACAGCGTCGTCTCATCGGCGTATTCCAGACTCGAGCCGACGGGCAGGCCATAGGCCAGGCGGGTCGTTTTGATGCCCAGAGGTTTGATGAGTTTGGCGATATACATCGCCGTGGCCTCGCCCTCCACCGTCGGGCTGGTGGCCATGATGACCTCCTTGACGGTGTCATTCAGACGGGCCAGCAGCTCCTTGATGCAGAGCTGATCTGCACCGATGCCATCCATCGGCGAAATCAGGCCGTGCAGCACATGGTACAGGCCGTTGTACTCGTGGGTGCGCTCAATCGATTTGATGTCGCGCGGGCCCTCGACCACGCAGATGATGCTGCGGTCACGCTTCTGGGAGGCGCAGATCTTGCAGACATCGCCGGTGGTGTAGTCCTGGCAGATGCGGCAGCGGTGCAGGTCACTTTTGGCGTGCTCAATCGCCTTGGCCAGCTCCATGGCCTGCTTGGGCGGCATCGACATGACCTGATAGGCCATACGCACCGCACTTTTGCGGCCAATGCCGGGAAACTGGGCGAACTGGTCGATCAGATTTTCCAGCGGCTCAACATTGTTGTTGAACATAGGCAGCCTCTTAGCCCAGACCGGGGATGTTCAGACCACCGGTCATCTTGGACATCTCCTCCTCGGAGTCCTTGTCAACGGCAGCGGAGGCGCTGTTGACGGCGGCGGCAATCAGATCTTCAAGCATTTCAATATCATCGGGGTCGACGGCCTCGGGCTTGATCTTGACGGCGGTGATCTCATGCTTGCCGTTCATCGTGACAGTGACCATCTCACCGCTGGCGGTGCCGGTGTACTCCTTGGCTTCGAGCTCCTCCTGCTTGGCGCGGATGTCGTCCTGCATCTTCTGGACCTGACGCATCATGGCGTTGGGATCGGGTCGGCCATAGCCCTTGGGCAGTCTTGCTTTCATGGTTGTATCCTCCAAAAATAATTATTTATCAACGATTTTCAAATCGACACCAAGCGCCTGCATCGTGTGCAGGGTCTCGTCCAGGCTGACGGCAGCGGTGGTGTCGTCGGTCTTTGGCTCCTCATAGGGGCCGATACTGTACTTGGTGCGCGATACACGGTAGATAGTTTCCTTAAGACGCTTGCTGACCTCCCGGTTATTGCGGATATAATCGCGGAAGGCGTCGCTGCACTCAAACAGCACGCGCTTGCCGTCGCAATAGGCCCGGGTGCCGCGCAAAAAGGAGATGAGCATCGCATCATTCTCCTCCAAATCGGCCAGCACGGCGGGCCAGAAGGCGAACGGCTCCAGCGGGCCTGCCTGCCGCGGCGGCTCGGCCTTACGCGGGGCCGGGGCAGCGGGTGCCGGCGGTACCGGCGCGGGAGTTTGCTGCGGGGCGGGCTTCAGCTCCGGCTGCAGGAACGGCGGGTCATCGTCAATGGGCGGCGGTACATCATCCGGTGCAGCGGTGGGAACGCTCTGCGGCTGTACCACGGGCGGCACTACAGAGGGCGCAGCCTGTACCGGCGGCGCTGCTGTGTAGGCGCGCGGCGCACTGGCGAACGCCTGAGGCGCGGCGGGTGCTGCCGGGGCGGGCTGCTGGATGATAACAGGTGCGGCGGCAGTCTCGGGCTGAGTCAGCGAGAAAATCGCCAACTCCAGCTCAATGCGCTGGTCAGTGCCGCGGCTCATTTTCTCAAGCGCCGAGCCAAACGCATTGACCGCACGGATGGCCTCCCGCTGCGGGAAGTCCCTGCGCTGGGTGTAGGCGGCCTCCTCCTCCGGCGAGATGCCGGTCAGAAGTGACGTGCCGCCCGGCAGCGCGCAGAGCATCAGATTGCGGTAATGTCCGGCAAGCTCCATGCAGAGGCGGCGCATATCGACGCTCTGCTGGCGCAGTTCGGCGATTTTTTCCAGTGCAGTGACGGAGTCCCCTGCCGCGATGGCGTCGCTGATCTCAAACAGGTAGCCCCTATCCGTGACACCGGCCATACGGCGGACGAGCGCCTCGTCCACGTGGTTGTCGACACCGGCGCAGGTGTCCAGAATGGACAGCGCGTCACGCATGGCACCGTCTGCCAGACGGCCAATCAACTGTGCGGCGTTCTCGTCCAGCTCGATCTTCTCCTGCCCGGCCACGTAGAGCAGCCGCCCGGCAATGTCATCCGCCGTGATGCGGGTGAAGTCATACCGCTGGCAGCGGCTCAAAATCGTGACGGGAACCTTCTGCACCTCGGTGGTGGCTAAGATAAAGATGACGTGCTCGGGCGGTTCCTCCATCGTTTTGAGCAGCGCGTTGAACGCCGCGGTGGAGAGCATGTGCACCTCGTCGATGATGTAGACCTTGTACTTGCAGACCGACGGCAGATAGGCTACCTCGTCGCGCAGGTCGCGGATGTCGTCAACGCCGTTGTTCGACGCGGCATCCATCTCGATGATGTCCATGACGGAGCCGGAGTCAATGCCCTTACAAATTTCACACTCGCCGCAGGGGTCGGGGCTGGAAGTGTCCAGACAGTTGACCGCCTTGGCAAAGATCTTGGCGCAGGTCGTCTTGCCGGTGCCGCGGGTGCCGGTGAACAGATACGCATGGCCGATACGGTTATGCTTAATCTGATTTGTCAGAGTAGTCACTATGTGATCCTGACCTTTGACATCCGCGAAATTATCCGGTCTGAACTTTCTGTAAAGAGCAGTGTAACTCATGAGTAAACTCCTATCGTAACTATTCAGCACCCCCACTGTCAGCAGCGCGCCAAATAGTTATCTCTATCTTATTATCACAGCCGCCGCGGAAAAAATTCCCGCGGCGGTCTTTTTTACATCCATATCTTATATGAAAAAGTATCTGTCAGTCAAGTACTGTTTCACTTAATCAGTCACCAAAGCTGATACCAATCTGTTTGGCAGCAACTACAAGCTGATCTTTCGGTGATACCATCTTAAGCTTACCTGCACACTCTTCAAGAGGTACACGTTTAATTTTGCCGTTTACCACGCCGATCATGATGCCATATTCACCATCCATGATCGCCTGCGCTGCACCTGCACCGATTCTTGTGGAAAGAACGCGGTCATACGGACATGGTTCTCCGCCTCTCTGTGTATGTCCCGGAACTGTAACGCGGACTTCGCTTCCGATCTCTTTGTAGATCTGGTCAGCAATCTCATAGGAAACGGACGGATATTTCTTTGCTCGGGCTTCCAGTTTCTCTTTGTATTTCTTTTTAGGAAGTTCTGCGTCTTCTTTGGAAATCGCACCTTCTGCAACTGCAAGGATTGTGAAACGCTTGCCTGCTTTGGCACGTTTCTGGATCGCTGCGGTAACTTTTTTGATATCATATGGGATCTCAGGAATCAGGATGATATCCGCACCGCCTGCAACACCTGCATGAAGTGTCAGACTTCCTACCTTGTGTCCCATGATCTCTACGATAAATACACGTCCATGTGAGGATGCAGTTGTATGGATGCAGTCAATCGCATTTGTCGCAATGTTTACAGCACTCTGGAATCCAAATGTCATGTCTGTACCATAAATATCATTATCAATGGTCTTCGGAAGATGGATGATGTTCAGACCTTCTTCTCTCAGAAGGTTGGCTGTTTTCTGTGTACCATTTCCACCAAGGATAACCAGGCAGTCAAGGCAGAGTTTGTAATAGGTCTGCTTCATTGCTTCAACCTTGTCCAGGCCATTCTCATCCGGAACACGCATCAGTTTGAATGGCTGTCTGGATGTTCCGAGGATTGTGCCGCCCTGTGTAAGGATTCCGGAAAAATCTTTGGATGTAAGCATACGGTATTT
>ONZX01001054.1_pt1 | contig 14977 bp, 6 predicted proteins | sample 1671831 | NCBI WGS metagenome assembly ONZX01 (sample SAMN06348197, study PRJEB24527) | human gut metagenome | reverse complement strand
CTGGAGTTCAGACGTGTGCTCTTCCGATCTATGGTAGGAAATCTTGGTACATGGGCAATCACGGCAGTAGGCCTCACGACACAGCCAAAGTTTATCCTTATGACAATGGTCATGGCGATGAATGTCGGTTCCACCGCACTTGTTGCCCAGTCAAGAGGTTCTGGCAACCGGGAAGCTGCACAGAAGTATGCCAGACAGGCAATGTTGCTCAACCTTACTTTAAGCATCCTGCTTTCTGTCGTCGGTTTTGTGACTGCCAGACCGCTCGTTCTTTTCATGGGTGCAAAGGATGGGCACATTTTAAGTGCCGGAACTGCTTACTTGCAGATTCAGATGGCAGGATTCGTATTCTTTTCCCTGACCTCGACCATCACAGCGCTTCTTCGCGGAATTGGCGATTCCAAAACAGCCATGTACTATAACACAGTCGCCAATCTGGTAAACCTGATTCTGAACTACTTACTGATTAACGGACATTTAGGCTTTCCACGCCTTGAGGTTGCGGGCGCTTCTCTTGCCACCACAATCAGCCAGATTGTATCCTGTATCCTTGCAGTGATCGCCATATCAAAGAAAAGCTGTTATATTCATATGAATCTGCATGATGACTTCAGACCAAGCAGAAAAGAGCTCGCAGAAATCGCAGCCATCGGTCTTCCGGCTGCCCTGGAGCAATTTATGATGCGAATTGGTTCTATGATCTTTTCCAAAGCGGTTGCTTCCCTTGGAACAGTTGAATTCGCTGCACATCAGGTCTGTATGAATATTCAATCCCTTACTATGATGAACGGACAAGTATTCTCCATTTCATCGACCTCGCTAACCGGACAAAGCCTTGGAAAAAAAAGACCTGACATGGCACAGGCGTATACCACACGCTGCAAGCGGTGCGGTATGGCAATTGCCATTACACTCGGTATACTCTTTGTAATATTCGGAAGGCCGCTTTCTGGTCTGTACACGAACGACGCAACCTGTATTACACTATGTATCCAGATTCTCTGGATTGTTGCTTTTATCCAGCCATTCCAATCTTCACAGTTTATCGTGGCAGGTGCACTCCGTGGTGCCGGTGATACAAAGTTTGTTGCAAAGCTGACATTTTTCACTGTCATGCTGCTCCGTCCGGGACTTGCTCTTCTGGCAATCAACGTATTTTCCCTTGGACTTCCCGGTGCCTGGTTTGCTATCCTGACCGATCAGATCATCCGTTCTGCCCTGATTGCATGGCGCTATCAGTCTGGCAGGTGGAAGGAATCCGTGCTGCGTACAAAAGCTGCTGCCTGACACCGGTCAGAAATCCCGTTGTGTATGCAAAGCACCTTAGAAATTTCAAACATTTTTTTATTATAAATTAACACATTTATGAATGGAGGTATCTTTTATGTCAAATGCAAAACAAATTGACCAGCTTTTAGAAGGGTTCTTAAAACGCGGTCTTCCAGGCTGCGGACTGAAAGTCGTCCAGTACGGCAACACCCTTTATGAGGGCTATTTCGGTGTCACTGACATCGACATCAAAACACCTGTCACGAAAGACACACTGTTCCGTCAGGCATCTATGTCCAAAATTCCGCTCTACACAGTTATGATGATGCTCTATGAACGTGGCAAGTTTCTCCTCACAGACCCAATTGGAGATTATCTTCCGGAATGGAAGACAAGTACCCGCTACGACAGGCATCCGAACGGCTATGTCGATATCGTTCCAACCAGCCGTCCAATCAATATCCGTGATGTCATGTCCATGAAATGCGGTCTTCCCTATTGTAATTCTGCTGCTCCAACCCACGATCTTGTCATGACTGGCATGCAGGAGTGTATGCAGCCACTCTGGGAAAAAGGATCTTACACTTTGAAAGAACATTTATCTGCCATGTCCAAAGCACCTCTTGCCTGTGATCCGGGCACGCACTGGATTTACGGATTTTCCAGTGAGCTCGCCGCCGGAATCATTGAGGCTGTCTGCGACAAACCTGTCAACGATGTTTTCAAAGAGATGCTCTTCGATCCTCTTGGCATGAAAGACACTGCCGCGATTTTTCCAGACGAACAGACGAAGAACCGTCTTGTCACACTCTATGCCAAAGATCCTGATGGAAATCTTGTTCCAGGACCTGACTTTTTTGATAAAAAGCATCTCCCTGGAAAAGAAAATGAAGCCGGATGGGCAAGACTTTATTCTTCCGTGGAAGATTATTCCAGACTTTTACAGATGCTTGCCTGCGGTGGTGTCTATGACGGGACAAGGCTCATGAGCAGTACGACAATTGATCTGATGCGCACAAATGGTCTCACCAGAGAGCAGCTTCTCGACTTTCCTGACAAAGGATATGGTTACGGACTTGGTTTCCGGACAGTCATTGACCCTGCTGCCGGAGATTTGAACGGGTCCATCGGTGCTTTCGGATGGACCGGCGGCTTCGGAAGCTGGTGCGAAGCAGATCCTGCGGAAGGGCTCTCTATTGTCTATATGCACAATCTGATCCCGAATGATGAGCAGTACTATCATCCGAGAGTACGGACCGCTTCCTACGGATTACTTTAATCCCGTATTGTTCCCCGCCTTCCGCACAAGATGCGGTGGCATCCAGTTTTTATAAACGCGCATATGCGCAGAAATGAGGTTTTTACATGTCAGATTTCAAAAACTTAGATCGCCTTTTACAGAAATATGTAGATGATGGACTCCCGAACTGCAGTTGTATGATCGCCAAAAAAGGAGAAATCCTATATGAAAATTACTTTGGCTGGGCAGATAAGGAAAATACCGTTCCTCTTACTGCTGATCATGTATTCCGCCAGGCTTCCCTGACCAAAATTGCAATGTATACAACCGGTATGATGCTTTATGAACAAGGTCGTTTCCTAATGTCAGATCCGCTCTATGAATATTTTCCAGAGTTCCGACATTCTACCAAAATCATCCAGCTGCCGAACGGTACGCTCGAAGAAGTTCCTGTTGAGCATCCGATCACAGTAAAACAAATTTTTAATATGACCTGCGGTCTTCCTTACGAAATGATCATAGGAGGCATCCCGGTTCATCACCCAACTGCAAAAGCAATGGCGGATGAAATGAAAGCTTTGCGTGCCAACGGTTACTTCACTCTGCGCGACCAGATTAAAGCTGCTGCAAGAGTTCCCCTTGCTTTCGAACCTGGAACCCGCTTTCTTTATGGTTTTGCCAGCGAGCTGACCGCCGGTCTCTTAGAAGTACTCTGTGACAAGCCAGCAGAACAGGTCATCAAAGAAATGCTGTTTGAGCCTCTGGATATGGACAGTTCCGCAAATTTCCTGTTCGGAGACCTTGAATCACGGCTTGTAAAAAATTATTACCTGAAACCTGGCAAAACCCTTGCCGATCCTGACTGTCTGACCGTTCCGGATAAAGTACACGAAGCTTCCTTTGTCGGGCCTCTTGGAACGGTTCCCGGCTTTGCCCGCGTCATTACCAACTGTCGTGACTACACAAAGTTGATGCAGATGCTGGCAAACGGTGGCATACACAATGGAGAACATATTCTCGGAAGAAAAACCATAGATCTGATCCGTACGAATACCCTGACTCCAACTATGATAAAGGAAGATTTCTCCAATGACTATCTTGCCGGATACGGTTACGGATATGGTATGCGTACCCTGATGAACCGCTACGAAGGTCAGCACAATGGCATGCTCGGTCAGTTTGGCTGGACCGGTGGCTCCGGAACCTGGGCAGAATGTGATCCGGAAACCGGACTTTCCATTGTATATATGCACAATCTGCAGCCAAACCTCGAACAATATCACCATTTAAGAATGCGTGAAGTTGCTTACGGATGCCTGTAAACTTTACCAATAATTCTTTTTTATAGTTCCCTCCTTACAGAAAAAGAGCTTCCACGCAGTTCTACTACAGAACATGCGTGGAAGCTCTTTTTCTATTTATCTTCTGTACTTATTGCTGAAATTCAAAATACTTCTTCGTATTATTATGGTAAATATATTTTTTTCTGTCAATTCCACTATCCTTGATTGCTCTTCCAACTGCACGCTCATTTACATAAGCATTTGCTGTATCAATTAGGGAATATCCCATTTTTAATGCCTCTAATGTACTTGTGTAGGCATCCTCTGGTGATAACATAAAAGTTCCTAGTCCAAGCATTGGACATTCATTGATAACCTAAATCTCATCCTACACTTTAGTTATCTCCATTGTGTGCTTGAATAGATTTAGTTCTCGGTGCCCATTTTGTCTTTTCGGTGCTCGCAAGCCCCATAAAATAAAAAATGCAACAATGAATTTTTACGATCATTGCTGCAAAAAAATCGATGTTCCCTGCGGGAATCGAACCCTCAACTAGTGCTTAGGAGCTCGAATCCACCTTGGAAACATATATAATTCTAAGTTAATCCAAGTCAAGGAAAGCCTTGATTTTTCTAACTATTCTGTAATTCCATGTCAAAATAAGAAAACTTAAAATCGTCTGAGAAAAATGGTTTTCGCTGTCAAACCGCTGACATTGTCACCCTGAGGGTTCAGCCATTCCGTTCCAATGATGGGTGTCCTGTTATCGTCGTATTCTGATTTCTTTTAGGGCATTTCAGGACTATCCACAAGGGATACGCTGAACTCCTGTGCGGTTGCGCCCTCCGGCAGCAGCTTTGCCATGACCACCAGCCGCTGATTACCGCTGTTGGCCTTGTCATACTTCCGGCAGCAGGTGGAGAGGGTCAGAACAGTATCTTCCTCGGAGAAAGTCACGCCATCAAAGTCAAGCCAGTTTTTCCGCGCAATCGTCTCAAAGAAGCTGGTCAGATCATCTCCCGCGGGATCAGGCGCAATATAGTCAAAGCCAATGTCCGTGACGAACAGCGCGGTGATCTGGAAAATCATGTCCTCACCATCCACAGAGAGATAGATATACGGATGCTCCTTTACAAAGTCTACGTCCATATAACGGTAGAGCTTGGTGAACCGTACACCGTCCGGGTCGCAGTTGCTGGCGGAGTGGCCGAAAATGGTGGTGTTTTTGTCCAGCTTATCCCTGCCGCCGATTTTGTTTTCACAATGGGCATAATAGCAGCCCCACATGGCGTACTCACCGTTTTCATCCAGCTTTAGGTAATAGCCGTTGTCCTCCGCCTGCATCACAGGGTCGTCCACCTCCGCACCGGGGATATACAGCCACGCCACGGTGTCGGGATTCTTCGCTCTGGCTTCTGCCAACTCTGTCTGCCTGTCCACCGAGGGGATAACTTCGCCCGCGAGAGGCGCTGATGGCTGAGGTGCAGATGTGCCGGAAGGCGTTCTGCCGGGAATGTCGGTAGGCTCTGTCTCTTTCTGATAGCAGCCCATGACTGCCGTGGTCATGGCAAAGAGGAGGACGGCCATGCAGATGATCGGACGAATGATTCTTGTGATTCTTTTCATAATGCTATCTCCTTGCCGCGCTTGGATAGCGGCGCAGCTCAAAATGTCATTGATTTGTTTCTTGTAGCGAAAAGAGAACAGCCCAATCCACAGCGTCCTCATAATAGCTGCCGGTGGCTACATCCACAAACACGCCGGTCTGAGGGTTGCCGTTGGCTTTCATAAAGATAACCTCGATGGTATGGGTTCTGCTGACATTCTCAAAGGTGTAGGACTTCGCCGCGCCAATGCTCTTGCCGTCAATCTTGACGTTGGCGACAGCATAGCCCTTATCCGGAGTGATGGTGAAGGTCTGATCTCTGCCCTCACGGACGCTAACATTGCCGGAGGGAGAAATGGAGCCGCCAGCCCCGGCAGTTGCCTTGATGGTGTAGTAGCTGTAGCCGCTTCCGCCGCCACTGCCGCTACCGCCTTCATTGCCGCCTGTGCCGCTATTGCCTTCATTGCCGCCTGTGCCGCTATTGCGCAGAATCGTCAGCGTGTAGGTTTTAGCACCGATTCTCACGACAATGTCGGTTGTGCCGCTGTTGGGGATGGCAACGGTTGCGCTGCCGCCGGTGGACAGAGCCTGTCCGTTGATGCTCACGGGCTCGCCGTTTCCAGACACCGCTGTGACTAGCGTAGATGTTGCTCCGCTATCATTTTGCAGCGTATAGGTATAGTTTGTTCCGTTGGCGGTAAAATCGCCGAGCCCCACTGCCAGACCTTCAAAGGTCAGAAGGTCTTTACCGGGCACTGCGGCTCGCACCACTACGCGGGTGCCAAGCCGGGAGAAGGTGACGGTTTCTGTCTGGAAGGTTTCCCCGGAGATGGCACCGCCAATACTGGTCTTTTTCGTTTCCAGAACGGTCCCGGCAGCATCCAGCAGCGTGGCCACCAGCTCTGCGCCAGTCTGAGACTGCAGGCAGTTGTTGCGCAGGGTAATGGCGGCGGTGCTGTGACCGTTGCCGTCGTTCCCCTGTGTCACATCCATCGTCAGCTGCTCTCCGGTGCGAGCCAGTGCGCCGGTCATATGGACGCTGGCCTCGCTGTCACTGCCGTCATACTCCGGCAGGCGCTGATTGCTTCCCGTTCCACCGACCTTGCCTTCCGCCCACGCCTCGGCGTACAGATAGGTACCCACATTGGGGATCTCGGTTTTGCCAATGAATGTCATATACTCACCCAGATCATAGGTCAGATCCAGTGTAAAGGTTCCTTGATCAATGCGGGCGAGGGCGCTGTCTTCGGAAATGGTGATTTCATTACCGTTAACCGATACGCCGTTTGTGGTGCAGGCTACCTCTGCAGGTTCGGTATGCAGATCATCCGCATAGAACGCAAGCTTCACCTCGCGGCTCTTTCCGCCGGCCAGCGTGGCGGCAGCGGAATTATAGAGGGTCATGCGCACCGTGCGCTTGCCGGCGCTCTCCGCAATCACTTCCATTTGTGAGATTCCAATGTCGGGATAATCCAGATACACTGTGCCGTTTTCGTGGATGCCGCCGGCGGCGGTGATGGTATAGCCCGGGTCGGTCACGCGGTCCTTCACATGGTGCCAGACGGTAAGGGTGGTGCTTTCATTGGGCAGCAGTTTTTCCGTAAGGGTAGCGGTTTCCCCGCTGCCAAGGCTGACCGTTAGGTTTGTCACATCGTTCAGCCCGGTGTTGCGGATGGTAAAGTGAATGGGTGTCAGGCTGTTCAACGCCAGCGTTGCATAATCCACACCGACCTGTTCCACTGCCACCGCATCGGTGACAAAATCAGAGGTAGCGGTATAGAGGATCGTTTCCTCACCCGGAACGGTCACGCCGCCGATTACCTGCGGGTTTTCATCGTCATACCGGGTGGCCTGAATGGCGGCCTGCACCTGATTGGTGCCGCTGACATAGGCATCAAAGTGGTCAGCCAGCGTGCGATCCGGCAGCTCTGCCAATTCCAATGGTGCGGACAGAGTGTAGGTATTTGTGGCATAGCGCAGCTTGGCCGCCTTCAAAATGCCGTGATCTACCGCACCGTTGGCATTATTGACAGTCTCATTCCAGACGATGGTAAGATCATTGCGGCTGCGATGATCCCCACTGAGGGAAGCGAAGCGGAAGTCTCCGCCCACGACGGCGTTGCCGCTGCTGGTCAGGGCAGACAGAGAGCCGGGAAAACTGTTGGACATGATGCCGCTGCCGTCCACAGCCAACAGCTGGATATTGCTGCTGCCGTCTCGGACACTGTGCCAACCGATGACAAATCGGTCATCCCCGCTGCCGAAGTTGGCTGCAACGACCTGGGGGTTTTCGTCAAGATTGCTGTCACAGGTCGCCAGCATGGCTGTACCGGGAGTTCCGTCAGCAGCCACGGTACAATAGGCGATCTCGTAGGCGGAGGTATCTCCGGTTCCGCTGCGGTCCAGCGAGTAAACCGCCATAGCGGTTCCGTCGGGCAGCATGGCCGCCTGCAACGCCTTCACGCTGCCAGTAGCACCGTTATAAAGCATTTTTTCCTTGCTCCAGGTGCCGTTAGTGCTGTCATAGCAGCTGTACATGATACAATCTCTGGTCGTGAAGTTCAGCAGGTTGTTGCTGCCCTGCGTACCGGGATCGGGGGTGTAGACGTTGCGCCAGAACACGATGGCTTTGCCGTCGCCGCCCACTGCCGTGGCTGGGGCCAGATCCGGCGTGCCGTCGTTGGTTAGGCGGGTGGAAGTCCAGGTTGTGCCGTTATAGACGGACACTACGATCTCCGTGCTGTTCATCAGCAGGTTTTGCTCTTCCAATGTCACGGCATCACCGGCATTTTTACCCGGCAGGTCGGTGCCCATGCGAACCCAAGCCGCCGCCGCGAAGCTGCCAGTGCCGGACAAAGAAACGCTCGTGTCGCCGTAGCCGGAGAACCCTGTAGGATCGTCAATTTTGCTGGAGGTAGAATAGACGCTGCCATTGAGGGTGGAGAAATGTGCCCGGCTGTCGTAAATACTACTGCTGTTGCCGTCGTTGATGTAGACCAATACCTTCCCGTCATCGCTGAGCTGTGGATAGGATGTGGGGTTGGCATTAGTCTGGATGTTTTCCAGCCCACTGGGGGAGTTCAGAGAGAACAGCATCATCCGCTGCTGGGGCTGGCCCCAAGTACGGGCATATTGCTCCAGATAGTCCCGGCTTTGGAGCGTTGCACTGCCAGAAGCCACCTGCATTCCGCTCTGGGCCGCCGCCATCCGCAGCGAGGCAAGGCTCAGCCCACTGGTGGCGCTATTCCAGTAGTCGTCGATTGTTTTCCAGTCATTAAAAGTCCTGGTGGCTCCAAGGGTTCCGGAGGCGATCACCGCCTCGTAGGAGATAAACAGGAAGGTTGCCACAAATTTGATTCCCACTTCGCTTTGGATCCCCAGGGCCTGACCGTTGATCTGGCGCTTTGTCTCGTCGGCAAGATAGGTGCGGGAAAGGAACTTATTCTGACTGTCCACATCCAAATTGCCGAATAGGCCGATCTTCAGCGCCACGACCGAATAGTCAAAGCCAATACCGCCAAACGCGTGGACATAGGCGTTGATACGCAGCGTGGTCAAAAAGTCATTCACTGCCGTGGCCGTGGGATCGCTCCAGGCAAGCTCTGTACCCTCGCCCTGCCGGCCGTAGCGCACTGCGGTACGGAAATCCAGCTGAATGGCACCACCCAGCTCAAAGGTTGCTGTCAACGGCACAGGACCAGCCATGGCGTTCACGCTGAAGGAGAAGCCCACACCAACGCCGGTGGTAAATCCGCCGCCTACGGTGAAAACCTCCCACTCCTTTTTTTCGGTGTTATAGCGGATTTCCGCTTCGTAAAAGCCCTCCAACTGCAAGTTGAGATCCGTGCTGGTGACATTGTCGGCTATGGAGTTGGTTTTGTAGTCCCCCTTGGGATCATAGGTGCCCTGGGCCATCTGGCTCAGGTCCCCGGTCCCGGGCACACCCACTTCCAGGTTCTGCGTCAGCACATTCGCACCCAACGCCACGCCGTCCTCGGAATAGTCCATGTCCTCCATCTCCAGCGTATTGTACCCGGCCCAAATCATGGCACGGAACACGGAGGGATCTTCGCTGGGGGTGATAATCATTTTGAACACGGAAGTGTCCACCGGACCGCTCAGATCATCCAGCCGTCCGGTCAGCACCTTGAGAATGTTACTATCGCCCACTCCGCCAAAGTCGACTTGATTCACTCCACTGGAGGATCCCATCGTCGCCAGAATACCGGTGACGCGGTCATCCTCTGTCACCTTGGGCACTCGGGTCAGATCAACGACCCGGAAGGGCATTATTTTCTCCTGTAGCAGGCTGCCGTTCAGGCTCAGCTGCGTTTTTATACCCACATCCTTGCCGTCGGCGATCCATCCAGAGGTAGTCATGGTGGTCTCGGTGAGAGTCAGATCGTTTTCCGCTACGGGGATGGATGAGAAGGGATACTGCTTGGTACTGCTGCTCTGGGCGGCAGGAATAACGCCGTATTCGTCCGCCAGCTTGAGACTGTAATTCCGCGCGTTGGCAATCTTCTCGCCCCAGAGGAACATGGTGGTGTGCAGGCTTGCTGTTTTAAAGCTGCTGTTAGGTCCAATCTTCCCAGTCGAGCTGCGGACATCCACCTTCTGACCGTTGGCAAGACCGTAATCAACGCTTTGCGCCACAATGAAGGGTTTGTTTTCCTCCCCCGCCGGCACACGCTCCAGAGAGACAACGCCCTCTGCGGTGCGCATTACATCGTCCACGCCCAGCTTGCCGTTGACGGTCAGCAGCAGCGGATAGTACTTGTCGCCGTCAATTGCGCTGATCTCCAGAATGTACTCCAGCTGATCCAGAGCGGAAAGCGCCGTGGTGCTGCTCTCGCCCTTTTCGGCCGACCAGAACTGGGTGGAATCCAGATAGACGGTTATATTTCCCGCCGCATCCGTGGTATAGGTGTCGCCGGTGATGCCGCTGACAAGTGCTCCTGCCCTGGAGCCCAGCAGAGCTGTCTGGCAGTAGCCTCCGTTTTTATAAACGCCGCCACGAACGGTCACCGTCTTGTTCGCCAGCGGATCGCCGCCCGGCGTGATGAGCGTCACAGATGCCCGGGCGACTCGCCGAAGGCTGAAGGTATTCAAGGGATAAAGCTGCAGTTTTGTGGCATCCCGCTCGCCGGAACGCAGATTTTCTTTATAGATGGTGCCCAGATAAATATCCGCGCCGGAGCCGGACCGCAGAGACACCTCACTGGCGATTCCATTGGGTTCGTAAAGCGCCAGCACGCCTTCACTGTTGGTCGTGACCGTTTTGGGCACACCTTTGCCGTCGGTGTATTGCAGCGTAGTTTCCGCTGCAGGCGTCAGCTGGAAGAGATAGAACTTATTTTGCAGCGTTTTCGCTGTCACCTGTACGGCGGCATTCATGCCCGTGGCGGCATGGGTAGCCGTAACGGTTGCGGTGCCGTTGGCCAAGCCGGACAGCGCCATTTTGGTTTCGGGAAGGTAGGAATCAAAGGAGAAGTTTCTGATGTCCTCATACAGTCCGCCCTGCTTGTAGTTGACGGAAATGGCATTGTTGTTGCTGGAGAGCCACTGGATGCCGTCTTTAAAGGAGTTCCATCCGTACTCGTCATAGTTGATGCCTATGTACTCGATCAGCCCCAACTCCTGGCGCAGCTGCATAATTTCAGCTGTAACGGTGGGCAGGCTGCCGCTGACCTTGGAGGTATTGTCCATGGTCAGCGCAGAAATCGTGGTTCCTTTGTCGTCCTGCACCTTCAGTGCGTCGGCATCGTAGACATACAGGGGGAAGGAGTCGGTGCTGGGAGATTCCTCACCAGGATTCTCCACGCTCAAAACCACTTGATAGGTGTCCTTCAGATTGCCGGCTTTCACACTCTGTAATGACAGGGGGAAGCTCCCGGAGGTGCCGGATAGGCGCTCACTGTCCACCACTTTGGTGGTGGTGTTGTCCTCTGTGACCCGGGTAATGGTCAGCGTGGGCTGCAAAGGGGCGCCCTCAGTGGTGTTTTCCACCGACCAGTCGATATTGACGGCACCGTCGGTATCCTTGAGGTAAATGCTCTGGGGCGGTGTCAGCTTGGCTGTGGCAGGCGGTGCCTGCACGATGATCCAGGCAAGTGCCGACAGGCGGACGTCCTCACCGCCGGCGTTGGGGTGCGGCATGGAGACCAATACCGTGTAGGCAGGGGTATTGCCGTTGGAGAGCTTGGAAAGCACATTCTCCCCGATCCGCACGCTGTTTTTATCCTTGCCGACGGTATAAGTCGCAATGGGCTTGCGGCCGCTCAGCGCCGCCTCATTCGCGTAGTTGCCCTCATACAGGTCAATCCTGTAATTGAACTCTTTGTTCGGCGCCATCAGCGCGGCGTTGGAGCTCCACAGCACGGTGGCGGGCTGATTTACCCGCGTCACGATGGATGCGCCGCCGGGAATCACCAGTGCCAGGGAATCGCCTGCCGTCACGGTATAGGACTTTGACTTGCCCGTCACATCATCGGCAGTGTCCTCAGTCCCGTTGTCCGCCGTAAAGGTAAAGGTGACGGTTCCCACCTTGGTTCCTGTGGTGGCAACAACGCCGGTATCCTCGTTGATGGTGGCAATGAGCGTATCACTGCTGCTCCATTTGCCGGTGGTGTAGCTGGCCGTCTCACCGCCTGCCCCCAAAACCTCTGCCTTAAGCGTGGGGCGGGTGGTTTTGCCGAGGGAAATCGTATAGTCGGCGGAATCCGCTTCCGGGACGATGGTCACCGTGTGCGCGGAAACTTTCTTTGCCACCGTGAACTGCCGGGTCAGGGGAAGAACATTCACCCAGTCAGGAGCGTCTTTCGTGCCCTCGTTGGCCTGCAGCGTCACCGTATAGGTGCGGTCGAAAGCAGAGGGTGCGATTGCATAGTCGCTAATGGTGAAGGCTTCCTTCTCTGTGTCCAGATAGACCTGCAGATAGATTGGTTCAACCACGGAGTCGTACCTCAGCTCGAGGCGGAACGGGGCTTCCCTCGGCTCTGTGCCTGCCGGGGTGTGATAATTGCTGTATACGGTCTTGTAGGCCTGCTCCATGTTGGCGTTCATCGTGAACGATGCCTTGCCGTTGTCGTAGTCGGCGGTCAGTGCGGTGGGAGCGTTACGCATCAAGACGCTCTTCAGCGTAACGTCGGCAATCGAGTTGCTTGGATAGAGTGAGGTATCCAGCGTATGACCGAAAACATCTTCCACACCGGTCATACCATTGACGGTGACCGTGGTGTCATCCGCATCCTGCACTGGGTACCAGAGCATTGCCGTGACGCCGTAGTTGTTCATGGAAAGCTCAGCGGCGCTATACACTTTGCCATTGATGGTCACGGTGGCGTTGCTAAGATTCACGAACTCGTTAAAGGTAACTGTGATGGGCACGTGCTGTCCGCTGGCATAGGTTCCCGCCGGGGCCGTGACGCTTTGAATGGTGGGATTGTCCGTGTCCACCAGCATGGCTGTAACGTTGCTGTTCTTGGTGGTGGCCCAGGAATTTTGGATTTCGCCCTGTACACTTTTCATATACAGTCGGAAGGGTAGCCAGTACCGTTGATTCCCTCTGTTTTGCGTGGTAGACTGCAGGGAGATGTTGACCGTTTCGCCCTTGTTAATCGTACAGTTCAGCGCTCTCGTTTTGTCGCCGCTGAGCTCCAGAGATGTTCCATTGAACATGTACTCCGTCAGATAGAACGGGGCATGGGGTTGTGTGTCACTATTATAGCCATACGGCGCAAAGCCATTATAGGTCTCTACATCGGTACTCCAGTCAAACTCGATGCTGGCATCGATTTTGTATGGCTGATAAAATGGGTCGGAGTCGACGGGAAGCACCGAGTTGCGGGCACCCTCCAAAATTCTGATGGTATCGCTTAGCGCAACGAAGTCCTGATTGTTGGCACCTTCGCCGATATTGTATTCATTTGCCAGCAAAGGAATATACATATCCCCCTGTATTGTTTCTGTACTTTCGTATCTTTCCTCATAGTTCGGCGCGCTCACTGATGTTTGTATTGTGGGGGCGTCAACCGTCTTTTTTAGCTTGAGCTGACAGTGGTCGGCATAACCGGCGCCGTCATAGAACACCAGATTTTCCGCATCGTAAAATTCGATCATCCCCAGCAGGTCGCCATAGGAATAAGAACCCTCGAGCCAGTCTGAGTTCCTTCCTTTGGTTGTAACCTTGACAGTGATTTTACAACCACCTAAACTGGAAGTCGAGCCTACGTCATAGGTCAGCTTGTAGGACCCGTCGCCTTGATCGACGACCTCACTCGTCTCGCCTATCGAGACCTCCACACCGGTGATATACTCGCTGAGCTGGCCTTTTTGAATGCGGTAGGAAAAGCCGACCGGTTTTCCGCCGTATACAGTAAAAGTCCCGGAGCTCCAGCTGTTATTTGCGAGATCCCCCAGCGTTTGGCTCATCATGCCGCTCATATTCACCGTCTCAACGCCCACAGGCGCTGTGGCAGAGGCGGAATACTGCAAGCTGATGCCCTGCAGCTCCAGCTGCTCCATCAGGCTATTGAGATTCTCCAGAGCTTCCCCGGTAAACTCCCTGCCGGAGAAATAGGTGTCCTTGATCCGCTGCAGCTCCTGTTCGATTTGGATCATGGTCTTCAAATCGCCCAGCGCCACCGGAGTCCCATCCACGTCGGCTATACGGGTGAGATCCGTGGCGGGATTTTCCAGCAGCTCCATGACAGCCGCCAGTGTCAACACCTGGCTATCCAGCGTGATGGTTTGATCCACCTTGAAATTGCCGGCTTCGTCCAGCAGCCCCAAAGCGTTCAGCATGGAAAGCACCTGGTCGCTACTATCGCCGGTCAAGGCGGAGAGCTGCTCCAAAATCGCCTGATTTTCCTCGGGTGTGTTGCCCATCGAATCGCTCACCGCTGCAAACGCCGTAGTTGGCAGCAGCGTGAGCGTCATGCACAGGCTCAGCAGCGCCGCTAAAAATCTTTTCTTCATGTTTCCTCATCCTCCTTGGTTTGTTCCTGCTGTTTATTGTTTTTTCTCAATCGTGTGCAAAACACGGTAACGACCACCGCCGCTGCAAAGCAGACAACGCCTACCAGCACAGAGCCGCCCGCATCATCCCGCAGTAGCATCGCGCCGAACACCCCCATGCGGCTGTCTGCCCCTGCACTGCAAACACATCCGCCGCCTGCATCATCACCGCGAACAGCATCATACACGCTGCGCTCAGCCCATATATACCGCGCCGCTGCCTCCGGCGGGTGTTTTCCCGCACCCGCTGCTTGACGAGTGCGACCCGTCTTGCGGTATCGTACATTTCGTTTGAACCCCCTTTCCGGTTTGTCTGGAATTGTGATAAAAACCCTTTCACTTATATAGGTACAAAAAATCGAAAAAACTCTCACCCAAAACGCAAAATTTTTCAAAAAAATTTGAGAGCCGCCAAAAAGCAGCTCTCAAGGAGTGAATATTCGGTTATTCTGTCCGCGATAAGCGGAATGCAGACCATCTTCCCGCCGCCACCAGCAGCACCGGCAGGGCGTAGGCGATGTACTGCGCCGCGCCGCCGTAGGCGATCAGCAGATTGTATA
>ONZX01001045.1_pt1 | contig 15036 bp, 9 predicted proteins | sample 1671831 | NCBI WGS metagenome assembly ONZX01 (sample SAMN06348197, study PRJEB24527) | human gut metagenome | reverse complement strand
AATTTGTGTATGAATTAGTTGGCTGATTTTGTAATATTTAATGAATGTCCCTAAATAAAAAAGGAGAATAATCCATTGGATTATTCTCCTTTATACTATTGAGTTTTAAATAAAGTTCTCTAATCAAGTATGACAGTTACTTGATTTCGTATCCCCAAGCACGTAGGGCACCATTTCCCATACCAATAAGACCTGTCTTAATGATTTCTTTTAACTTTTTCATAATGTTATCCTTTCTTTGTTGATTAAAATGATGGCATTTATGTTATTTAATGCCTACGCCCCAAGCTCTTACTTCGTTTTCACCCATCATAGCCAGGACTTTCATTACAATACTTTTTACCTTTTTCATAATCTCGTTATCCTTTCTTTCTATGTTTTATAACACAAAATTACGTGCTTTTGTTTTCTGTTGTATACTTATGAGGTCAAAATATACACTAAAGGGACAAATTCTTGATACAGGTCAAGAATTTGCCCCTTTTTATGAAAAAGAAGTTTCAGAAGCCCAATTTACGGAACTCGTTTTCGAAGTTGGGTGTAAAAATATCTTTTCCCATATTGGCTCTAATTTCGTCTAATGTCCAAAAGCGTCCTCCGGCCAGTTCCTCACTGGGGGTAATGGGACCATCATAAACGGTTTTGTGTGAGAATACCAGTTCTTTTTCGCGAGTGGACTCAAAAACATAATTAGTCAGCAGTTCGGGGGTGAAGTCGGTAATTCCGAGTTCTTCTTTCACTTCACGGTGGAGTGCCATTTCTACGCTTTCGCCCAAATCGACATGACCGCCTACTGAAGTATCCCATTTGCCGGGTTGGATATCTTTCCATTCCGGTCGTTTTTGCAGGTAAAGTTCACCTTTGCTGTTGAATACGTGGAGGTGCACTACCGGATGAAGTTTTTTACTGCCGTCATGACATTCGCCTCGTGTGGCAGCTCCCACAATATTTCCTTGTTCATCCACAATGGGAAGCATTTCTTCTTTATTGTCGCTATTCATACTTTGTTCTTTTTTGCCTGCAAAGATAGTGAAATAATAACTTAATAATCCACCTGGTGACGTTTCAAAAAAGCCACAGTCTTATGTATTTCTTTGTACATCACTATGTCTTCGCGGATGAAAGGTACTTCCTTGCGATAAACCGAGAGGAATTTTTCAATGTATGGAGAGCTTCTGAGCGGACGCCGGAAGTCGATACCTTGAGCTGCATTCATCAGTTCGATGGCAAGTATATGTTCCAGATTGTCCATTATCTTAAACAGTTTGGTGGCAGCATTGGCCCCCATGCTCACATGGTCTTCTTGTCCGTTGCTGGATACAATGGAATCACTGCTGGCGGAGTAGCAATACATTTTATTTTGGCTTACCATAGAGGCTGCTGCATATTGGGGAATCATAAAGCCTGAATTCAGTCCGGGATTGGCAACAAGGAATTCGGGCAGTCCGCGAAGTCCCATAATAAGCTGGGCCACACGACGCTCGGATATATTCCCCAGTTCGGCCAAAGCGATGGCGAGATAATCATAGACGAGTGCCAGAGGTTGTCCATGGAAGTTTCCGCCCGATATAATCAGGTCTTCATCGGGGAAGATGGTGGGATTGTCGGTGACAGAGTTGATCTCGGTCAGCAAAACGGACGCGGCATGGCGAATGGCATCTTTGGTAGCGCCGTGTACTTGGGGAATACAACGGAATGAGTAGGGGTCTTGCACATGTGTCTTGGGCTGAGTTATGATTTCACTTCCTTCCAGTATACGGCGGAATGCGGCTCCTGTCTCTATCTGGCCTTGGTGCGGTCGCATCTGCTGGATACAATTCATGAACGGATCAAGACGTCCGTCGAAAGCTTCAAGAGAAATAGCGGCAATGAGGTCGGCTTTCTTGCTCAGTCGGAACGCTTTCAAGATGGCATAAACACCGTTGGCGCTCATGAATTGTGTACCGTTCAGCAAAGCCAGTCCTTCTTTACTTTTCAGTTTTACAGGCTCCCAGCCAAATTCATCGAGTACACTGATGGCTTCGCATCGCTTACCTTTATAATATACATCTCCCACACCGATAAGCGGCAGGAAAAGGTTGGCAAGCGGAGCAAGATCGCCGGATGCACCTAACGAGCCACGGTCATATACAATGGGCATTACATCATTGTTGAAGAAGTCGATGATGCGTTGTACAGTAATGACTTGCACACCGCTATGTCCCAACGAAAGGGCATGTGCCTTGAGCAGAAACATCAGTTTTACTATGACATGCGGCATCTCTTCGCCCACACTGCAAGCATGGCTTTTCACCAGATTCTCTTGTAAGGTACTCAGTTCGTCAGACGAGATATTGCGGTTGCACAGCGAGCCGAATCCGGTGGTAATACCATAAAGCGGTGTGTCGGAATTGGCTATCTTTTTATCCAGATAGTCCCTGCACTTCTGAATGCGCTCCCGTGCTTCGGACGCCAGTTCCAGTTTCAGGTTCTCATTGATGATACGTTCGATAATATCGAATGTGAGTTCGCCGGAACCTATTTGATATACGTTCTTCATAATCTTCTTTTTTAGAAAACGGTTTTCACATAGTCCAGTATCTTTTGTTCTTCGGCAATCGTTGTCTTTTCTATCATATCCGCTTCTTCAGTCATTTCTTTTACAAATTTCTCGTCTTTGATAGAAGTGAGATTGATGCGGACATTCAGCAATGCGCCTAGTATAGCGGTTCGTGCACACATCATAGCCACACAAGCATCGGTCACGGCATTGCTGTTTCCTTTTCGTGCCACTACGTCAATCATCGGCAGGATGGAATGGACGATACGTGCCACTTCCATCGGTATTTCGGCTGCATATTTGGTCTCTTTTTGAATCGCTTCGCTGCGGATGTTTTTCTCTTCTTCTGTTTCTTTGGGAAGTTTGAATGCGGCAAATACGCGGTTATACGCATCCGAGTCACGGTCTACATCAATAATGAGTTGACGTGCCAGTTCCTCAAAACGGGCGGAAAGGTCTTCCATAACTTCATTTACTTCGGCGTATTTCTTCCGTCCGATGGTCAGGTTGGCAACCATTGCGGCGAGGGAGGTTGCCAAAGCACCATTGAAGGCGGATACGCTTCCGCCACCGGGAACAGGATCGTTGCTGATGACTTTATGAATAAATTCTTTGATAGTGAGTTCTGTTAACATGGTATTATGTTTTTTAGTTAGATGAATATTTTAGAATAGAATACGTCCTCCTTTGATGGTGTGTTGCACGGAGTTCATGCCGGTATAGTAAACGAGTACAGCCGGGTTATCGGTGTCCAGCAGGACAAAATCTCCCTGTTTGCCTACTTCGATACTTCCTGTCCGGTGGGCATAACCCAGTGCGGCAGCTCCGTTTAATGTCATGGCTGTGATAGCTTCTTCCAATGTGAGATGCATATATAGGCAAGCCAGTGCAAATGTCAGTGGGATGGAGCCGGAACAACAACTGCCCGGATTGAGGTCGGTGGCGAGGGCTACGGCACAACCGCTGTCTATCATGTCACGTCCTCGTGCATAACGTTCACGAAGCGTAAAGGCGGTCAGAGGCAGGAGCGTGGCGACAACCTTATTTTCTGCCATTGCACGGATGCCGGTATCCGAAGCGTGCAGCAAATGGTCGGCGCTGAGCGCTTTTATTTCACCGGCAAGTTCGGCACCGCCGAAGCTTACAATTTCATCGGCATGTATCTTGGCACCGAGTCCCAGTTCCTGTGCGGCTTGCAGGAGTCGCCGGGATTGTGCTACGGTAAAGACACCTTGCTCGCAAAAAATGTCGCAATTCTCGGCAAGTTGCTTTTCACGGACCAAAGGAAGCATTTCATGGATGAGAAAATCAATGTATTGGTCGGCTCTTTTCTGATATTCGGGAGGCAATGCATGTGCACCGAGAAAGGTGGTGGCTATATCTACTTTGCGTTGTGGGGAGAGATTGATGGAACGCATCACTTCCAGTTGCTTGAGCTCCGTATCGCGGTCGAGTCCGTAACCGCTTTTCCCTTCCACTGTAGTGACCCCCATGCGGCTCATGACATCGATGAACCATTCGGCTTTGCATTTCAATTCCTCCGGTGTCGCTTCACGAGTGGCATGTACCGTGTTGACGATACCTCCTCCGCGTTGCATGATGCTCATATAGCTTTCGCCATTCATGCGCCAAATAAATTCTTCGGGGCGATAGCCTCCGAATACCAGGTGGGTATGTGAGTCGATGAATCCGGGAAGCAACACTCGTCCTTCGGCATCCAGAATCTCGTAGCCTTCTTCCGGTTTTTCACATGTAGGACGGGATGGACCTGCATAGGTAATCACTCCGTCGGTTACTTTTACGGTTCCTCCGGCGAGATCCAGCAGTTGGTTCATCTCTTTACCTTTCAGGGCAGAGGTGCCAAGCGGGGTGATGATGCGGGCATTCTTGATGATAAGGTTGTTGTTCATGACGATAGATTTCTTGTTATTCCATAATCTGCGCTTCCAGTACTTGCTGCATGGAGAAGTTTTCCAGTCCCAAATAATAAGAGGCTGTGTCAATCAGAGCTTCCATGGGAACCAGGCCCACAATTTCGCTGCCGATGATGCTTACTCCGTAGCGGCGGGCTTCGAAACGCACCATCTCAAAAGCCCGATAGAGGGCAGTCTTGCTGTAGTCTGTCAGGTTTATGGACACCTGGGTGATACCTCGGTCCTTCAGTTCCACACCCATGGCTTTGCAAAAGCGCAGCCCGCCTCCGATAAAACGGATTTTCTTGGCAATATCATGTGCAATCTCCAGACTGGGGGTGTTCAGATTGATATTATAAGCCACTAATGGCATGCGAGCTCCGATGGCAACGGTTCCGGCAGTGGGATGCCGTTCTTCGGGACCGAAATCGGGATGCCATTCGGGTTGGTGAATCTTTTCCTTCATGCCTTCGAATTCTCCTTTACGGATGGCGGCAAGATTTTCGCGATGAGGAGCGCTTGCTGATTTCTCATAGAGGAAGACCGGAAGGTTATATTGAGAGGCTACCCGTTGCGCTACTTCTTTAGAGATGGCGATGGCTTCTTCCATGGTACATCCTTTGATAGGAATGAACGGTACTACATCTACCGCTCCCATTCGCGGGTGCTGTCCTTGATGATGGTTGAGGTCAATCAGCTTTACTGCTATGCCGATGGCTTCTATCACCGCTTCTTTTAAAGCATCAGGTTCTCCCACTACGGTGACCACAAGACGATTATGGTCTTCATCATTGCTATAGTCGAGCAGTTTTACCCCGGCGCGTGCACGGAAGGGAGATACTATCTGATCTATTTTCTGCAAGTCGCGTCCTTCGCTAAAGTTGGGAACGCATTCCATGATTTTTGTCCAGCTCATAATTCGTAATGTTATTGATGTTTTATACCTTTTTCTTTTAATACTCTGTCGATTAATGCATCTTCTGCCAGATGCGGCATGGTGATATGATAGCCCTGTTCCCGATGAGTATGGTTAAATTCTTCGGATGTTTCCATGGCATGCGGATTACGTGCCCATGAGCGTCGTGCCACACCGCCCATGACATCCCATAGCATGGACGAGCGTAAAATAGCGTCTACTCGATCACTACCGTCGCACACCATTCCGAATCCGCCGTTGACGGCTTTGCCGATACCTACGCCTCCGCCATTGTGCAGGGCGACCAGACTCATGCCGCGTGCACAGTTGCCTGCAAAGCACTGGACTGCCATATCTGCCATCACATTGCTGCCGTCCTTGATGTTCGATGTTTCACGGAAAGGAGAATCGGTTCCACTCACATCATGGTGGTCTCGTCCCAACATAATGGGACCTACTTCTCCTTTGCGTACCATTTCGTTAAAACGCAAGGCGATATTCATGCGACCGAGTGCGTCCTGATAGAGGATGCGTGCCTGAGTGCCGACTACCAGATTGTTCTTTTCGGCATCACGTATCCATATCCAATTATCCATGTCCTGTCCGCGTCGTTCTTTGGGGATACACTCCATGGCGGCATGGTCGGTTTTTATCAAATCTTCATGTTTACCGCTGAGACAAACCCAACGGAAAGGTCCGTAGCCGTAATCAAAAAGTTGCGGTCCCATAATATCTTCCACATAAGAAGGCCAGATGAAGCCGTCTTTTTCATCAATGCCATTGCGTGAGATTTCCTTTACTCCTGCATCATAAATGGCTTTCATAAACGAATTGCCGTAATCGAAAAAATAAGTACCGCGTTCCACCAGTGCTTTAATGGCAGTGAAATGGCGGCGTAGTGAAGCATTTACAAGCTTTTCAAATCGTGTGCGGTCGTCTTTCAACAGGCGGGTACGTTCATCGAAAGTAATGCCTGCCGGACAGTATCCTCCTTCGTACACGGCATGGCACGAGGTTTGGTCGCTCAGCAGTTCAATATCTATATGGTGATTCAAAGCATGCTCCAGCAAATCTACTACATTTCCGTGATAAGCAATGGAACAAGGCTTGCGTAGCCTTATGGCTTCGGCAGCAAGGGTATAGGCTTCTTTCAAGTCGGCAGTGACGTGCTGCACCCATCCTTGGCGATACCGTGTTTCGATGCGTGAGGCATCTACTTCGGCAATGATGGCGGCGGCTCCTGCTATTTCGGCAGCTTTAGGCTGTGCGCCGCTCATTCCGCCCAAACCGGAAGAAACAAAGAGATGCCCGTTAAGATTTCCATCCTGCGGTACTCCTAATTTCATGCGGCCGGCATTCAATAAGGTATTGAATGCGCCGTGTACAATGCCTTGCGGACCGATGTACATCCATCCGCCTGCTGTCATCTGACCGTAATTGGCAACGCCCATCTGTGCAGCAATTTCCCAGTCACGCTGGTTGTCGAACATGCCTACCATCATGGAATTAGTGATAATAACACGCGGTGCTTCGGGCTTTGACTTGAACAGACCAAGGGGATGTCCGCTTTCCACTACCAAAGTCTGTTCGTCAGTCATTACTTCCAGATATTGTTTAATGAGCCGGTATTGCATCCAGTTTTGGCATACTTGTCCTGTTTCACCGTAAGTGACCAGTTCGTAAGGATACAAGGCAATATCAAACGAAAGGTTGTTGTCTATCATTACTTGAAATGCTTTTCCTTCGATGCAGTTTCCTTTATATTCGTCAATAGGCTTTGCTTTCAAATCGCCTTGCGGCCGGAAACGGTAGCCATAGATTTTTCCCCGGGTAAGCAGTTCATCCATAAATTCCGGGGCGAGTCGGGCGTGAAGTTCTTCGGGAATGTAACGCAGTGCATTCCTCAGTGCGGTTTCTGTTTGTGCCGGTGTCAGACGATAACCTCTGTCGGGCGCACGGCGGATGCCTTCCACAAAAGTAGGATAGGCAGGAAGTTCGTTAGATAAGGTGACAGTCATAGCATTCAGGTGTTTTGTCACAAAGATAGTAAAACAACTGAGATACTATGAATTAATGGATATGTTTAGTGACATAAAGTAAATAAATTCTATCTAATAGACTGTCGCTTTTTAGAAATATAGCCATAGCAGGTACTATGGGAGGTTTTTTGGATTTGTTTTAAGTTGATTATTATTCAAGACTATAAGAAGTCGGATAGTGATAGATGGCGTTTACAGGTATAGTGTCTTTCATAGTACATAGATTTAGTCGTTATACATTTGGAAAACACGCCGGGCCATTTCTTTCATTTCTTGGCGTAAGGTGGCTGGAGCTATAACCTCAACACTGTCGCCAAAGGAACGTAGAAGCGAACGTAATTCATAGTTGTCTTGTACCTTCAGTCGAACCTCCCATTTACCGTCGGCTTGTTTGCTGTTTAGTACTGATTGAGACTCATGTAGCGGCTTTGTTGTAATGTAATTCCACGCCTTGTCGGTAACGTGCAGAATAACATTTTCCACGGGTGCGCCTTCAAGCACGGAAACGCCCACCACGTCACTAAAGAACTCTTCGAAATCAAAGTCATCGTCTAGGGGTTCAAACACTTTGGTCGTTTCCTTTATCTCTTTAATTCGGTCTATCGCATAGTTGGACATTTTGTCGAAGTCCTTGCGTTTCGCTATCAAGAACCAACGATTGTTGTACTGTTTCAAATGATAAGGGCTCACCACAACTGTTCTAACATCTTTACCAAACGGATGGTAACTTATTTCTATTACTTTCTTTGCTACAATAGCTTCAAATATAGGCTTGTACCACTTGTCTATACCTGTAAGGTATTGGTTGTGCTGGAAGCTAACTGCCTTTAGAGTTGCACTACCTAGTTTTGAAGTTGTATAAAGTTTCTTTTCCAGATCGTCCAGCCAGTCGAACTGAGGAATTCCTTCAAAGCGTTTCATGATGGCGGCAGCCTCAAGTATGCAATCCATTTCTTCTTGAGAAGGACCCGCCTCGGCCATTGTTTTTGAGTCGACTGCGTAGCGGTAATATTTTTTATGACCGTCTTGGATTCTGTCGATAGTGACTCCGTACATCAATTCCATGTCGTTCATATCGTCAAAGATTTGACGACGTTGTACTCCTTCGACACCTTTTGAACCGCTATCACCATTCTGGCGTTCAAGTGCCATACGACAAGCCTCAATGAGGTCGTTCATGTAATATTTCCTAGTTCTACTACTAAAGCATTTATCCAAAGCTCTGTATCGAACAATCGCATTTTTATTTGTTGCCATCTTTTTTGTTTAAACTAGTTTCCAGGCTTATTCCTTATAGTTAATTTCGTCGATGATTTTACCGAATTTCTCTGCGGTTTCCTTGATATCGGTGAACTCAGAGAGTTTTATGCCGCTCAAGCCAATGCTTGTCCACTCGCTGAGATCATCAGCGAAAACGCCTTTGTTCATGCGGCTTAGATAGTTTTCAGATAAACCGCTAGGCATATTTTTCAGATCCATCATGCCGATACGCTGTACGAAGTGTGCGTAGTCGCCATCGATGATGATGTTCTTGTGTGCTGCCATTTTGTAAATTGATATCCAATGACGCTTTTTGGTGAATAGCGGAGTGTAACTTTGTGCTTTCAGAATACTGCGCTTCAAGAGGTCCATCTTTTCTGCCTCGTTCATCTTGTCAATAGGATGATCCGCTACCTTTTGGTCTTTAGAATCATCTCTGCCCAAATCAGCCATTGTAGTCATTTTATAAGGTATTATAGGAGTGGAAGGACATACATCAGGAGCAGTAACTCCCGAATTGTCAAGTTCACAACCTGCCATTTCCAAGTCTGTAATGCTGACCATTACGGCATAGATATACATGCTGACCACCATGTGGATGGCTGGAGCAACCTCTGCATCGGGTAGTTCCGGAGCAAGGTGAACGTTCTCGTTTCTCCACTTTGAAATGCACTTATAGTAGGTCTCAAAAGTGTTCAACTTCGGATTTTTGCCATGATTATAATAGAGGTTATCTATTTCATGGAAAGTCTTTACGATGGCCACCCAACCATCTGTACCTTTGGTAGACACAAAGAGTTCTCCCTCTTTCAAGTAATAGAGTTTGCGGAGGAATGCCTCATACTTAGGCAACAATGCTCCGAATATCACTTTCAAGTCTACCGGCTCGTTCTCGCCACGATAGAACTTGTTCAGTTGATTTGGAATCATGGTGTTCAGCCCATCCAAGTTCTTTACAGTGTGGGTCTTCAAGATGGCGAAAAGACAATCGAGCACTTCTTCAAGTTCACGATAGCCATGCCCGCAGAGTTCACTGAAAGTATCTTCAAGTTTCTCAAACATCACATCTTTAAGCAACTCCTCATTATATTCAAGCACCTTACCTGTATGGAAACTTTGCCCCAGGAAGGTTACTAGCATGTTTAAGAATTCCTCATTGAAAGCTTGATTGCTATTGAGCAGTTTTTTCAAATTAATATACTTGCCTAACTGTGTCGCGACTTTTTTGTTGAACTCCTTTTCTACCATCTTCAACAGGCTGGAGTGGGAGTTTTCTGCGCTGAATGCTTGCTTCACGTTCGGGTCATTCCTCAACTGACGCAGCAACTCAAGGATTATTTGGTCATTCTCGTTGAGGAAACCTTCATAAGGCTCATTTATCATGTGGATGAGATGATCGAGATTGTCAAACTCCTTCTCCCCACCGCTAATGCTGGCAGTACTTGGAGGTGTCAGTTTGCCACCTTCTCCCTCTAATGTGATACAGCCCTGTTCTGCTAATTGAATACGATACTTGTCAAGGTCAATCTTTTCCAAGATGTCCAGTGGCAAAGTCTCCTTGGTATAAGGCAGATATTTGTAGTAGAGCTTGCAGAACATGTAGAAACGTTCCAAGTCAGGGTCAAGGAATTTCATTAGCTGAGCAAGCAATCCGTACTGGCGGATGTAACGGTTCACCTCTTTGCGGATGAGTTCCTGTTCTTCTTCAGGTAAAGGCTTCACATATTCGTTTACCAGTTGTCCTAAGATAGATGGAATGCCGACTATCTGTTGTTCATCTCCGCATAGCAATAAGGTTACAACCTTATCTACATCGCTCTGTGTAAAGAGTTTCCTGCGCTCAATGTCATTCTTATATTCATAGATGTTTGATGGGTTGTAGTTTCCTTGTAACCATGTGGCATCGTAATAGTCTTCGAACGCTGCCTTTATGTCCTCGTGTTTGTTTACGAAGTCGATAATCAGGGTATCTTGCTTGTCGGGATGACAGCGGTTCAAACGACTTAGTGTTTGGATGCACTGCACACCGCCTAACTTCCTGTCTACAAACATGGTATGGAGTAAAGGCTGGTCGAATCCGGTCTGGAACTTATCGGCTACGACCAAGAATCTTTGATTAGGCTGTTTGAATTCAACGGCAATGCCATTGTCTTTGATTCCGAAGCCGTTTATTTTTTCCTCGGTATATTTGTTACCATTGATTTCTACTTCACCGCTGAATGCTACAAGGGCTTTTACCTCGCCATTGTACTTCTCTTTCAACCGGCGTGTGATGGCTTGGTGGAACAATATGGCGTTGGCGCGGCTGGAAGTCACTACAATGGCTTTTGCCTGCCCTTTCATCTTTTGGGCAGAGTGCTGCATGAAGTAGTCTACCATCATATTGGCTTTGTAGTTGATGACGTATGGGTGCTGGTTCACATATTGCATCATCAAGCGGAGTGCATTCTGCTTTTCGTATTCAGGTGTGTCTTCAGGAAGATCTACCTTACTTACCAGCTCAAACATGGTTTGGAAGGTGGTATAGTTTTTCAGCACGTCAAGGATAAAGCCTTCCTCAATGGCTTGTTTCATGGAATAGGTGTCGAATGCCTTTCCGTTACGGCCATAGAGTGCAAAAGTCTGTGACTTTGGCGTGGCTGTGAAAGCAAAGTAACTGATATGACCGCTATTGATGCTGCGGGCAGCTTGCAGTTCGGCCAACATTTGGTCTTGCATATTGTTCTCGGCTTCACGACTCTCAATACCGAACTCTTCTACCGTTTCGCGAAGCTCACTCTTGTCGGTGAGAACTTGACGCACATCGTGCGACGCTTGCTTGCCAAAGGCTGTATGCGCCTCGTCTATGATGACAGCAAAGTGTGAACCGGCAGCCTCCTTCAACTTAGGTAATGCAAAGCTGAACTTTTGTTCAGTGGAGATGATGATGCGGTGGCCGCCTTCTGCTAATGCTTTTGCCAGATTACGTGAACCTTTGCGGATGTCTTTTACAGTACCGGCTACTTCTTCCATTCCCTTTATTTCATCGGCAATGTTCCGGTCGAGTACAATACGGTCGGTTATCATGATAACCGAATCGAACACCGGGGTGTTATCTGCATTCTGAAGGTTTGCCAGTTGGAAGGCCAGCCATGACATGCTCTTTGTTTTGCCTGAACCTGCTGAGTGCTGCACAAGATAGGTTTGACCTACGCCTTTCTCTCGCACGTCGCTAATGATATTACGAACGCAACGCAATTGGTGATAGCGGGGGAATATATAGAACGGTTCACCTTTCTTAGGTGTAATGCGTTTAATGAAATGCTGAATGAGATTTAGTAAAGAATCAGCTTGTAACACTTCTTTCCACATATAGCAGGTCGGATAATCTCCCTCTACTTGTGGATTCACTGTTTCCTTGTTGAATGGGAGGAACTGTGTATTATTGCCGGCCAGCTTGGTGGTCATCATCACCCGGTTGTTATCCATGGCGAAGTGAACCAGACAGGTGCGAAGCATACGGTTTTGTGGGTGACGGTTGGTCTGATATTGGTGCATGGCGTTCACCACAGTCTGACCGGTAGCTTCGTTCTTCAACTCCAGAGTAATGATAGGCAGACCGTTTAACAGGATGCAGAGGTCGAGTTCATTCTCCTTATCGAAGCCCAGGGTGCTGTACTTCATCTGACGAACCACGCTGAAGATATTTTTCTGGTAGAGGTGGTCGGCATCATCATCGAGAGTCATCTCCGGTTTGAAAGCCGCCAATCGGATGCGTCGACCTTGCAGCATGAAGCCGTTTTTCAACAGTGACAGCAAACTCTCACCACGATTAATTTTCGTATTGATGGTTTCAATCACAATGTTGAGCGCATCTTGTTCGTCTGCAAAACCTTGATTAATAAGTTTCTGCCATATAGGTTGCTCGCGTAAGAATTGTAAAAGCATATCTGAGTCCACCAACTTTTGAATATTGAAATCCTTTGGTGTGCGTTGATTGTACATCTTGCTTCCTGCAAGGTATTCTGCCATATGTTTCTCAAAGAGAGTTTCGTTTAGTAGTTCAAACATATCGGTTCATATTTTTCGTTTTATGATTGCAAAGCTCGTGTATAACCGTGCAGTGTTTCCGCACAATTTACTCTTCTATTGCATTTTCTATGTCTTCAATACTTGGCAGTTTCTCTGCCAGTGTCTTTTTCAGTACTTCATCAAGTTCATAGGTTGCTACTCCCAACGGGCGGTCAATGCCTTCAAAAGCCCACTTTACCACGGTCTCGTTTTTCGACTTGCATACCAGCAATCCTATACTGGGGTTGTCATTGTCATCTTTTAAAAGATGGTCTGCCGCCGATACATAGAAGTTGAGTTTACCGGCAAACTCAGGTTCAAATTCCACGACTTTAAGCTCAAGCACGACATAGCATTTCAGTTTTGTATGATAGAATACCATATCCGGAAAGTAGCTGGTTCCACCAGGCATACGGAGTTCCATCTGGCTCCCAACGTATGCAAAACCTGTACCTAATTCTAGCAGAAACCGACGGATATTGTGTTCTAAGGCTTCTTCAAGCATGTGTTCATTATATGGTTCTCGCAACGTAAGGAAATCAAAGTTATAAGGGTCTTTCAATATTTCTTGTGCCAGTTCATCTTGCGGTTGTGGCAACTTGTTGTTGAAATTGGTTTGCGCTCTTCCTCGTCTTTCATAAAGGCCTGCTTTCTGCATATTCATCAGGGTGGCGCGACTCCAGTTGCCGGCAATCACTTCGTTTATATAGAACAATGCTTCGTCCACGCTCTTACTCTTGGCCATGATTTCAATGTGATGTCCCCAAGGCACAAGAGCGAATTTTTGTGGCATGGATAATTCGCCAACAAGTTGTTGGCAAATTGACTCATCATCACTTGTATAGAATCTGAACCACTGTGCCGCATATCGCAAGTTGGTGTATGACAATCCTTTCATATCAGGAAACTCATCTCGCAAATCAAAGCTGAGCTGTTGCAAAACACCACTTCCCCATGCTTGTTCCGCTTTCATCTTTACAATGTCACGACCTAAGCTCCAATAGAATTCCAGCAGTGTACCGTTTACTTTGATGGCTGCTTTTATCTGACTGTTTCGCAAACGAGATTTGATATCGGCAAACCATTGCTTATATTCTGCGGTTATGGCAAATTTATCTCGCTTTACGAAATGAGGTTTTTCTTCCTTGTTATTGCTTGCTTTCATGGTCTTATATTCTATAATGTATCAGCTTACTTTAATCTTGCCTGTCACTACATTGGTGATAAGGCTTTGTTTCAGTTCTTGAAGGTAAGCAATTTTTTTCTTTTGGGTAGCGACAATGTGGTCTATCTTTGAACATTTTATGTCAAGGTAGGTGGCGATTTGTTGTTGCTCGTTCGGACTGGGCAGTAGAACATAGAAATTTTTGAATGATTCTCCGGAGAGTCCTTCGCGATTACCACCTTTAAGCAATTGTCTTAATTGCGTTTGCCCTACAAATGATTGAAGACAATACATTAAGAATGTTGGTAAAATATTCTTTGGACGAACGATACATACATGTTGATTAACGTTAGCTTCTCCAATGCCTTTAGTGAAGCGGCAACATCTACCAATAGAGGCTCCTGTTATGTTGAACAAAATATCATCAACTTGCACTTTTGTACCTTTCATTTGTTCATGAATGGAAGGTACAATGTGTACGACATCATTTAGGCGTAGTCCATCATTATACACATTTTGACTCCTTAAAAATACAACTCCTTCGTCCACATACACTTCACTACCACCTTTGGGAGTACTGCCACTGCCGATTTTTGATGTAACAAAATTAAGACGAGGAATTTCCCAATCTCTTGGAATATCGCCAATCCATTTCACCCCACTATCTTTGAGTGGTGCATTGGGATTCAGTCCTCGTGTCACGGCACGAGTAATAAGTGATTGTTTAAGTTCACCAAGATATTCTATTTTCTTTTCTGCCTTAGCAATCATTTGGTCCATCTTCTCCGTCTTGGCATCCAAGTAGTCTGCAATGGCTTGTTGTTCGAAAGGAGGGGGAAGAAAATACCGCATTGACATTATGAAGTTTGAAGAAACGCGAGGCATTTTTGTGCCAAATGTAGAGCCATCGGCTTCTTTTGTGAAACCATCAGAAAGCATAACATATCTTATATAAGAAGCAGAGTTTGTATTCTTTGCTCTAAATACAAAAAAATCTCCAACAGCATTGCCATTAAAAGTAGATAACCACACTTTTTTTAAATAGGGGCGTAATTTCCCATAGATAACATCCCCTACGTCAAAAGCAATGCCATTTCCTTACCTGTTGGCGGAATTAATTTAGTGCATACTTAATTCTGCCAATGGGCTTGTCG
>ONZX01001040.1_pt1 | contig 15073 bp, 10 predicted proteins | sample 1671831 | NCBI WGS metagenome assembly ONZX01 (sample SAMN06348197, study PRJEB24527) | human gut metagenome | reverse complement strand
TATAAGTATTTTAAAAGTTCGTTGTGTAACTGTTTTGCTCGTGCAATCCAGGTGTGTTCTGTATTTGCAAATTCAAATGCGTTTTTCTGTATTCTTTCAAGTTTTTTAGTATCATTTAATGCCTCTTCGAAAATATCGGGCAGTTTATCCATATGTTTTAAGTCGTAAAAGAGAATATTTTCATCGGGGGTAAGTATTTCGTCAAGATATTTACTGTGGTCTGTTATACAGACGGCTCCGTTGCACATTGAATTAAATATCCTGTCGTGTGCACCGTCTTTAAACCAAGGCATGACATTTAATGAAATTTTACTGTCGGCAAGAGCTTCAAGGCATCCGTATGATAGCTGTGCCGGGTCCATATCAATATTTTTGGGGTGTTTACAGCGGAGTTTTTCATAACCCTGTCCGACGCAGTGTATTTTAAAGCCGGCATCTGCCAATGTCTTTACAACTTCACCTCTGAAATAGCACCTTATATATGTATCTATGAAAATCATATTCGGAATGGCAGTTTTTACTTCTTCGCGCGTAATGCCGGGAATTGCTTTCTTTAGATGTTCTTCCATCGTAATGTCATCAGGTTTGTCAGGATTTGTGATAAGGTCATGTATTATTTCAAGATAAAACATTGCATACTCATCGCCAAGCCTGTTTATTGCACCGTCAAAAGTTTCAGGCGGTGTGTAATTTCCGGTAAAGCATATATCATATTTGCGTTCGTCTATAGTTTTGAAATTTCCGTCAGGATAAAGAGACGTTCCGCCTAGAGGAATAAACGGACCTCTCATCAGTTTAGGATAGAATTTTTTCATGTATTTATCATGAAATCTGTCTATGGAGATTTCGTAAAAAATATCGGGGTGAATGTCAAAAAGTTCAGGATAAAAATAAGGATGGTCTACAGCAATATTTACACAAGGGATTTTTCTCTCATCCCATATGGATACACCGTTCATATTAAAAAGAGATGTTTCGTAATGTATTCCGTCAAAGTTGAACGTGACAAGTATAGTGTCATATGGCGTAGCAAAATCATATAGTTTTTCGGCACTTTCCTCTTCGACAGTCTGGTCGAATATAAAAATTTTGTAACCTAGGGCCTCAAAGCCTTTTTTTAGCTGGAGTGAAAAAAATTCAAGTGTTTCTGTACCACCTGTCATCAGAACTATTTTGTGTCTCATTGTTTCCTCATTTCTAAAATTATATCATAAATAATTTGTGCATGTTTTTTGTACATAACAAAGCTCTGTTAGAAACTTTTAATATAAATGCTTATGCATTTATTGTACCATATAGTCGAAATTTAACAAGGATAATACCATAAATTGTTTTACTTTTACGGGAAAGTCAGATATACTGTAATTACTATACATGCGTTGAAAAAATGGTTATTTAATACAGCAAAAAGATACGAAAAGGAGGAAAAATAATATGAAAACAAAAGTGAAAAAAAGAGTGAGTATTATTTTGACAATGGCTTTATGCATAACACTGGGGAGCAGTTATGTGAGAGCCGATGATACAAGTGCGTCAACAGCAAAGGGAATAAATGTAGCTTATCATACACAGGAGGAGATAAGAAACTTTTGTAATGAGAACGGTGTTACGTTGCGTGATGCACTAACATATGCACAGGAACCTGTTGTGAGCGGAGATTATTCAGCAGGTAAACTTTCTGATGAAACACTTGACAGTGCTGTTAAAATGCTTAATTGTGTGAGATATATTGCCGGAATTTCATATAATGTAAAAGTAACTGATTCATATAACAGTCTTGCACAGACAGCTACACTTGTAAATTATGTAAATAACATACTAAGCCACTATCCGGCAAAACCGGCGGATATGGACGAAAGTTTATATGAACTGGGTGTCGAAGGTGCGTCAAGCAGCAATATTGCGCGGGCATCGTGGAAAGGCTGCAGCATGAACTGGACTATTGTAGACAGCTGGATGGAAGATGGAGATGATTATAATATTGACCGGGTAGGACATAGGAGATGGCTTATAAATCCAAAAATGAAGTACACGGGATTTGGTGCGGTATCAGGAAATAGAGGAACATACAGTGCAGTGTATGCTTTTGATACTAAAAACAGCAAAGCAGCTGAGTACGGTGTTGCATGGCCGGCACAAAATATGCCTGTAGAGTATTTTGGAGCAGGATTTCCCTGGTCTGTATCTATGGGAAGTACAGTTGATATTTCTTCGGTTAAGGTAAAACTTACAAGAGAGAGTGACAATAAAACATGGAACTTTTCAAGCAGTGAAGCTGACGGTTATTTTAATGTGAATAATGATGGGTATGGTCAGAAAGGCTGCATTATTTTCAGACCTGATACAGACGAGGATTACGAGGCCGGCGATGTATATAATGTAAGTATAACAGGACTTGGTGATGGAAAAGATGTAAGCTATTCTGTTAATTTCTTCGAGCTTGGAAAAATATCAAAGCCGACAGAAGTACCGGGCACAGAGCCGACAGCCGCCCCAACAGAAGAGCCGGGCACAGAGCCGACAGCCGCTCCAACAATAGAACCTACAGCAAAGCCAACGGTGTCACCGACAACAAAACCTTCTGACAGTAGTAAGCCGGCAGCAGTTAAGATTAAAAATGCGAATGTTAAAAAGAACAAAGTTACGGTTTATTTCAAAAAGGTTAATAATGCATCAGGGTATGAAGTACGCTATTCAAAAGATTCAAAATTTAAGAAAAATGTAAAAAAGAAATTGGTATCATCCAAAGTATCAAAAACTACAATTACATTAAAAAAGTCATATAAAAAATGTTTTATTAGGATGCGCGCATATACTAAGAAGAATGGCAAAAAGATATACGGCAATTGGGGCAATGCATTTGCAATATCAAAGTGATAGATATATGAATGGCAGTAACCAGGATATCAGCATACATACTGCAAATCGGATTTTGTGTGTTTACAAGTTGCGTGAATTATTTTAATATAATCATAATATGAAATATAATATTTTGTTGGAGGACATTTATGAATATGAAATTTACAAAAATGCATGGATGTGGCAATGATTATGTTTATGTAGATTGTACAAATGAAATGATAGAAAATCCAAGTGAGGTTTCAAAATATGTCAGTGACAGACATTTTGGAATTGGTTCTGACGGACTTATTTTAATATGCTCATCTGAGACTGCGGATTTTAGGATGGCTATGTACAATGCTGACGGTTCAGAGGGGGCAATGTGTGGTAATGGAATAAGATGTGTCGCAAAATATGTTTACGATAAAGGTCTTACAGATAAGAAAAATATTTCGATTGAGACAAAGAGTGGGATTAAGGAACTTGAACTTACCGTAGAGGACGGAAAAGTTTCACTCGTAAAAGTAAATATGGGTGCACCTATTCTTAAGGCAAAGGATATTCCTGTTGATGTTGATACTGAAAAATGTATAGATTCAGATATAAATGTTGACGGGAAAGACTACAAAATTACATGCGTTTCTATGGGAAATCCACATGCAGTTACATTTATTGATGAAGATGTAAAGACATTTCCAATTGAGAAAATCGGTCCGAAGTTTGAAAATCATCCTATGTTTCCAGACAGGGTAAATACGGAATTTGTTCAGGTATTAAACAGACATGAGGTAAATATGCGTGTGTGGGAGCGAGGTTCAGGTGAGACACTTGCATGTGGTACAGGAACATGTGCAACAGTTGTTGCGTGTGTCTTAAATGGTCTTACTGATGATGAGGTTACTGTTCATCTGCTCGGTGGAGATTTGTTCATAAAGTATGACAGGGAAAACGATACAGTTTGGATGACAGGGCCGGCAGTGATTGCATTTGAAGGAACTATAGAACTGTAAAAATATAAAATGATGCAGTGGAGCAATCCGTGGCATCATCATAAAAAATGTTGTATGGAAATGGAGAACATAAATGAAACTTTTAGATTTGGTGAAAGATTTGGATTTTGAGTGTGTACAGGGAAGTACAGACATTGATGTTACAACACTTGTGTATGATTCACGAAAGGTGGAGCAGGGAAGTGTTTTTGTATGTATAAGCGGTGCCGTGAGAGACGGACATGATTTTGCAGAGGATGTTGTAAAGTCGGGTGCAAAGGCACTGATTGTTGAAAAGGATGTTGAGGTATCAGGTGATGTTACGGTTATAAAAGTAAAGAATACAAGACTTGCTTTAGCTGTTTCATCAGCTGCATATTTTGGCAATCCTGCAAATGAGCTTACAACCATCGGAATTACAGGAACAAAGGGAAAGACAACTTCGACATATATGGTTCGTTCGATATTAGAGGAATCAGGTATTAAGACAGGTCTCATCGGAACTATTGAGAGCATAATAGGAGACGAGGTTATACCATCGGCAAATACCACGCCGGAGTCATACATTGTACAGCAATATTTCAGAAAAATGGTTGACGCAGGCTGCAAATGTGTTGTCATGGAGGTTTCATCACAGGCACTTATGCTTGACAGAGTAGGCGGATTTGTATTTGATTACGGTATATTTACAAATCTTGAGCCGGATCACATAGGACCTAATGAACATAAAGACCTTGATGATTATATTCACTGCAAGAGCTTGCTTTTTAAGCAGTGTAAGCATGGTATTTTTAATGCGGATGACAGTCATCTTGAAAAAATTCTTGAAGGTCATACCTGTGAGGTTGAAACTTACGGATTTTCTGAAAATGCTGACATAAAAGCGTCAGATGTTCATCTTATGGATAAAGGAGGAACTCTTGGTGTTGCATATCACATGAGCGGTCTTATGGATATGGATGTTGAGATTGATATTCCGGGGAAGTTCAGCGTATACAATTCCATGACGGCAATTTCAATATGCAGACATTTTGGAGTGAGAGAAAGCGTTATACTTGATTCGCTTTCAAAGGTAAGAGTAAAGGGAAGAGTTGAGATAATACCTGTATCTTCAAAGTTTACTATTATGATAGATTATGCACATAATGCCATGAGTCTCAACAGTCTGCTTACAACACTTAAAGAGTATTCACCAAAGAGACTTGTATGTCTGTTTGGATGCGGCGGAAACCGTTCGAGAGAACGCCGTTTTGAGATGGGTGAGGTATCTTCTAAACTTGCGGATTTTACTATTGTCACATCTGATAATCCGAGAAATGAAGAGCCACAGGCAATCATCGATGATATTGTGACAGGCGTTAAGAAAGCAGATGGCGAATTTATCACGATTATTGACAGGGCAGAGGCGATAAGATATGCGATTGAAAATGCAAAAGAGGGTGATGTTATCGTGCTTGCAGGAAAAGGACATGAGGATTACCAGGAGATAAAAGGAAAGAAACATCATATGGACGAAAGAGAACTTATCGCCGATGTTGTTAAAGATGGTAATTTTATTAAATAATGGTGTTTACATCAAATAAACATAAAATTAGGGGAAAGAAATGATATTTGCTGATGTGATAGTAGATATATCAGTCAAAAGCCTTGACAGACCGTTTCAATATATCGTGCCTGAGGAGATGGAGTTTGATATTGACATAGGTTCCGTTGTGAAAATTCCGTTTGGAATGGGAAACAGGACAATGACGGGATATGTTGTAGGACTTTCGGGTGAAGCTAAATTTGATGTATCTAAAACGAAAAGCATACTTGAAATAATGAAGCAGGGAGTGGTTGTAGAATCACACCTGCTTTCCCTTGCTTATTGGATAAAAGAAAATTACGGCTCAACAATGAATGATGCCATTAAGTCGGTTATGCCTGTAAAAAAAGAGGTTAAAGAACAGGTTAAAAGAATAATATATCCGGCTGTTGATATGGAAAACATGAAGATTAAAAGAGACGAATTTGAGAAAAAACACAACAGTGCAAGGGTAAGGCTTCTTGATGAATTTCTTAAAATGGACAAAGAAACATACAATGCAGGTCTTGATTATTCTTATATAACAAAAAAACTTAATCTTACAGCCGGTGTTATAGATGGACTCAGAAAACTGAAAATAATTACGGTTGATGCAATGCAGCAATACAGAAATCCTGTCAATGCCGTTAGCGATACACCTGAGACAAGACCTGTTTTAAACAGCGGACAGAAACACATTGTCGATGCAATACTAAATGATTATATAACAGATGTAAGAGGAACATATCTTATACATGGCATAACGGGAAGCGGCAAGACAGAAGTATATATGAATATTGTTGAGAAAGTTGTCTGTCTTGGAAAACAGGTCATAGTGCTTATTCCGGAAATTTCGCTTACATTTCAGATGGTCAACAGATTCTATAAAAGATTTGGAAACAGAATATCAGTAATGCATTCAAAGCTGTCGGCTGGAGAGAGATTTGACCAGTATACAAGGGCGAAAAAAGGTGAGATAGATGTTATGATAGGCCCTAGGTCAGCATTGTTTACACCTTTTGAAAATCTTGGTCTTATTGTGATTGATGAGGAACACGATACGAGTTATCAGAGCGAGATGCCGCCTAAGTATCATGCAAGAGAGGTAGCAATACAGAGAGCAAAGATGGTCGGAGCAAGTGTTGTCCTGGGTTCAGCAACTCCTTCAGTTGACTCGTATTACAAGGCACTGAAAGGCGAATACAGATTGTTTGAACTTAATGAGAGAGCCGGAAATGCTGTTTATCCTAAAATTTATATAGAAGACCTAAGAGAAGAATTAAAAGCAAGAAATTATTCGATTTTCAGCAGAAAACTTGATGAACTCATGCGTGACAGGCTTGAGAAGAAAGAGCAGATTATGCTCTTTTTGAACAGGCGTGGATTTGCCGGATTTGTTTCTTGCAGACAGTGTGGCGAAGTGGTAGGATGTCCGCACTGTTCAGTGGCATTAAAACCACATATGGCGGGAGACAGAGTGTCATATCTGATGTGTCATTACTGCGGGTACAAAATGCCTATGCCCGATAAGTGTCCGGAATGCGGTTCGCCGTATATCAGCAGTTTCGGGATAGGAACAGAACAGGTGGAACAGATGGTCAAAAAAAGATTTCAAGCGGCAAAGGTCCTTAGAATGGATGCAGATACGACAACGGGAAAAAATGCCCATCAGGATATACTTAAAAAATATTCAGGCGGAGATGCGGATATTCTTATAGGTACGCAGATGATAGTTAAGGGACATGATTTTGCCAATGTTACCCTGGTTGGAATACTTGCTGCCGACCTTTCATTGAATGTTGGAGATTATCTTGCGGCAGAGAAAACTTTTCAGCTTACGACACAGGCATGCGGCAGGGCAGGCAGGGCAGATAAGCCGGGAGAGGTCGTTATACAGACTTATCAGCCAAAGCATTACAGTATAGTTTGCGCGGCACGAAATGATTATAAAAGTTTCTATGAGCATGAGATACTTATAAGAGAAATGTTGCAATATCCGCCGATTTCAAATATACTAGGAGTGTTGGTGCTTTCTGAAAATGAGAGCAGTGCGGATAATCTTGCAAAGATATTGGCAGATAAAATGAAATTATATCATGATGTTACCGTTCTTGGACCAACGCCTGCCGCAATCGCAAAGGCAAAGGATGTGTACCGCAGGATGGTTTATGGAAAATGTACAGATTATAAGATATTATGTTCAGTAAAAAACAGTTTTGAAGAATTTATGCAAGAAACGGAATCATTTAAGGACTGCAGGCTTAATTTTGAATTTAACTGCATTTGATTTTTTCTTTTAAAGTATATTAAAGATTAAAAATAATATAAATAAGATGGAGGATAAAAATATTATGGCAATAAGACAGATTAGAACAATTGGTGACGAAATACTTACAATGAATACAAGACCTGTTAAGGAGATGACACCGAGAATAAAAACTCTTATTGAGGATATGCTTGATACTATGTATGAAGCACAGGGAGTAGGTCTTGCAGCACCACAGGTAGGTGTGTTAAAGCAGATAGTTGTTATAGATGTAAGTGAGGAAGGCAATCAGCCTATTGTTCTTATAAATCCTGAGATTGTCAAGTTATCGGGAACACAGACAGGACAGGAGGGATGTCTTAGCGTGCCGGGAAAAGCCGGTATAGTTACAAGAGCAAACTATGCTAAGGTAAGAGCATTAAACGAGGATATGGTTCAGATAGAAGTTGAGGGAGAGGAACTTCTTGCAAGAGCGCTACAGCACGAAATAGACCATTTATCAGGTGTTCTCTATGTCTCAAAAGTTGAGGGTGAACTTGTCAGTGCATCCGCTGAGGAAGAATAGGGATAATCTGTTAGAAAATGATGCAAGGTTCAAAATACCCTGGACATCACAAAATATGAAAAGCTACATGCAGAAAAGAGGTTAAGTATGAATATAGTTTTTATGGGAACACCTGATTTTGCAGTTGGAACATTAAATGCTCTGATAGAAAGTGAGCATAATGTAATAGGAGTTGTGACACAGCCGGACAAACCTAAGGGACGCGGTGGAAAGATGATGTTTACACCTGTAAAGGAGGCTGCCGTCAAAGCAGGATTACAGGTTTATCAGCCTGAAAAAGTCAGAGACAGAAAGTTTATTGAAATATTGGAAAAATTGTCTCCTGATGTTATCGTTGTCGTTGCATTTGGACAGATATTACCTAAGGAGATACTTGAACTTCCTAAATACGGATGTATGAACGTTCACGCATCGTTACTTCCGAAACTAAGGGGAGCGGCTCCGATACAATGGTCTGTAATAGATGGAGATGAGGAGAGCGGAGTTACCATCATGCAGATGGATGAAGGTCTTGACACGGGAGATATGCTTCTTGTGAAAAAATATAAGCTTGACAAAAAAGAGACAGGCGGAAGTCTTTTTGATAAGCTTGCGTCATTTGGCGGTCCAATGATACTTGAAGTATTGGAACAGGCACAAGAGGGAAAATTAAACCCTGTAAAGCAAGATGATTCCAAACATACTTACGCAAAAATGTTGAGTAAGGCAACTGGAGACATTGATTTTACAAAGACTGCCGTAGAGATTGAGAGACTTATAAGAGGTTTGAATCCATGGCCGAGTGCATTTACTCATATTCACGGAAAAATGCTTAAAATATGGGAGGCAGATGTTTTAAGCGGTGAAGAGGTACAAAAATATGATATGGCGGATTTAGAACCGGGACATATTGCATATGTAGATAAAAATAAGATGCTTATAAGTACAGCAGAAGGATACCTTGATGTAAAAGAGGTTCAGCTTGAAGGTAAAAAAAGAATGGAGATATCAGCGTTTCTTCGTGGTTATAAAGTAGAAAAAGGGGAAGCTTTAAATGGCTGATGAAGTTAATAACATAAATAAGATTAACAACATTGATAAAAATAATGACATTAATAAAATTAATGTAAGAAATCTTGCACTTGATGTTGTGGTGGATGTCATGGATAAGGGTGATTATTCTGACAAGGCGATACACGGTGCACTGGAAAAACATGGTGATCTTGAAAAAAGAGACAGAGCTTTTTTTACAAGACTTTGTCAGGGAACTATAGAATATGCTGTTCAATCTGATTATATTATAAATCTTTTTTCAAAGACAAAAGTCAGAAAAATGAAACCCGTAATACGCGGTATTCTGCGCATGGGGGTGTATCAGATAATGCATATGGACAGCGTTCCTGACAGCGCTGTATGCAACGAAGCTGTCAAACTTGCAAACAAAAGAAAATTTACAAATCTAAAAGGATTTGTAAATGGAGTTTTGCGAAATATTTCAAGGGAAAAAGATAATATAAAGTTTCCTGAAAAAAATAACGGATTTTGCAAATATGCTTCTGTTAAATACTCAATGCCTGAATGGATTGTCGAGTATATAAGAAGCCGTTACGGAGAAAAACGTGCAGAAAATATTTTTGAGGGATTTCTAAGTTCTGATAAGGGCATAAGTGTGAGATGCAATATTTCAAAAAGCACTCCCGATGAAATATTTATGATGCTTGAAAGCCAGGGAATGCAGGTTAAAAAAAGTGAACTTTTTGGTTATGCATTTAATATAGACGGATTTGATAAAATAACAGATATAGATGCATTTAACAATGGATATATACAGGTTCAGGATCAAAGTTCGATACTTGCGGGACATGTTTATTCTGTCAAGGGTGATGAAAATATAATTGACATATGTGCCGCACCTGGAGGAAAGACGCTTCATGCGGCGGACAGATTAAATGCGGCAGAAAAATCAGGCATTGGAAATATCATTTCATGTGACCTTACAGAGCAGAAAGTTAAACTTATAAGTGATAATATTAAAAGAAACGGTTTTAGAAATATATCAGTTGTGAAAAATGATGCCCTTGTCTATAAGAAAGAATGGGAAAATACAGCAGACATTATTATAGCAGACCTCCCATGTTCGGGACTTGGAGTAATCGGTAAAAAATGTGATATAAAATATAAAACAAAAAGAGAAGATATTGCTTCACTTTCAAAAATACAAAAAGAGATATTAAAAAATGTCAGCAGATATTTAAAAAAAGGTGGACAGCTCATTTACAGTACATGTACAATAGCAAAAGAAGAAAATGAGGATAATGCAGAATGGATACTTGAAAATCTGCCTTTTGAAAAAGCAGATATTTCAAAGAGAATGCCGGAAAAGTTAAAAAAATATATGACAGACAATTCATATATACAGATTTTGCCTGATATGGCACAGACAGACGGTTTTTTTGTGGCAGCATTTATAAAGAAGTAGGATGGTGATATATTGGCAGAAGATAAAATTGACATTAAGAGTTTGGACTTCATGGAATTGCAGGAACTCTTAGAGAGCATGGGTGAAAAAAAATTCAGAAGTAAACAGTTATATGACTGGATTCACAAGAATCTTGTTTTGAGTTTTGATGAGATGACCAATCTCTCAAAGGATATGAGAAAAAAGCTTGCTGATACATGTACAATAGAAGGTGCAAGAATTATAAAAAAACAGGTTTCATCTGACGGAACAGCAAAATTTCTAATGAGACTTTCAGACGGAAATACAGTCGAGAGTGTGCTTATGAAATATAAGCATGGAAACAGTGTATGTATATCAACTCAGGTGGGCTGCCGTATGGGCTGCAGATTTTGTGCATCGACTGTCGGAGGACTTATAAGAAGCCTTAAAACCTCTGAGATGCTTGACCAGATATATGAAATTCAGCGAAGTACCGGCGAGAGGGTTTCAAATGTCATTTTGATGGGAATTGGAGAACCGCTCGACAATTACGATAATGTCGTTAAATTTATCAGAATGTTATCTGACGATAAAGGGTTAAATATAAGCCAGAGAAATATTACGTTGTCAACTTGCGGACTTGTCGACAAACTTAAAAAACTTGTAGATGAGAAACTTACAATCACGATTGCGATTTCACTTCATGCACCGAATGATGAACTCAGGCGGGAAATGATGCCTATTGCTAACAGATATTCAATAGAGGAAATAATTGATGCATGCCGTTATTATGTGGATAAGACCGGCAGAAGAATCACATTTGAGTACAGTATGGTTGAAGGGAAGAATGACAGCAGGGAATGTGCCATGCAGCTTGTAAATCTTGTCAAAGGTTTAAACTGCCATATAAACCTTATACCGTTAAATCCGGTTGAGGGCAGAATGGGACAGCGCTCAAAGGGAGCAGATATACAGGCTTTTAAATTGCTACTTGAAAAAAATCACACAAATGTTACTATAAGAAGAGAGATGGGCAGGGATATTGATGCTGCCTGTGGACAATTGAGGAATAAAGAAAAAGGAGGAAACTACGATGAAAGCATATTCAAAGACTGATATTGGAAGCAAACGAACCATGAATCAGGATTCTGTTTACTGTAATGAAAATTCAGTTGGTAGTTTCCAGAATTTGTTTATTGTAGCGGATGGAATGGGAGGACACAAAGCGGGAGACTATGCTTCAAGACTTTGTGTCGAAAAAATTGTTTATGCCGTAGAACAAAGTAAGAGCATAACTCCGGTTACGATTTTGGAAGAGGCTGTTACAGAAGCTAATAAAGGTGTATTGGAAGAAGCAAAAGCAAATGCTGAATATGAGGGCATGGGTACAACTATGGTTGCATGCACACTTCAGAAAGATACATTATATATTGCCAATATAGGCGATTCACGTTTATATATTATAAACGACGATATAAAACAGATAACAAAGGACCATTCATGGGTAGAAGAAATGGTCAAAAAAGGTGAGCTTACAGAGAGTCAGGCGAGAATACATCCGCAGAAAAACATAATTACAAGAGCCTTGGGTATAGATGAGGTTGTTCATGCAGACTATTTTGAGATAGATGTAAAACCTGACGATAAAATACTCATGTGCAGTGACGGTCTTACAAACATGGTTGAGGATGAGGATATTGAATACATAATACGTCACAGCAGTTCTATAGAGAAAGCAGTGGAAAATCTTGTGGAAAAGGCAAACGAGAATGGTGGAAAAGATAATATTACGGTCATTTTAGTACAGATATAGAATAAGAAGATGTTGAATGAGAAAGCCGCCGTGTAAGGCAGAATGGAGGAAAGTATGATTAATCCCGGAATGATGATTAGTGATAGATATGAAATTATCGACAGAGTGGGTTCGGGTGGAATGGCAGATGTTTACAAAGCAAAATGTCATCGTTTGAATAGATATGTTGCAATAAAAGTATTGAAACAGGAATACAGCAGTGATGCTAAATTTGTGGCAAAATTCAGAGGAGAAGCACAGTCGGTTGCCGGTTTATCACATCCGAATATTGTAAATGTATATGATGTTGGAGAGGACAATGGTCTTTACTATATAGTAATGGAACTTGTTGAGGGCATAACTCTCAAGAAGTTTATTGAGAAGAAGGGAAAACTCGATGTAAAAGAGGCTGTAGGAATTGGAATACAGATTGCCCAGGGTATGGAAGCGGCACACAACAATCATATTATCCACAGGGATATTAAACCGCAGAACATAATCATATCAAAAGAAGGAAAAGTAAAAGTAACAGATTTTGGAATAGCAAAGGCTGCTACTTCAAATACGATTACATCAAATGCTATGGGTTCAGTCCACTATATAAGTCCTGAACAGGCGAGAGGCGGTTACAGTGACGAGAAAAGTGATATTTATTCACTTGGAGTTACTTTATATGAAATGCTTTCAGGTAAAGTGCCGTTTGAGGGAGAGAGCACAGTGACGGTTGCACTTGCTCATATTCAGAATGAAGCGACACCGCTTGAAGAACTTGATGCAACGATACCTTTGAGTCTCTCAAAGATTGTACAGAAATGTATGCAGAAAAAGCCTGATATGAGATATATGTCATCAGCAGCGCTTATTTCTGATTTGAAGAGGTCATTATCCGAACCTGACGGAGACTATGTCAATATTGTAGATGATGAGGATGATTTTTCACCTACAATAAAACTGTCAGATATAAACGATAAAGTAAAAGAAAATTATGCACCTGAAGAACCGCAGGAAGAGAAGTTTGAAAAGGAACAGTCCGATGATGCCATAGACCCTAAGTTAGAAAGAATATTAAAGATATGCAGTATTGTTGTAGCGGCAGTTATAATTATAGTAATATTTTTAATAATCGGAAAAGTAAGCGGATGGTGGGGAAAAGGCACTCAGGAAAATCCAAACACAACATCTGTTGCAACGCAGGCTCCGGTAGAGGAGACACCGGAAGTTACAGATGCGCCACAGGCGGGTATGGTTGATGTTCCAAATATTTCAAATCGTACACTTGAGGAAGCTCAGGAGATACTTGAGGAGAAAAAACTTAAATGGAGACTTGTCCCGGTTGAATCCGACGAGACACCAAATACTGTTTTAGAGCAGGAGCCGGAGGCTGGAAGCAGTGTTGAAGAATATTCGCGTGTTACAATCAAATACAGCAAGGGAGACAGCGGAGTGACAATACCTGACCTTGTGAAATATACGGAGGTAGCAGCCAAACAGAAACTTGAAGAACTAGGTCTAACTGTTTCCGGTACAGTAAAACAGTACAGTGATACGGTTGACAAAGGGCTTGTCTGTGGAACTGACCCTGTAGTAGGCTCAAGCGTAAAGAAATATTCATCTGTAAAGCTTATCATAAGCAAAGGACCTGAGAGCGACAATGTCACGATGCCGAATATTGTTGGAATAAAAGAGGCAGTTGCTCTTGACAGACTTACTGCAAGAGGACTTACCGGAAATACAACAAATGTTTCATATATATATTCAGATAAATATGCGAAAGGCATTGTTGTAGGGCAGGCTATAGAGGCAGGAACAAAAGTCCCTGTCGGAACGGTTGTCGATTATACGGTAAGTATGGGACCAAAGAAAACTGAGCCAAAGGTGACACCAAAACCGACACCTGTACCAAACTACACTTATGAAGGAAGTGTTACGGTAAGCGGAAATCCATTTGATTATGAAGATGATGACCCTGAGGTAATAAAACTTGTTCTCGAACAGGATGGAAAGTCTAAGACAGTATATAAGGGCACACTTTCATATGACGATTTCCCTAAGAAATTTACAATAAAGGGATGGAGTGAAAATAACGGTACCGTAACTTTATACAAGGGAGATGTTGCAACAGGCAATTCATACAATGTAGAATTTAAAAAGGTTAGGCAGTAATGCAGGGAAAAATAATTAGAGGAATTGGTGGATTTTATTATGTTCATATAGATTCAATAGGCATTGTTGAATGCAAGGCAAAAGGAATATTCAGAAACAAAAAAGTTAAGCCTTTGGTTGGAGACAATGTTGAGGTTGAAATACTTGATAAGGAAAAACTTCTTGGCAGTATAGAAAATATATTGCCAAGAAAAAATACGATAATAAGACCTGCAGCAGCAAATGTTGATCAGGCTATTGTTATATTTTCTGCTTCGGTTCCGAAGCCGAACCTGAATCTTCTTGACAGATTTTTACTTATGATGAAGACACAGGGAATTGCAACAGTTATTTGCTTTAATAAAAAAGATGATGCCGAGGAAGAATATCTTGAAGAACTTGCAGACAATTATCGAAAATGTGGCAGCAGAATTTTTATGACAAGTACGAGATCGGAAGAGCACACGTCTGAACTCCAGTCACCGTACGATCTCG